>Ga0302316_10001712_pt1 | contig 16876 bp, 13 predicted proteins | sample III_Palsa_N3_2_FD_200456 | JGI IMG/M metagenome (GOLD analysis project Ga0302316, IMG submission 200456) | Peat permafrost microbial communities from Stordalen Mire near Abisko, Sweden - III_Palsa_N3_2 | ecosystem: Environmental > Terrestrial > Soil > Palsa > Peat permafrost | place: Sweden...
CGTGCCTTGGCCGATCGCCATACTGGCGTCGGCTTCGATCAGTTGATCAGCATCGAACCTAGTCGCGAGTCCGGCTGCGCGTTCTATTACGGCATCTGGAACACCGATGGTTCAGCCGCGCGGCAATGCGGCAACGGCGTCCGCTGCGTGGCTGCATGGCTGCATCGCGCCAATGCGTTGCCCATCGGCGACACCGTACGGCTGCAAAGCCCTTCGGGGGCCGTCACCGTTCGTCTGCTTGCGGCTGACCGGGTATCGGTGGACATGGGTGAGCCGGTATTCGAACCGGCGCACATTCCGTTCGAGGCAGAACACGTCGCCGACCGTTACACCATTGAAGTCGACAGGCAGACACTGGATATCGGCGCCGTGTCGATGGGCAATCCGCATGCGGTGGTTACCGTCGAGGCGCTCCCTGCGCGCGACATGATGAGCCAGGCACCGGCCATCACCACGCACCCGCGTTTTGCCGAAGGAGCCAATACCGGTTACGTGCAGATCATCGATCGCGGCCATTTGCGCCTCAACGTGCATGAGCGCGGCGTCGGCTGGACCCAGGCTTGCGGCACCGGTGCCTGTGCAGCCATGGCCGTGCTGCATCAGCGCGGCGACGTGGATGACAGCGTGCAAGTGAGCTTGCCCGGCGGCACGCTGCAGATCGACTGGGCGGGCCCCGGCCAGCCGCTATGGATGAGCGGCTCGGCAACTTTTGTGTTTGAAGGTGAGTGGTTCGTCGACGCGACTTTGCCGTGATCTTTCCGGTACGGCGTGAACGCCATTTCGGCCTGTTATATCAAACCCGCAGTTGAAGCCTGAGCCGGTCCATCGCACACTGATCAGGCAAGCGCGCCTTTCTGCGCACCCCGCTTCTGCTTCGAGGTACCCAGCGCATGACTGCAACCCTACTCGATGACGCTACCCAGGCGCGCGTTGTCGCGTCCTACCTGAAGCTGCATCCGGAATTTCTCAGCGACTATCCGGAGCTGGCAGCGCAGTTGAAGATGCCGCACGAAAAAGGCCCGGTTGCATCGCTGGCCACCTATCAACTGCAGAGTCTGCGTGAAAAGAACGCCGAACTCGAACGCCGTCTGGCCGAACTGATCGCGATTGCCGCCGAGAACGAAAAGCTGATGGAGCGCGTGCACGCGCTCACCGTGGCGTTGCTGCGGGCCAACACCATCGAAGTGACCGCGCGCAGCGTGGTGGCCAAACTCACCGCCGATTTCCACACCGACCAGGTGCGCCTGGTGCTGTTCGCCAGCGAACCGCCGCTGCCGCGCGCCGACTGGCTGATACAAGTGACTGGTCCCGATGCGCTGCCGGAATTCAGCGACTTTCTGCATCAGAACGAGCCCGTGTCGGGACGGCTATCGATCGAACGACTCGAACGGCTGTTTGGCAACGCCGCCGCGGAAACCCGCTCGGTGGCGATGATGCGTCTGGGTGATGCCGGCATGCTGGCGATCGGCAGCAACGACCCGGATCGTTTCCAGCCAGGCATGGGCAATCTGTTTCTGAAGATGATTGCCGCCACGATCACCGCCGCGCTGGCGCGCTCGCGGGACGTTTCCTGAGTCGGCAGTGACGCCCGAACGCCAGATCGATGACTGGCTCGGCCGCCTCGCCGGCGAGCGCCAGGCTTCGCCGCATACGGTCTCAGGCTACCGTCGCGACTTGGCCAAGCTGCTGCGTTTCATGCAGGACAACGAGATCGGGACGTTCGATGCGCTGGACGCCAACCGCATGCGCACCTTCGTCGCCACCGAACATCGCGGCAGCAAGGGCAGGGAGGGCCTCGCGCCGAAGAGCCTGCAGCGACTGCTCTCGTCCTGTCGCAGCCTGTTTCGCCAACTCACGCGCGAAGGTCAGCTCAGCCACGATCCGATGCTCGGCGTACGCGGCCCCAAGGTGCGGCGCAAGCTGCCGCAGGTGCTGGATGTCGACGAGGCCAGCGCCCTGGTGGAAACCGACAGCGGCGGCAAGCTGGCCGTGCGCGATCGCGCCATGCTGGAGCTGTTCTATTCCAGCGGGCTGCGCCTCTCCGAGCTGGTCGGCCTGCGCTGGCTCGATCTCGATCTCGATGGCGGCGAAGTACGCGTACTCGGCAAGGGCAGCAAGACGCGCATCGTGCCGGTTGGCCGTCATGCCGTTACTGCGCTGCGCGCGCTCGGCGTGGAAGAAGGCATGGTCGCCGAGAGCGCCATTTTCCGTGGCCGCGGCGGTGCGCCGATCAATCCACGCACGATCCAGTTGCGCATGAAAACGCTGGCGCTGCAGCAGGGCATCCCCAAACATATCCATCCGCATCTGCTGCGGCATACCTTTGCCAGCCACATGCTGGAATCCTCCGGCGACCTGCGTGCGGTGCAGGAGCTGCTTGGTCACGCCGATATCGCGACCACCCAAATCTATACGCACCTGGATTTCCAGCACCTGTCCAAGGTTTACGACGCGGCGCATCCGCGGGCCAAAAGCAAGCCCTGACAGACCTTTGGGCACGTTTGGCCCAGCCATTCCCATGGTGTAGACATTGAAGCAAGGGCTGGCGGCCCCATCTCGGCGGTTCAGGCAAACAAGCGGAGCGCTCATGGAATCGTTTCACGCCACCACCATCGTCTGCGTACGTCGCGAAGGCCGCGTCGTCATCGGCAGCGACGGTCAAGTCACGCTGGGCAACACGGTAATGAAGGGCAATGCGCGCAAGGTGCGCCGGCTCGGCAAGGCGGCTGACGTGGTCGCCGGATTTGCTGGCGCCACCGCTGACGCGTTCACCCTGTTCGAGCTGTTCGAGCAGAAGCTCGAAAAACACAACAACAATCTCACCCGTGCCGCCGTGGAAATGGCCAAGGAATGGCGCACCGATCGCCGCTTCGGCCGGCTCGAAGCGATGCTGGCGGTCGCCGACAAGGACGCCTCGCTGCTGATTTCCGGCAACGGTGACGTGGTGGAACCGGAGCACGGGCTTATCGCCATCGGCTCCGGCGGCCCGTTCGCGCAATCGGCCGCGCTGGCTCTACTGGAAAACACCGATCTGGATGCGCGTACGGTTGTCGAGAAAGCGCTGAAGATTGCCGGCGACATCTGCATCTATACCAATCACAACGTCAGCATCGAAGAGCTTTAGGAGGGACGAGGGCGAGGATGCCGATCTACCGCTCCGCTCGCCTTTATCCACCAAAGCACGCAGACGGTTTAGCGCCGCTGCTATTTATCCCCTTTTGGGGACTCGCCCCTCATCCCTGGTCCAGCCATGTCCGAACTCACTCCCCGCGAAATCGTCAATGAACTCGACCGCTTCATTATTGGCCAGAACGACGCCAAGCGTGCGGTGGCTGTGGCGCTGCGCAGCCGTTGGCGGCGCATGCAGCTGGCGCCGGAAATGCGCAATGAAGTCACGCCGAAAAATATCTTGATGATCGGCCCGACGGGCGTCGGCAAGACCGAGATCGCGCGTCGATTGGCCACGCTGGCCAATGCTCCGTTCGTCAAGGTGGAAGCGACCAAGTTCACCGAAGTCGGCTATGTGGGCAAGGATGTCGAATCAATCATCCGCGACCTCGCCGACGTCGCGTACAAACTGACCCGCGAGCAGGCGGTAAAGCGTGTGCGCACGCTGGCCGAGGATCGCGCCGAGGACCGCATCCTCGACGCGCTGCTCCCGCGTCGGCAGTCCGCGCCAACCGACTGGAGTCACGATGCACCGGCACCGGCGATCGAAAACGATACCCGCCAGAAACTGCGCAAGCAGCTGCGCGAAGGCGCGCTGGATGAGCGCGAGATCGAACTGGATTTCGCCATGAACGTGGGTGTGGAAATCATGTCGCCGCCGGGCATGGAGGAAATGGGCGCGCAGCTGCGGCAGATGTTCCAGAACGTAGGCGGCGCCAAGACCCAGCAGCGCAAGCTGGCGATCAAGGTGGCGCGGCCGATGCTGATCGACGAGGAAGCCGGCAAGCTGCTCAACGACGATGAAATCCGCTCGCAGGCGATGGAAGCAGCCGAGCAGAACGGCATCGTCTTCATCGACGAGATCGACAAGGTCGCCCAGCGTGGCGACCACGGCCACGCCGGTGTCAGCCGCGAGGGCGTGCAGCGCGATCTGCTGCCGCTGGTGGAAGGCTCCACCGTGTCGACCAAATACGGCCCGATCAAGACCGACCATATGCTGTTTATCGCCTCAGGCGCGTTTTCGCTGGCGAAGCCGTCCGATCTGATTCCCGAACTGCAGGGCCGCTTGCCGATTCGCGTGGAGCTGTCGGCGCTCAGCGTCGATGACTTCAAGCGCATCCTGCGTGAGCCGCACAACGCGCTGACCAAGCAATACGTTGCCCTGTTGGGAACCGAGGGGGTGACGCTGGAATTTGTCGACAGCGGCATCGACCGCCTGGCCGAAGTGGCGTTCCAAGTCAACGAGCGCACCGAAAATATCGGCGCACGGCGGCTGCATACGGTTATGGAGCGCCTGCTGGAAAAGATTTCCTACGAGGCCGCCGACAAATCCGGCGAGCATTACCTGATCGACGCCGAGCATGTGGACAAGAGCTTGGCCAGCCTGGTGCAGAACGAGGACCTCAGCCGCTACATACTGTGATTTCACGTCCCGTATCGCAAGTTCTTGTGCTTTCGGCCGTCCCTAACAAGCTGTTCGGCCCGATCTGGTAAAATCATGCCCGTGAGCAACATCATTGAACTCAAAACCACCGGCCAGCGCGCCCAGTTGCGCGAAGCGCAGCAGAATCAGACGCTGATCCGGCTGTGGCGTGAAGACCTCGAACACGGCAGCTTTTGCGGCTATGTGGGCGGCGTCGGGCAGGAATTCTTCCTGCTCTGGGTGGTCGGCGACGGCATTACCTACGACGGCATGTACATCATGCGCCACCGCGACGTTTCCGAGCTGGAAGCGCCGGACAAGCACCACATCTTTTTCGAGAAGGCGTTGGCGCTGAAGCACATACTGCCGCGACCGCCGCGCGGCTTTCCGCTGGACAACATCCGCGAAGTGATCCAGGCCGCGGGCGCGCAGGCACCGGTGATCGGCGTGCATGTGGACAGCGAGGACGAATCCGAAGTCTGCTATATCGGCCGCCTGGCCAGTGTCGATGAGGACGGTTTCTACATGCAGGAGCTGAGCCCCGACGCGGAATGGATGCGCGAGGTGTCGTTCTTCGGCTGGGATGAGGTGTCCACCGTCAGTATCGAAGACAGCTACGCACAGTCGCTGCTGGCCGTGGCCGGCGCGGCACCGCCGCTGGAACAGAGCGATACAGGCGTCGGCCGCGTCTGATCTGAAGTCTTCGTCCGCGCGGAATCGCAACACGACCCACTAAACGCCTGTCGCTCAACGCGGCAGGCGTTTTCATTTCTGCAAACCATGAATGGCACCATGCATTCACTCGGAATTTTCATCGGAGCGCATCCAATCAGGGTTTGCGCGCGCCGCCCGGTGCCCGCGTTTTCAAACGTCGCGGAGATCGCCCATGAGCAAGAAGAAAGTCGCCGACATCATCATCGAGACGTTGCAAGAGGCGGGTGTGCAGCGCTGTTACGGCATCGTTGGCGACACGCTCAACCACATCACCGATGCAATCCGCCGCAGCGATATCGAATGGGTACACATGCGGCATGAGGAGGCCGGCGCCATGGCCGCCGGTGGCGAGGCGCTGATCACGGGACGACTCACCGCCTGTGCCGGCACCTGCGGGCCCGGCAGCCTGCACTTCATCAACGGCCTGTTCGAGGCGCACCGCAACCGCGCGCCGGTGGTGCTGATCGCGACCCAGGTCGCCACCAGCGAGATGGGTATGGATTTCCCGCAGGAAGTGGATCTGAAACCGATCTACGACACCTGCAGCCACTTCTGTGCGTATATCCATTCGCCGGCACAGGCACGCCGCGTCACTGCGCTAGCGGCACAGGCCGCGCTCAACAAACGTGGCGCAGCAGTGATCATCGTGCCGGGCGACATCAGTCAGATGGAGGTCGAAGACGGTCTCGCCTTTCGCCCGCACCAGCCGCATCCGGTGCTGCGGCCCTCCGGTGCCGAGCTTGATGAGATCGCCGCGGTGATCAACGCAGGCAAACGCGTCACGCTTTACTGCGGATCCGGCTGCGAGGGGGCCGAGCAGGAAATCGTCGCGTTGGCCGAAAAGATCAAGGCGCCGGTCGCACACACCTCGCGCGCCAAGGATTTCATCGAGCCTTACAACCCGTACAACATGGGCATGACCGGCATTCTCGGCGTGGAGTCGGGTTTCCGTGCGCTGGATGCCTGCGATACGCTGGTCCTACTCGGTGCCGATTTCGCCTGGAGCCAGTTCTATCCCAACGAAGCCAAGCTGATCCAGATCGACAGCGACGCCACGCATCTGGGCCGACGCCATCCCGTCGATATCGGTGTGGTCGGCCACATCAAGGACACCATCGAGGCATTGCTGCCGCGCCTGCACCCGCGTGAGGAACATGCGTTCCTACGCAACAGCCTCAAGCATCGCGAAGCCACGCTCAAGCAGATCGCCGAGGAGGAGCACCCCGGCACGGACGGCCTGATCCATCCGCAGTACCTCACCAAGCTGATCGACCGGCACGCCGACGATGATGCGATTTTTACCGCCGATGGTGGCAGCCCGATGGTCTGGCTGCTGCGCCATATCACCAGCAATGGCAAACGCCGCACGTTGACCAGCCTGGTCCACGGCACCATGGCCAACGCCATGCCGGAGGCACTCGGCATCAAAAAAGCGTTACCGGCTCGGCAGGTGATCTCGCTCAGCGGCGATGGCGGCATCAGCATGCTGCTGGGTGACCTGCTCACCGCGGTGCAGGAAAACATTCCAATCAAGGTGATCGTTTACAACAACAGCTCGCTCGGTTTTGTCGAGATGGAGCAGAAAGTCGAAGGTCTGCTGGATGCGTTCACCGAACTGAAAAATCCGGACTTCGCCAAACTGGCCGAGGTGATCGGTTTCTATGGCCGCCGGGTGGATGATGCCTCGACGCTGGAGGAAGCCGTGCGAGATGTACTGTCGCAACCTGGCCCAGCCCTGCTCGACGTCAAGGTCAACCGCTACGAGCTGGTTATGCCGCCGAAGATCGAAGTAGGTCAAGTGCTGCACACGGCGCTTTATTCGGCCAAGGCGATCATCGCCGGTCGCGGCAAGGAAGTTGAAGAATTGGTGCGCACCAACTTCCTCGATTGATCCAACAAAACCGACGGCGCTCTATCGAAGCGTCGTCGGCTTGCATCACGCGTCACTTCCTCAAAGCACCCTGACCAAACATGTGCTTGCGCGCTTCTTCATCGGTGGCAAGATCCGTCTTGCCCTTGATCGTATCGGCCAGCGCGTACGCCCGCTTGGTGGCATCACGATCGCGAATGTGATCGAACCATGCCTTCAGATTCGGGAAATCGTCCAGCGACATGCCTTGCGCCTCGTATGGCACGATCCATGGATAGGCGGCCATATCGGCGATCGTGTAATCCTTGCCGGCGATGAAGGCACGTCCCTCCAGTCGCTTGTCCAGCACGCCGTAGAGGCGTCGCGTTTCGTTGACGTAGCGGTCGATCGCGTAGGGGATCTTCTCCGGCGCATAACGATTGAAGTGATGGTTCTGACCCAGCATGGGGCCCAGCCCACCGACCTGCCAGAACAGCCACTCGGTAACGACATAACGTTCGCGTACCTGTGTTGGCGAAAATTTGCCGGTCTTCTCGGCGAGGTACTGCAGGATCGCGCCGGATTCGAAAATGCTCAGCGATTCGCCGCCACCGAGTGGATCGGTATCGACCATGGCGGGCATCTTGTTATTCGGTGAAATCTTCAGATACGACGGCGCGAACTGCTCCCCCTTGCCGATATTCACCGGCTTGATTTCATAAGGCACATCCGCCTCTTCCAGAAACATCGTGATCTTGTGGCCATTCGGCGTCGGCCAGTAATGCAGTTCGATCATGGAAAATCCTCGGGCAAGCAGCAGGGGGAGTGAAACCTGCGGATGAATATGAGCCGTGCACCGATAAGACTTTGCGAAGAAAAGCCGCGGCGGTCGTCAACCCGCAGCAAGTGCCTCGCGTTGATCGACGTGTTGCCAACGCTTGAAACCCAACTGGAGATATCACCATGAAGTTTGCCAGCCGTGTTGCCCTGCTCGGTCTTGCCGTCAGCATAGGCGCTGCCAGTACCGCCTATGCAGCGCCGTTTCAGGACATGCCGCCACCTGGAGACAACACCACCGCTGCACCAGGGCAGCACGCCATGCCCGATCCACAAAAGCAGACCGAGCGACTGACCCGCAAGCTGCAGCTGACGCCGGATCAGGCCACCAAGATCGAGGCGATCCTGCAGAATCGTCAGCAGCAAATGCAGCAAATGCGGGCCGATGCATCGAGCTCACCGCATGATCAGCATCAAAAAATGCGCGCGCTCAAGCAGGATACCGACAGTCAGATCGAGGCGATCCTCACCGACAGCCAGCGCCAGCAGTATCAGCAGATGCAGCAGGAAGCCATGCAGCATCGACGTGACAACAAACAGGGTTCGCCCGGCGCAGGTGGCGGGGATGACGGCGGTAACCCCTGAGCAGCAGGTGTTGACCCTACGGATGAGGATCCCAGATCTCCCGTAATTATTATAATTTGCTCTTCAGAAAAATTTCGTCCGGCATTAAGAATCTGGTTTTCTTATTTAAGAGTCTATTAAGGAAAATCCCGATACCTGCTCCACCAGAGCCGTAATCACAACATATTCTAAAATGACCGGCACCGGCAAAAGCAATACCTTCCGGGCGCTGAACTCCATGTGTAATAACGCTTTCAGCATGCGAGTAAGCAATATTTTCAAACAATGAATCATTTAAAAAGTGAGCCAAATCAAGAAAGAATTCACCATAACCTGAATTACCCTCATCCTGCCAATTTTTATTTGAAATTCGCGTGCGAACAGAATGTGCGCAATCAAGTGCCATACTCTTAAATGCGACATCTCCAGTCACCGCGAAGTATCTTATGCACGCTGAACCGATTCCTGCAGACCCAAATCTAGTGTGCGGAAGATTTGGTGAGTTTTCTTTTGCTCCTACATGTGTTTTCCATATGACTCTTCCCGCAACTCGAAACGAGTGAGAAAAATCAAACATCAACGCACGCTTACCGGCTTGTAAATAACGAGCTTCTCCAGTCGCAGCAGCCAAATAGGTTAAAAATAGTCCTATCCCACTTTGTCCATCCCCTAGCCCTAAATAAACGGCATCGTTTCCAGGCCAACAAAGACCAGCTTCTTTTTCAACCGCAGTACCAATTAGGGTATCTCCCAAATCTCCCGCTGCTCGTAAATATTTTTCGTCGCCGAGAAGCAGCCAAAAATGTAGATTAACTAATCCCAGACCGGCGCTCCCAAAATAAAGACTCGAACAGCCAAAGGAAATTTCATGAGAGGAGGCTCTATGCAATAGGCTAATCGCGCGATCGGTTTCACCTGCTAAAAGAAAAACTAGTGCGACGCCACTTATACCCGAATAGAGCCCAGCCGGACACGTATTTGACGTAGCGTGCAAATAGAGCCAATCCAATACCGCATGACTCACTAATCCACGGCTTCGTAAAATAAATGCTGCAACCCCTGCAGCACCATATTGAATCGAAACCGTATTAGTGTAATAAATTTCCGGTGATGCTGGCCACAGCCGGTCTGAACGCGACAAATCTAGAGTTGAATCAAGAAAACCCAGTAATCCCCTCTCACTATTCCCTATTTTGTCGACAAGTTCAGAAGTGGGGCTGGCTATCAAAAGCATTTCTTCTCTGGAAGGAAACATTTGTGTCTCTTTTTCGGGCGCCCTCATATTTTTTACGTAGGAAATTACTTGCTTCGTACTCCAACGTTTTTGGGGGTCTGAATTTGTAAGCCCGAAAACTAGGTCGCACAGCTGCACAGGCAACTTTAAATCGGAAATAACAAGTTTAAGTTTATTAAGTATTGCTACTCGATCAAGTTCGAGCCCTGAAGCACAAAACGTCAGCATGTCGAGAATGAGAACACCTAGCGCGTAACAATCATCTTCTACGGTCGGCCTTTTAGCTGCTATTTGCTCCTTAGATGCATACCCGGGGGTCCATGCCGTTAGCCAAGGATCCAAGCTATCTAATTCATAAGAAAATTCGAAGTCGATAAATTTGACGCTAGAATCCAGATTTGTGAACATAATATTATTTCTAGTTAAATCACGTAACACCACGCCGGCCTGATGAACGGCATTCAGAGCTAAGGCTATGGATTCTATGGTCGATATGATTTTTTTTAATCCGAAACTTGAGGTTTGGGACTCATTCGAATAGTAAAAGTCCATTGAATGACCCCAGAGAGATGTTGCCTCGAGGTATTCTTCAACAAGAAACCAATTTTCCCATTCTTTAAATATCTCCACGAAATCTGGAGCAAACCCGGTAGAGGCTAATTTTTCTAAGATTCTAGCCTCCCTTTTTAGGATAAATGCGGGATCGTCAGGCATGTTATTTTCCAGATGACCCAACGAACCACGCACTTCGCGTATTACAATTCTTTTCTGTGTCCTAGTATCCAGCCCGTGGTAGATTCCACCGGTTGCGTTAAATTTTATCACCCCTTTTATCTCGTACCTATCATTCAGGATGATAGGTCCTTGCTTGCTTTGGTCTGGCGATAATTTCAAAAATGGATCTGAACAACCTGGAGGCATTCGAAACTCTGCTCCGCGCACATCTTCATACCAAGATCCATCATCCAGAGTGAAACCCGGCGTTGATCTGCCAAAATCATTTACTCGATATTGTCCCGCATGGGCACCGTACCTATAGTAGACAACCCGGCTACCATTGTATGGTCGATCCGTAATGATATAGGGTCCAGTCAAATGTGATAATGAAGAGCAAAGCTTATCTAAAATCAGTCTACACTCAAAGACGCTCATGGGATAAATTGTCATAAACTTCCCCACTTGAAATCTTGACCATGCCTTACTTAGCGACATGTTCAACATTTTTAGATCTGAGCAAAATTTGAATGCGATGCCCGTTTTTTCCAGATCTTCAATAACAATGCGAAGAGTTTCCAAAGCATTTTCAGAAGTGCTTGAAATATGTATTTTCCATCCATGATTTAGCGGCCTCCACCCTATGGGTGAGCACTGTGTCCAAAACCCTCCTCTACTAATTTTCCATCCTTTATCTAAGGCATGACAAGCTATATCAACTAGCTCACTTGATGGATCGTACAAATCAATCGTTTCATAATAGATCTTGCTTAAGAAAGAATAAATTAAAGGGGGCGTTGAATTCATTCTGTATAGGCCTTTGATTTAAGTGCACGCATATAGCGAAATCACTTAGAAATTTTAATGAAAAATTTGTATGAATATATTTTTCAGAAATGGATGCGTTTTGTGACTTGGTGCGTTAAATTAAGTAGTGCTGCCGACAGATATTTGTCTAGTTTTATCGTTTTCCTAGTCATTTAATATAATTTTCATATAAATATACTATCTGCTGCTCGTCTTAAACTGCACGCTCAGCATCTAAAGCGATTCTTGCAGCGGATGTGTTGCTGTGGGAACGCACAGAGAGCTAGCCATGAAAGAGTGGGTGGCGGTGCAAAGTGGAATGGAATCGAGTGACAGATAACACGCGATCCGGCGATGATTGAACCTCTAGCCTAGAAAACTCTGTCCAGAGCACTTGGGGATCTTCCATTGAAGGGTGTAGTTACTAGTAGGTGGCTAAGCAACAGAACTAGGCGCGCCCGAAGAAGCCGCACATTACGCGCAAATTTGATGATGGCGTGAAGCGGGATACGGTTGAGGCGTTGCTCCAGCCAAGAGCATCCCAGCCGCCAGAGCAAATCGCTAAGATACTGACACGATGTTTTCTCAGAGCAGTGCGTTATCGGGTCACGCCTAACCCTTGATGAAATAATGGCATTATTAAAGGTATAGGCAACCATTCGTCGGCTGGCACGTTGGTTGAACGTACGAGCGGCTTTGATATGCAAAACGGTAACGCCAACGCTGCCGACGCGCTGGAAAGTTAAGGCGAAACCCTGAAGACTAAATCCGAGGCCTTGCGCAATACGCTTAGGTACGACGAAGGCAAGCAGATGTGCTAACGCAAAGCATCCACCCTGCGTAAGGACATGCGGGAGTACTTCCCCCGACCGGCACAATCCATGGCGGCGCTCTAGCAACGAAAACACCAATGACAAGTTACTCCAGTTACTTGTCTAAACAGCATCGACCTCTCAATCTAGAGGCAAGCGAGATTCACTATACTTCTAGCAACACACGACCACGAAATCGCTATCAATTACGCCCGTCGCGGGAGTCTATGATGACTATCCGAAGTTCGTTGATTAGTGATTAGATCGTGTAGATTTTTGAATTGGCTCTTACATTCTAGTCTAGCCACGAGCATAGTTATTCTGAATTAGTCAAATTAAACAAACGTTCTCGCCAACTAAAATGACAATTTACTTACTCATTGACCTTTAAATAGGCGGACTCACTAAAACAACCCTTCTATATTAAATAAAAGGGTTGTTCTGTGATTTCAACGAGTCAAAAAATAGATTATTTAGTTCTGGGTAATTGAAGCTGTGCTGCTGTGACTGAAAATCGATACACAAATTTCCAGCGTTTCATTTGCTTCAACTTCCAGCATCTGCAAGGCAAGTACATTTTGCATGATCAACATCCTTTTAGTTTTCGTTAATTAGCCCACGTCTACCGGCTGATCCAGCAGACGAAGCGCACTAAGCGCCAAGGCGCTTTGCTACCTCGTAAGCTGCAACTATATAGTTGCCTAGATAGCCCTTTCGACTTTACTAGAGGTAGATCTCCTATTGCAAATTTCAACGATAGTGATCACTTAGATTGGTCGGATACCAGCGTTACGCTAGCCTGACTGCACTCCGCACTTGGCGGCCACTCGGCTAATGAGTACAAATTAGCGGCGTCCCGAAACGCTCTATCGGAGTGTTCGAAATTATTCGACCAACATAAACCTGCAACGGATCATCCGGACAATGATACTTTGCGATGCGCTCTTTCCTGGCAAACGGGCTGATCATGACGGAGTTCTTGCTCACGCTACAAAATCACGAGGGGGTTTCGATATGCTCCTCACTCATGGCGCACAACCGCGCGTACCTTTTTAGAATTTTTTAGCGAGCGTCCATGGGCACTGTCCCGAACGAAAAGCTCCGCCCCACCCGTCGCATCGGCGCCCTGCGCGAACTCTGGCCGTTCCTTAAACCCCATCGCTGGTTGGCGGTCAGCTGGCTCTTATTTCTGGCGCTGTCGTCAGGCGCCTCACTTATGCTGCCACTGGCTTTTCGGCATATCATCGAAAAGGGTTTCGGACACTCCAGCCTAGATGTTATCAACACGACATTCATCGCCTTGTTCGGCGTCGCCGTGGTGTTGGCGATCACCACCGCGGCGCGCTACTTCTGCATCACCCTGCTCAGCGAACGCGCGCTGGCTTCGCTGCGCCAGACGCTTTACGCGCATTTGATCCGGCTGGATGTCGGGTTCTTCGAAAAGAGCCGCGTCGGTGACCTGCTCTCACGCCTTAGCACTGATACCGAGGTCGTACAGACGTTGATCGGCCCAGGTGTTTCGGTAGCGCTGCGCAGCGCCGTGATGCTGGTTGGCGCCGCGGTGGCGATGGTTTTGACCGCACCTTCGTTAGCAGGACTCACCGCACTGGTAATTCCAACAGTGATGTTGCCTATCCTATTGATCGGTCAGCACGTGCAGCAACTTTCTCGCGCCAGCCAAGATCGCCTCGCTGATGCGGCCGCCATCGCCAGCGAAACGCTTAACGCCTCCATCGTGGTTAAAGCATACGCGCACGAAGACATCGAAAGTACTCGCTATGGTGGAGCAATCATGCATGCATTGAGTACGGCACGGTTGCGCATTGGCATGCGTGCGTTGCTGACGTTGTCGGCAATCGTGCTGGTGTTCGGCGCCATTACTCTAGTGCTGTGGGCCGGTGCCCGCCACGTGCTGGTCGGCACGCTTGACGCCGGTGTGCTGGGCCAGTTCGTACTGTACGCGGTGTTAGCCGCTGGTTCGGTCGAGGGGCTTTCCGAAGTGTGGGGTGACGTGTTGCGTGCCGCTGGCGCGATGGAGCGTATCGGCGAGCTGCTCGGTGAGGTGCCTAACATTGTCAGCCCCGCGCAACCGACTGTAATACCGATGCAGATGAAGGGCTCACTGCGCTTCGACAACGTCACCTTCCACTATCCCACCTGTCCCGACACAGCCGCACTGCACGACTTTACGCTGTCCATCAGACCTGGGGAAACCGTGGCCCTTGTCGGCCCATCCGGTGCCGGCAAGAGTACGGTGTTTGCGATGCTGTTGCGCTTCTACGACCCAGCCAGTGGGCGGATCACGATTGACGGCACCGACCTGCGCCACCTCACCCTGCATGATCTGCGTCGCACCATAGCGCTGGTACCACAGGAAACCATAATCTTCAGCGGGAGCGCCGCCGACAACATCCGCTTCGGCCGCGATAGCGCCAGCTTCGACGAGGTACTCGAAGCTGCCCGTGCCGCCAAGGCACACGAGTTCATCGTCGCCTTAAACGATGGTTATGACGCCGAATTGGGCGAACGCGGCGTACGCCTCTCCGGTGGCCAGCGGCAGCGCATCGCCATCGCTCGCGCAATCCTGCGTGATGGCGCGCTGCTACTGCTCGACGAAGCCACCTCGGCACTCGACGCGCAATCCGAAACAGCCATCCAACAGGCGCTCGAGCACCTCGAAGAAGATCGTACTACCCTGGTAATCGCGCACCGTCTAGCTACCGTTCAACGCGCCGATCGCATCGTGGTAATGGATCACGGCCGCATCGTTGCTCAAGGTACACATGTGAGTTTACTGGCCGAAGGTGGGTTGTACGCGGAACTAGCTCAATTGCAACTCGTGGCTTGAGGCAGCCGTTACATTTGGGGAATTCGTTTGGTGGGTAACACAGGAACGACATACTACGACGATAACGAGGAGAAGCTGCATCGAACTTGCCTATTGCGAGCCAAAAGCAAATTCAGCTCCGATATATACACAGTCTACTCTCCCTAAGAAGCGACACCCTGACTAGATTGGTTTGCGCGGAGCAATGCAGCAGCCAATAGAACTTCATGGAAATCAGGTTACTTGCCGATGCAAAATGAGCCGAAAATCGCCCCGAGCAGATCATCGCTGCTGTAGTTGCCGGTGATTTCGCCAAGCGCCAGCTGCGCTTGGCGAAGTTCTTCGGCAGCGATTTCGCCAGCGCGCTGTTCGCCGAGATACAGGGCGGTGTGTTGCAAATGGACGTCTACTTGTTGCAGCGCCAGTACATGACGGCGACGTGCGCTGAATGCACCTTCGCCGCTGCCGGCCCCGGCAAGGTTCTTCAAGGTATCGCGTAGCGTTTCGAGGCCTTCGCCGGTCTTTGCCGAGGCCCATAGCCAACGGCGGCCATCGCGCTGTTCGCTATGTGGGTGATCGCTGTCCAGATCGATCTTGTTGACCAGCACCAACTGCTCGACGCTTTCGGCAACATCCGAGAGCAGAGCGAGATCATCGTCAGCCTGCTTTGCATCGGTCACCAGCAACGCGACATCGGCGCGATGCAGCTCGCCGTGGGCGCGACGCACCCCCTCGCGCTCGATGTCATCATCGGTCTCGCGCAGGCCTGCCGTGTCAGCCAGTTCGAGCACGATGCCGTCAAAGCTCAACTGCTCGCGCAGCACATCGCGCGTCGTGCCCGCCGTCGCATTGACGATGGCGCGATCGCTACCGGCCAACGCGTTCAACAGGCTGGACTTGCCCGCATTCGGACGTCCAACGATGGCCACGCGCAATCCATCGTTGAGACGCAATCCACGCAACGTCTCGCGCAGCAGCTCGGCCAGTTCGGCTTGCACGGCCAGGAGCTGACGATTGATGGCCGGATCGGCGAGAAAGTCGATTTCCTCTTCCGGAAAATCGATCGCCGCTTCGATATGCACACGCAAGGCAATCAGCGATTGCAGCAGCGTATCAACCTTGCGTGAGAACACCCCTTCCATCGACTGCAGCGCAGCGCGCGCGCCGGCTTGCGAACGTGAAGCGATGAGATCGGCTACCGCTTCGGCCTGCGCCAGATCGAGCTTGCCGTTGAGAAAAGCACGCTCGGTAAATTCACCCGGCCGCGCCAGCCGCGCTCCCAACGCGCAGGCACGACGCAACAGCAGATCCAGCAATACGTTGTTGCCGTGGCCTTGCAGTTCCAGCACATGCTCGCCGGTGTAGGAGGCCGGAGCAGGGAAATACATCAGCAACCCGCGATCGATCAGCACGCCATCGGCGTCACGAAACGCGGCGAAATGTGCATGGCGTTGCCTGGGCGTGCGTCCAAGCAAGGTCTGCGCAATGAGCAGCGCGGCCGGGCCGGAAACCCGCACGACGCCGACACCGGCCATGCCCGGTGCGCTGGCAATGGCAGCAATCGTGTCGCTGGATGAATCGGGTGATGTTGTGAGGGGCATCGGCATGCACTCTAAACGAAGACAGCCGCGATGGTTTCCCGATCGCGGCTGTCGATATCTCTAATTCTGTTACACGCGGCCTTAGGCTGCTTTGCTTCCTTCTTCACGATCCACGTGATGGGTCACCCACCACTGCTGGCCCAGACCCACCAGGCCATTGATCGCGTAGTACAGACACAGGCCCGAAGGGTAAAAGGCAAACAGCAGCGTAAACAGCAGCGGCATCACCTTCATCATGCGCGCCTGCGCCGGATCCATGCCGGCGGCTGCAGGGTTGAGCCACTGCGTGCCCAGCATCACCAGCGCATAGATGATCGGCAGGATGT
>Ga0302316_10001717_pt1 | contig 16813 bp, 16 predicted proteins | sample III_Palsa_N3_2_FD_200456 | JGI IMG/M metagenome (GOLD analysis project Ga0302316, IMG submission 200456) | Peat permafrost microbial communities from Stordalen Mire near Abisko, Sweden - III_Palsa_N3_2 | ecosystem: Environmental > Terrestrial > Soil > Palsa > Peat permafrost | place: Sweden...
TGAAGTTGCCGGGGATGTAGGATTGGCCACCGGTGCCGAAGTCCTGCGGGTCGTCGTCGAGCTTGGTGAGAGCGGTGAAGACGCCGCCGTCGCCGAGCGGTGTGCCGTTGAGCGAGGTGTTGTAGGCCGTGGCGTAGACGATGGGCTTGAAGATGGAGCCGGTGGGGCGCTCGGCGGTGGCGTGGTTTAGCTGCGAGGTGCCGTAGTTGCGGCCGCCGACGAGGGCGAGAATCTGTCCGGTGTGTGGGTTGAGCGCGACGAGGGCGACCTGCGGGTAGACGAAGTTGGTGTCGCCCTTTTTGTGGCGGGCACGGACGAGCTCGTCGACGTTCTTCATGCCGACTTCGACGGCCTCGGCGGCGGCCTGTTGCAGGGCCGGGTCGAGTGAGGTGTAGATGCGGAGATTGTCGCGGGTGAGGTCTTCGTCGCCGAGGCGCTGGACGAGCTGGTCGTGGACGAGATCGACGAAGTAGGGGGCCTCGGAGCCGTCTATGTTGAGCGGCGCGAGATGGAGGGGTTCGGCTTTGGCTGCTGCAGCCTGGTCGGCGGTGAGGGCGCCGGTTTCGACCATGGAATCGAGGACGACGTTGCGGCGCTCGAGGGCGCGGTCAGGGTGACGGTAGGGATTGCGGCGGTTGGGGTTCTGGATGAGGCCGGCGATGAGGGCGCACTCGGCTACGTTGAGCTGGCGGAGATCTTTGCCGAAGTAGGCCTGGGCGGCTTCGCCGAAGCCGTTGATGCCATAGGAGCCGCGCTGGCCAATGTTGATCTCGTTGGCGTACATGGTGAAGATCTGCTGCTTGTTGAAGCGCGCTTCGAGCTGGAAAGTGATCATCATCTCGGCGATCTTGCGCGAGACATCTTTCTTCGGCGTGAGGAAGAAGTTTTTGGCGAGCTGCTGGGTGATGGTGGAGCCGCCGCAGTCCTTGCGGCCGACTATGACGTCGTGGATGCCGCACTCGATGGTGCGGCCGTAGTTGATGCCGCCGTGCTCGAAGAAGCGACGGTCTTCAATGGAGGTGACGGCCTGGACCATTGTCTTCGGGATCTGATCGTAGGTGACGATGCGACGCTTGGTGCGGACTTTGTCTTCAGAGAGCGCGGTGATGAGTTGCGGCTCCAGCTTGTATCCGGCGAGCTGGGCGCCGTTTTCAGCAATGATGGATTGGACGACAGGCTGGCCGCCGGGGCCGCTGGTAGTGGTGATGGTGGCGCCGTCGGTGGCGAGGTAGCTCTGCGGGCCGGGTTTGATGAGGATGGCGTCGCCACGGAGCTGGAAGCTGCCCAGCTGGGGGTTCTGGTTGTAGCCGGCCTTGCGGAGTGCGGCGGCGATGCTGGATGCACTGAGCTGCTGGCCGGGGCGGACCTCCTGCGGAGCGGCGAATATCTGGGCGGTGGTGGCAAAGAGCGGGCCCTGCGCTAGGCGGGCGTCCACCATGCCCTGGTACTGGTGATAGAAGATGCCGAAGACGATGGCGCCGACGATGACGAAGCACAGGACGACGATCAGGGCGAAGCGGGTCAGCTTCCAGAGGAAGGAGTTGCTTGCGGCGCCTACTTTTAGTTTTACGGCCATAGGGAGAGGGTTTAGGGTCCAGGGCCCAGGGTTCAGAACGCGTTAGGGTTTGGACGGCTGGAGTAAGGATTGGAGGTGGGTGGTGATGTTGTCTAACTTGATGTCCGTGGTGGTGTTGGTGAGACGGTCTACCAGTTCGACTGCGCCTTCGGAGAGTTTCTTGCCGATGTTGATACGGTAGGGGACGCCGATTAGTTCAGCGTCTTTGAACTTGACGCCGGCGCGTTCGTCGCGATCGTCGAGTAGGACGTCGATGCCTGCGGCGGTGAGGTCCTGCGCGATCTTTTCACCGGCGGCTAGCAGGTCGGCTTCGCGGACGTTGGTGATGGTGACGATGACCTCGTAGGGAGCGATGGCGGCGGGCAGGGCGTAGGAGTCGCCGGCGCGTTCGGTGTCGGGGTAGAGGCTCTTGTTCGCGGCGGCGGAGGACTCGATTGCGGCGGTGAGAATGCGCTCTATGCCGATGCCGTAGCAGCCCATGATGGGTGTGACTTCCTTGCCGTTGGCGTCGAGGACGCGCGAGCCCATGCTCTCGGTGTACTTGGTGCCGAGTTTGAAGATGTGGCCGATCTCTACGGCTTTGCCGAGGCGTAGGGGTTCACCGCCGATGGGGTCGAGCTCGCCTTCGTTGATGTTGCGGATGTCGGCGATGAGGGTTGGCTTGAAGTCGCGGCCGGGGGTGACATTGCGGAGGTGGTACTCCTCTTTGTTGGCGCCGGCGATGAGGTTCGTGCGGCCTTCTAGAGCCTTATCGAGCACGATAAGGATGCCGGGCTTGCGCGGGTGAGGCGCGGCTTCGAGGCCGATGGGGCCAAGGTATCCGGCGGGGGCTTTGAAGGTTTCGGTGATCTCTTCAGGGGTCATGGGACGGAGTTCGCCGAGGGCGATGGCGGAGAGCTTGGTCTCGTTCAACTGGTGGTCGCCGCGCAGGAAGGCGACGACGGCGCGGGTCTGGCCGACGGTGTTGATCTGCTTGGCGTCTTCCTTGCTGCCGGTGTTCTTGTGCTCGACGATGTAGGCCATCGTCTTCATCTGGTGGTGCGGCTGCGTCTTGAGAAAGGCGCCGACTTCGTCGATGGTGCGGAAGCCGGGGGTGTGAACTTCCTCGGGGGCTTCGGCTGTGGGAGCTAGGTCTTCGACGGGGGCGAGGGTGCTGGTGGCCTTTTCGAGATTGGCGGCGTAGCCGGAGGCAGAGCTGGCGATGAGGTCTTCGCCGGCGTCGGTGTAGACCATGAACTCCTGTGAGCCGGAGCCACCCATGGCGCCGGAGTCGGCTTCGACAGCGACGAACTGGAGGCCGCAGCGGGTGAAGATGGCGCGGTACGTTTCGTCGTGCTTGCGGTAGCTTTCGTCGAGGCCCTCGGCGTTGAGGTCGAAGGAGTAGCTGTCCTTCATGGTGAACTGGCGTACGCGGAGCAGGCCGCCTTTGGGGCGGGGTTCATCGCGGAACTTGGTCTGGATCTGATACCAGATCTGGGGGAGTTGCTTGTAGCTGCGGAGCTCGTTGCGGGCGATGGAGGTCATGACCTCTTCGTGGGTCATGGCGAGGACGAGCTCGGCGCCCTTGCGGTCCTTGAGGTGGAACATGTTCTCGCCCATGATGACGTCACGGCCGGACTCCTGCCAGAGTTCGAGGGGATTGAGCGCGGGGAGGAAGAACTCCTGGCCGATCTTGTCCATCTCTTGGCGGACGATGGCGGTGATCTTGTTGAGGGCGCGCTGGCCGAGTGGCAGATAGCTGTAAATGCCGGCGCCGAGCTGGCGGATGTAGCCGGCGCGGAGAAGAAGTTTATGGCTGGCGACTTCGGCGTCGGTGGGCGCCTCGCGGAGGGTGGGAATGAAAAGATTCGACCAACGTTGCATTCGTTTGATTGTATCGAAGGCCTTGGCCAACCCCTGTTGGAGGGAGTGCAAAACCGTTCGTGCGGGGTCAGACGAGAGGTATGTCTGGTGGCGTACCGAACAAATCTCTTTCTCTGTGTACAGTTTGCGGATTAGCACATGTTGCAGAATTGCGACGGGTCAGAGTGCTCGGTGAGGGAAGAATTGGCACAACAGCGTGCGAGGATCCGCGAAGATGGCCCACCGCGGAACCATTTCCTGGCCAGTCTTCCGCCTGCGGAGTTCGAGCGCATCGCCAGCAAGCTAGTGTTTGTGGATCTGCCGCAGGGGATGCTCCTGAGCGAGCCGGATGAACCGATCGCTTACCTTTACTTTCCTGAGCATGGGTTGATTTCAACCAATGCGACGACGCCGGCTGGTGAATCGATTGAAGTGGGAATGATCGGGCGTGAGGGCTTTTCGGGTGTTGCGGCGTTACTGGGCCAGCCGGAGATGCAGCATACGGTGGTGGTACAGACGCCGGGAGATGGTTACAGGCTGAGATCTTCGGTGATGTTGGGGGAGTTGCAGGATAGTCCTCGGTTGAGGGCTATGGTGGATAACTTCCTTTATGTTCAGATGGTTACGGCTACGCAGTCGGTGCTTTGTGCGCGTTTGCACGGGTTGCAGCAACGGTTGTCGCGGTGGTTGCTGACGGCTGCGGACCGGTCGGAGACGGACCATTTACAGCTCACGCAGGAGTACATGGCGAGGATGCTGGGGTCGCGGCGATCGACTGTGACGGTGACGGCGCAGGCGCTACAGGAGGCGGGGATGATCGAATATCGGCGCGGGCGGGTGACGATAGTCGATCGTCCAAAGTTTGAGGGGGCGGCCTGTGAGTGCTATGCGATTGTGAAGGCTAGTCACGATCGGCTGGTGCCGAAGAACAGGGATTAGGGATTAGGTGTGACTTCCAGTAGGTCGTGTAGGTGGAGGACGCCGAGCACTGGGGTGTGGGGGGTGCCGTCTTCGGTGACGATTAGGGCGGTGATTTTGTGTTGCTCCATCAGGGTGAGGGCTTCGGTGGCGAAGGGCTCGGGGGCGATGGTTAAAGGCTTTGGATTCATCACTTCGGAGGCGGTTTTGTGGAAGGCGTGGGGGCCGTTTCGCTCTAAAAGGCGGCGTAGGTCGCCGTCGGATAGGACGCCGAGGAGCTTATTGGCGGAGATGACGGTGGTCATGCCAAGGCGTTTGGCGGACATCTCATGGATGATTTGCGGCATTTTTGTGGAGGGCGCGACGGTCGGGACTGCGTCGCCGGTCTTCATGAGCTGACGGACGGTGGCGAGGCGGCGGCCTAGCTGGCCTCCGGGGTGGAGTCCGGCGAAGTCGTGGGGCTTGAAGTCGAGGCGGCGGCTGACGTCGAGGGCCAGGGCGTCGCCGAGGGCGAGCATTGCTGTGCTGGAGGCTGTGGGAGCTAGCTGGTGGGCACAGGCTTCGCGGGAGACGCTGACGTCGAGTGTGTGGGTGCTGGCGGAGGCCAGCGTGGACGTGGGGCAGCCGCAGAAGCTGATGAGGGTGATGCCGAGGTCGGGGAGAAGCGCGAGCAGGCTGAGGATCTCTGCGGTTTCGCCGGAGTAGGAGAGCGCGAGCAGGACGTCGCCGGGGGTGAGGATGCCGAGGTCGCCATGGAGGGCGTCGGAGGGGTGCAGGAAGTGGGCGGGGGTTCCGGTGGAGACGAAGGTGGCGGCGATCTTGCGGGCGATGAGGCCGGATTTGCCGATGCCGGTGAGGATGACGCGGCGGTGCTGCTGCGCGGTCTCGGTGAGGAGAGCGGCGATGCGGTCGAAGGGTTCGCGGGCGGGGCCTTCGAGGCGGAGGGCGAGCTCGTTGAGGGCGTCGGCTTCTATGCGGACTAATTCCCCGGGGCTCAGGGCTGTGTCGGCTGGGGTTTGGATTGGTTCGGGATTTTGGGTTTCGTCGGGCATGGTTTGGACAAGTTGAATGCTAGCAGAGCGGTCGCTTCGCGATACCCCACCCTATCGCAAAGAGCGCGAAAGGGTAGGGCACCCGGATTGTTGCTGCGATTGAGGAGAGCCAATACGGGGGTTTATCCACTGCGCTGCGCTCCGGTCGAAATGACAAGGTTTGTGTGGGGGACGAACAACTAGAGACGTTGTGGTGACAACTGGAAAGGTGGGGGCGGTAGACTTGATGGAGCGTTGTTTTTGCGCGGGAGGATGTTGCATGCGTCGGATCGGTGTGCTGGCTGCGATGGGGTTGTTGGTTGGGTTGCTGGTTTGGGCGGGCGTGTATAACCTGCGGCAGCGGCGGGCGGCGATGCAGCAGGCGCAGGTTGTGCTGGTGAAGGATGGGACGAATCCGCCGGCGGCCTCTGGTTCGGGGAGCACGGATGCTTCGGTATTTGGCGGAGAGAGCTTGAAGGGCAAGGTTGCGCCGGGGTTCACGCTGGTGGACCTGAGCGGCAAGAAGGTTTCGCTGGCGGACTTCAAGGGACATCCGGTGGTGATTAATTTCTGGGCTACTTACTGTGGGCCGTGCCGATTGGAGATGCCGTGGTTCCAGGAGTTCAGCGGCAAGTATCAGCCGCAAGGGTTGATTGTGCTGGGCGTTGATCAGGATGAGGATATGCCGCGGGACCAGGTGGCGGCGGGAGCGAAGAAGACCGGGGTGACTTATCCGATCCTGATGCCGGACAAGGGCATTGCGAAGAGCTATGCGCTGGGGGATTATCTGCCGCAGACGTTCTATGTGGACAAGAACGGGACCGTGGTGGAGGAGAGCGTGGGGACTCCGTCGAAGGATGAGGTGGAGGCGAATATACGTAAGGCGGTGGGAGTTTGAGACAGGGTTCAGGGCCCAGGGGCCAGGGTTTAGGGTGGTGGGTGTTGGCGTTGGTGGTGATGCCGGTGATTGCCTGGGCGCAGGGGATTTCGTTGGGGGATGCGTCTGTAGTCAAGAAGGGGCATGTGGTGTTTTTGTCGGAGGAGTCGGTGGTGGAGGCTGGGAAGCCGGAGGTGATTGAGTTGCAGTTTCGGGTGGATGAGGGGTTTCATATCAACTCGCATACGCCGCCGGATGCTTTGCTGATTGCTACGTCGTTCAAGGTGGACCCGGGTGATGGGGTGAAGGTGTTGGGGGAAGAGTATCCGAAGGGTGCGGCATTCAAGCTGGGGCAGGGTGCCGATGCGGAGTTGCTGGATGTGTACCAGGGAGTGTTTCGCGTGAGGCTGAGGGTGGTTGCGGCGAAGGGGGCGCAGACGTTGGCGGGGACGTTGCGGTATCAGGCTTGCGATAACGCGGCTTGCTTTCCGCCGCGGTCGCTGCCGGTGCAGGTGGCGATTACGGGGAAGTAGGGCGGCTTACGAGCCGGGATGAACGATCACCCGGGCTCGAGAGCTTATCGATCCATGTGCTCCAGTATTGGTCCTAACAGGTAAGCAACAAAAAAGCCGCCACTCCAAATCAGGGCCGAACCCCAGAGAAGGACTCTGCTTAGTTTGCTGACTTCACCGCATGTTGTTGGGTCATCGGCTGCACAAACGTCACCGCCCTGAAGACGTGGCGCCACAACGTACGTCATCACAAAGCTCAATGCGATAAGGGTTCCTGCAATGCTGAAGATCCATATCTTGTGACGAGACAGACTCACAAGCCATGGTGCGGCAGAGAGCAGGGACGCGACGGCGGTGCCCATTCCAAGAAGAACCAGAATGGACGGCAGAGCACAGCAGATGAGTGTGCTGAATGAACTAAACAGAGAGAAGTAGTTGAGCAGGGCAGCTCGTCTGACCCTCTGTTCCGGAGCGAGAGGAAGCGGAGTCGAGTTCATCGGGCCTCCGTAATTGTCTTGTATCGCAGTGTGTCGGAGACTTTTCCTTTGGACGCTTGTGGAAGCACTCCAGTGACGGTCACGGCCTTGCCGATGAGCGAGGCCACATCCAAACCGGAAGCTGTAGGAGACAAAGCATAACGGTCCTGCGTTCCAGAGACTTCCAGAACCGGTGCGTTCGCCGTGCCCGTCAATCTGCCTTTAACGACGATGTCCGCGTCTTTGTGCGTGAACCCATTTTTCTCTACTGCCTCGTTGAACTGTCTCATCGAGGCATTATTGCCCGGGGTCAGCTTGATTGTGACGAGACCGGTGTTGAGATCCACATCGACCGTGTTCACGCCTTGAATGCCTTTCATCGAAACATGGATCGCGTGAGCACAGGGCGCACAGTCCATCCCGAAGACCGTGAGGTTGACCTGCTCATACTCTGCATGAGCGGCGAGTGGAATCAATGAAAACAATGCTGCTGCAATGATCTTTTTCATAACATTTCCTTTCAATGGGAGCTGGTGTGTGAGGAGTACTTGAGATAGCTGAAGTTGAGGGCGAAGCGAATATGCTCCCGACCGTAGATCGAGTCGGAAGCATCCCGGAATATCGGTGCTTGCACACCTCCCGAGATGGCGACAACTTTGAAGATCGCGAGTACGGATGGTCCAAGCCAGACGGTTGTCGTGCTGCTGTTCGGCAGGGTTACTCCGCTTTTCAGCACGCTGCCGGTGTGCTCTCCGGTCAGTTCCGCAAAGCCTCGATAGTCCCACTGGTCATATCCGCGGCGAAGCTTAGCCGGTCGATAGCCGTAGACCCCGCTCCATGAAACGGTATCGGGACGTCGATCTTCCGATGCTTCCGCAAACCTCGTATAGCCCAGACCGGCCCACAGGTACTGGCTTCTGGAAGCGAGACCGGTCGCCAAACTCCCCGCAACTCCCGGAGCACGATGGAGACTGCTAAGCACACCTGAATCCTGCTGCGGACCAGGAACGACAACGCCAAGAGACGCTGTCGATTCGATTCGCTTTCCGACGCTGGTAACCGAGTGCAGAAAACGCCACGATGCTCCAGCCGACCACTCGCTTCCTGGCATAATGCGGCTCTCCGGTAGCGATCCGCTGCCAAAGGTCGCCGGCAGAAAAGCGTTTATCGTAAGGTGCGGGGTAAGACCGTATCCAAAGCTGGAGCCGGTTGAAAGCTGTGTGCCGAGAGAGCCGCCTCGGCCAAAGATTCCAGTATCGAAGCTGAGCTCCCGCTGCGAATTGACAGGGGTTGCATAGCTGAAAACAGGACCATGGTCAGCGGCCATGGCGATGCCTGGCAGTGCGAAGGCACAAGCCAGAACGACAAGGGATTTCATAGATGCTCCTTTGTTTGAACCGAATGAAACGCAGGCACACGAGAGGTGTGCAGGTCATTGGATCAAGGAGCCAATCAGATTCTTAGGACGGTGGTGCGCGCAATGAGTAGTCCAGGTGGAGAATGCTCATCGGGCATCCGCAGCACGGCGGGCGGGACTATCTGCGCTTCAACGAGGAACGGTACAAACCAGTTGACTATAACGAAGTGAAGACGGATAGTTGGAGCCGAAGCGGCGAGCTGGGGATGCTCGTCCGACCGGACCTCTGTCCGGCAGCAGCCCATCTTCGCCATACCGTCGCATTTGCCATGCATGGCACGACAGCAAGCGCTTTCCTGTTGATTCATCGCGCTATTGGTCACGCAGGCCAGTAAAGGCGCTGCGGTCAAGAGCAGGACGAAGATCGCGAGAATACTGGCCAGACGGCGCATATTGAACTTAGTATATGCTCCGCGATCCTGATCGATGATCCTGAGGTTGAAGCTTTGCCAGGTTCTCGAGGCAGGCTGGGCAGGGATTTTTTAGAAGACGCGGAGGTTTTCGTTGGGGTCGTCGCGCAAGAGGTCTAGCTCGGCGAGGATAGCCTGCAGCTTCTTGCGGGAGGTATCGGAGACGGGGACCATGGGGAGGCGGAGGGTTTCGTTGCCGCGGCCTAACAGGGTGAGGACGGCTTTGATGGGGGCGGGGCTGGGTTCGATGAAGTTGGCCTGCATCAGCGCGTAGTAGTGGCGGTTGATGCGGCGGGCGGCGACCCAGTTTTCGGTGAGGGCCGAGTTGACCATCTGCGCCATCTGCTGCGGGATGGCGTTGGAGGCGACGGAGATGAGGCCGGCGCCGCCGACGGAGAGGATGGGCAGGGCGAGGGCGTCGTCGCCGGCGAAGACCTTGAAGGCGCGGGGAGCCTGGGTGATAAGCTCGGTGATCTGGGCGAGGTTGCCGCTGGACTCCTTGATGCCGACGATGTTGGGTAGCTCGGCGAGGCGGAGGACGGTGGCGGGTTCCAGATTGGCGCCGGTGCGGCCGGGAATGTTGTAGAGCAGGATGGGCAGGTCCGTGGCTTCCGCGATGGCCTTGAAGTGCTGGTACTGGCCTTCCTGTCCGGGGCGGTTGTAGTAGGGGTTTGCGGTGAGGATGCCGGTGAGGCCCTTGATCTGCGAGAGCTTGGTGACGTTGGCTACGGCCTGATGGGTGGCGTTGTGGGTGCAACCGGCGAAGACCGGGACGCGGCCCTCGGAGGCGGCGACGGTGATTTCTATGACGCGGAGCCACTCGGATTCGGTGAGGGTGGAGGCTTCGCCGGTGGTGCCGGCGGGGATGAGCAGGGTGATGCCGTTGGCGATCTGCCAGTTGACGTGCGAGGTGAGGGCTGCCTCATCGAGGGAGCCGTCGGGACGAAACGGAGTGACGAGCGCGGTGCCGCAGCCTTGCAGATTCATTCGACAGCCAGTTTAGTGCATTACTGGCCGCGAGGGTGAGTTGGTTGCGTGGCACGGGTTAATTCCACGATTTTGCGGGGTGGAATGAACCAGCGGATGGAGACGATGCTGATCATCCCCAGCGAAAGATACGGGGAGTAGTAGGCCGCCGGAACCGCTCCCATATACAGGGCAGCGGAAACGATCTGCTGGGGTGTGCTGCCGGCGAGCGGCTTTCCGCTGCGGCGGCAGATTAGCGTGGAAAGAACCATCCATGCGAGGGCGGGAAGCTGGCAGACGATGCAGTAGAGCGCGACGGAGAAAGAGGTGATGCCACGGACGGCGACCCACTCGGTAGCCCAGGGGATGAGCGAGAGGGTGAAGAGGAGCACGAGGTTGGACCAGAGGATGCCGTGGCTGACCTGCTCCACGTCGTCGATGAGGTAGTGGTGGTTGACCCAATAGATGCCGGTCTGGATGAAGCTAAGCAGGTAGACGAGGAGCAGGGGCGCGTCTTCGCGGAGGGCGGCGGCGTTGGAGATCTCGTGGGAGGGAACCTTGAGCTCGAGCACCATGATGGTGATGATGACGGCAATAACGCCGTCGGAGAAGGCTTCAAGACGGGATGGGGAGAGGGTCTCGGCCATGGGGCTGTGATGAAGGATACGTGGTGGAGTCGGGAGTAGGAAATAGGGAGCGGTTGAGTGTGGCTTGATACTCCGCTGTGAGTTGTGGTGGCTTGTGCGAAGAACGGGAGAGTGCAAGTGCCAATACAGAGATTCTTCGCTGCGCTCAGAATGACGGCTTTTGGTTTAGGGCTGCGCTCAGAATGACATGTTTCTATAAAACTATATGACGGCTTTTATAAAGCTATTAGCTAGGTGGGGACGCGGAGGAGTAAGTAGGAGCCAACCATGGCGAAGAGGATGTCTGGTGACCAGGCGGCAAGGATGGGCGGCAGGGAGTTGACGTTGCCGAGGTTCTCGAAGAAGAGGGCGATGACCCAGTAGCCAATGGCCAGACCGATGCCGGCACCCATGCCGGCGAGGTTGCCGCGTTTCCCAGCGGAAAGAGCGAAGGGGACGGCGAGGATGGCCATGACGAGGGCCATGAGCGGGTAGGCGAGCTTGCGGTTTAGCTGGACGCGGAGGCGGGTGGTGTCGAAGCCGGATTGCTTGAGGTCGGTGATGTAGCCGGAGAGCTCGGAATAGGACATCTCCTGCGATTGGCGGTCTTCCTTTTTGAAGTAGGAGGGCTGCTCGCGGATCTCGGGAAAGCTGCTGAGGGTGAAGGGTTGGTAGCTGGTGGTGGTTTCGCCGGCGAAGGTGCGCTGCCAGCCGTTTTCGAAGACCCAGCGGCCTACGGTGTCGTCCCATCGGGCGGAGGTGGCGAAGATGCGGCGGGTGAGGGTGAAGGAGCCGGGTTGGAACTCGAAGACGGTGAGGTTGGCGAAGGCGTCTTTGTCGGGGTCGAAGAACTGGTAGTAGAAGATGCGGGAGGGCTCGTTGTCTCCGAGGGACTGGCCGGACATCCACTTGCGGTCGGGGCGTAGGAAGGTTTGCGCAGGCTTGCCTTTGATGACGGCGCGGAGGGCCTCCTGGCGGCGGTTGGCGGCAGGGAGGTAGGCGTCGTCGAAGGCGAAGAGCGCGACGGCGAGCATGGCGGCGATGAGCAGGACCGGGGCGACGATGCGGTAGAGGCTGGTGCCGGTGGCCTTCATGGAGGTGAGCTCGCTGGTGCGGCTGAGCGTGCCGAAGGTGATGAGCACGGCGACGAGAGCACAGAGCGGAGCGACGTTATAGAGGATGAAGGGGATGAGGTTGAGGAGGTATTCGCCGACGGTGACGAGCGGGGTGCGGTACTTGATGATGTCGCCGATGAGCTCGAAGAAGGTGAAGACGAGGAAGAGCATGGAGAGGCTGACGAGGACGAGGAGGAAGTTGCGGACGGTGCTGCCCATGACGTACTCGTCGAGTATGAGCGGGAAGCGGATGCGGAGAGCGCGGCGGAGTCCTCGCATGGAGGCGCCGGAAGCAAAGCTTTCTGCGCGGGCTCGGCTGGAGGGACGCAGGCGGCCGAAGAGCGTAACGAGGCCCTGGCCGGCGCTGGAGAACAGGCTGAGCGCGATGCCTCCGCGGCTGAGCTGCTGGATGAGCAGGACGCCGAAGACGGTGAAGATGAAGTTGGCTCCCCACACGCCGGCAACGGCGGAGAGCTTGCCGTCGCGCGCCATGGCGATGCCGATCTCCGAAAGAACGTAGTAGAGGAAGACAAGGATGATGCTGACGACGAAGCCGGTGCCCTTGCCGCCGCGCTTGGATGAGAGGCCGAGCGGGACGCCGACGAGCATAAGGACAAGGCAGGCGGCGGGGAATGAGAAGCGGCTTTGTAGCTGGATGCGGTAGGGCTGGGTCGCGGCTTTATCGGGGCCATGGGCGAGGCGCCAGAGCTCGTGGAAGCTGAGGGCCTGCATGGGGGTGTCGTTGCGCGTGATGTGGGAGTCTTCCTGCGGGACGACCTGTAGCGGTTGCTCGGTGGCCGTGAAGGTGGCGATGTTGTATTCGCTTGGGTTGTTGGCGGCGATGTCGTGGCGGGTGCCGTCGAACATCTGCAGACGGAGGGTCTGCGGGCCGCCGTTCATGGCGATGGCCTCTTTGGCGGTGATGATGTGAGGCGTGGCGGGATGTGTGAGGTCGGCGAGGAAGACGTTGCGCCAGACGGAGGCGCCGTTGGCTCCGGGGGTGGCGTCCTGCACGTAGAGGACGTCGTTCTTCAGGTTTTCGTAGAAGACGCGGGGCTGGACGAGGGTGGCGGCAGAGGCGCCTGGGGCGATCTGCTCCTGGTAGTTGAGGAGCGCGGCGGCGGCGTGCGGGGCGAGGTAGAGCGTGTTGGCGAGGCACAGCGCCCAGGAGAGGCCGGCAAAGAGGCTGACGATTCCTACGAAGGACAGCACTCCCATGCCGGCGGCGCGCATGGCGGTGATCTCGCTGTCTGAGGCGAGGCGGCTGAGGCCGAGGAGGATGCCGATGAGGACCGCCATCGGGATGGTGAGGGTGAAGAAGCTGGGCAGGAGATAGCCGATGACGCGGAGCATGTCCAGCGGCGAGGCGGCGCCGCGGACGGCGAGCTCCATGAGCGGGAGCAGGTAGCGCATGAACAGGATGAAGGTGAACAGCACGCCGCCGAGGAGGGCGTAGCCGATGACTTCGCGAAGAATGTAGCGGGTGAAGATGCGCATTGTTGGTGCCGCTTCGAGTGTATCGCGGGCTAGGGTTCGGGGATGAAGCGGTAGCCTATGCCGCGGACGGTTTGGAGGTGGATCGGAGTAGTGGGGTCGGGTTCGAGGTAGCGGCGGAGGCGGACGATGAAGTTGTCGATGGCGCGGGTGTCGGTGTCGTCGCGGACGTGCCAGACATTTTCGAGGATCTCTTTGCGGGGGATGATCTTGTTGGGGCGGTCGACGAGATAGCGGAGGAGATCGGCTTCCATGAGGGTGAGGTGGATGGTCTTTTCCGCGCCGCGGATCTCGAGGTTTTCGAAGCTGATGGTGCGGTTGGCGAGGGTGTAGTCGGGGGTTGGGGCTGTGGGTGGCTGCTCGGGCTCGGCTGAGGGCTGGTCGCGCTGCCAGTGCATGCGGCGGAGCAGAGCGGTGAGGCGGGCGAAGAGGATGGCGAGGTCGAAGGGCTTGGGGAGGTAGTCGTCGGCGCCGGCGGCGAAGCCTTCGACGATGTCTTCGGCGCGGCCGCGGGCGGTGAGCAGAAGGACGGGTGTGAAGAGGCCGGCTTCGCGCAGGGCGGCGACGATGGAGAAGCCGTCGCGGCCGGGGAGCATGACGTCAAGGAGGATGGCTGCGGGCTGAGGCGAGGCTGTGAGCAACCAGGCGAGGGCGGCGTCGCCGTCGGCTTCGTGGTGGACGCGATAGCCTTCGGCTTCGAGGTTGAAGATGAGGCCCTCGGCGAGGTGCTCTTCGTCTTCAATGACAGCGATGAGAGGTTGCTGGCTCATAGGGGATGGTGGAGAAACGCAGTCAGAAGGGCGCTTATGCCGTTCCACGTGATTTGGACGCCGATACAGAGCAGAAAGAACGCAACGACACGCAAAATTCCGTGGGCCGTGGCGGGTGCAATGGCGCGCGTGATGCGAGGCGCGTTGGCGTAGCAGAGATAGACCAGGACAGCCATGAGCACCGCAGCTAACATGATGCCGGCGTGGGAGAGCAGTGTGCCGGTCAGATCGGGCTGCTTGGCTTGTGCTTCCAGCGTAAGTGTTACGACGATAGAGCCGGGGCCTACGGTGAGCGGAAAGGTGAAGGGATAAAACGACTTGGCGGTGAGCGAGTCGGTGAGAGCGTCGTTTTCGGCTGTCAGTTGCAGGTTCTTTTCGCTGGGACGCGTGTCTGGCTGGTTGAGCAGCGACCAGCCCATGGCCGCGATGACCAGGCCGCCGGAGACCTGCACGATGGGCAGTGATATGCCGAAGAAGGTGAGCAGCGCGGAGCCGAGGAGCAGGATGACCGCGAAGAAGATCAGGATGTTGATGGCAATGCGCCGCGCCAGAGAGTGATAGAGGCTGATGGGAACTTCGCCCACGAAGCCGACGAAGAGCAGCGACGAGCCCAGGGGATTGACCAGCGGGAGCAGGGCACTGAAGGCGAGAGCGAAAAACTTCCAGAGGAGCAGGATCTTCATAAGGTACCGCCGTTCGCAGAGCCGCCGATAGCCAGCGGCAGCTTGAGCAACATGGTGGATCCTTTACCGGGGCCTTCGCTGACGGCTCGTACGGAGCCGCCATGCTGGCGGGCGATGGTCGAGACGAGGAAGAGACCGAGGCCGGTGCCCTTGATCTTGACAAGGTCGTTGGAGCGGGCGCGGTAGAAGCGTTTGAAGATGCGCTTGAGCTCGCGGGAGGGGATGCCGAGGCCGGTGTCGGTGATGGAAAGCACAACCCAAGTGTAGTGCTCTATCTGGAGACGGCAGTCGATCGCGACGTTGTCGGGGGAGTACTTTACGGCGTTGTCGAGGAGGTTGAGGATGGCGGTGCGAAGGTCTTCGGCGATGCCAAAGACTGCGAGGCGAACGCCGCCGGGGACGTCAGCGAGGGTGATGGCGCCGGGTGCGAGGTGGTGCCGGGTGAGTGTGGTCTGGATGCAATCGGCGACGAGAGGGTGGAGTTCGATGCGCTTGCGCTGGTGCTCGCGGCCTCGCTGGCCGAGCTCGCCGGCTTTTAGGACGCGCTCGACGGTTTGGAGGAGGCGGTCGGTGTCGGAGCGCATGACAGTGTAGAACTTCTGGCGCTGGGCCTCGTCGACGGTGCGGCGCTCAAGGGTATCGAGATAGAGACGGATGCTGGCGATGGGGGTCTTGAGCTCGTGGGTCACGGCGTTCAGGAAGCTGTCCTGGCGCTCATTGCGGCGGATCTCGCGGACGAGGAAGACGGTGTTGAGGACGACGCCCGCGATGAGCAGCGAGAAGAGCAGGATGCCGAGCAGATCGATGGCGAGGCGGCGGCCGTTGTTGTGGATCCACGTGATGTTGAGCGTGACCGCAAGCGCCGTGAGGCACACACCGAGGGTGATGAAAAAGGCAATGGCTCCGCGGCGTCGTGTGAGATTCATGCTTGGGAGTGAGTATAGCGGACGGTGCTAAGACTCATCTCCAATCGCCTAGCGTTCATTTATGGGAGTCGTTGAAGTGAATCACCAGGCCTGCGGAGATCTGCGGCTGAAACTGGGTGCCGGTTAGCGGCGTGGACGCGGTGCCCAAATTGAAACGGGTAAGCAACTCCTGGAATTGAATCGCCCGGATTGAGATATGTGGCGCCACTTTGATATCGACCCCTCCACCAAAGGCGGCGGCGAAAGAGCTAGTGTTGGAGAGACCCTCGTACGGTGCGGTGGAAGATGACTCAGACTCATGCGCGCCGCCGGCGAGGACGCGCACGAAAGGCGAGATGCGTCCGGGCCAGGACACTTGCGGTCCAAAGAGATAGGTATACAGGTGCGTTGTGGTCGTCCCGCCGTAGGTAGGGCTGCTCAGATTTGGCGATCCGTAGTTGCCGCTGAAGTCGGCTGCGACCCCCAGCCTGTGGCTAAATTTATAAGCTAAAGCCGCTTCCCACCCGTTCAAGCTTCCGTCGGAGGTGTAGGCCGGGAACGGGCCGGTACATGTCGGGATAATGCCAATAACCGGGCACGCGACGTACCCATTGGCGCCCAATGTGGCGTGTACATACGAGTATCCACCGAATATCTCGTCTTGTTGTTTCTGTGCCTGAGCTTTCCAGGGCAATGCCGTGAAGAGGACTAAAAGTGCTGCTACCGCGATAGATCGTCTCATCCCGAATCCCTGCCCTACAGATACCTGTAATTCAACCGTTCGCTCTGCGATCAAAGTGTAATAAGGACGAGATTAAAAACACAAGACCTCCCTGCATGGGAGGTCTTGTGTTTTTATAGCGAGACTTATGCTGCGCCGGCGGGCTTGGGGTTGGCGGGATCGAACTGCGCGATCTGAACCTTCTTCGCGAGGCCTAGCTTTTCCATAACCCAGATGCCGTAGTAGTTGATGTCGAACTCGTACCAGGCAAGGCCGTGACGAGCGCTGACCGGGTGCGCGTGATGGTTGTTGTGCCAGCCTTCGCCGCCGGTGAGGATCGCGACCCACCAGTTGTTGCGGGAGTCGTCCTTGGTCTCAAAGCGGCGCTTGCCCCAGAGGTGCGTTGCCGAGTTGACGAGCCACGTAGCGTGCAAGCCGAGCGTGGTGCGGAGGAAGGTTCCCCAGAGCAGCATG
>Ga0302316_10001724_pt1 | contig 16796 bp, 18 predicted proteins | sample III_Palsa_N3_2_FD_200456 | JGI IMG/M metagenome (GOLD analysis project Ga0302316, IMG submission 200456) | Peat permafrost microbial communities from Stordalen Mire near Abisko, Sweden - III_Palsa_N3_2 | ecosystem: Environmental > Terrestrial > Soil > Palsa > Peat permafrost | place: Sweden...
ATGATCGGCGCGCCGAAGCCCTGGGGCGCCATCTTCGAGTCGCCATAGCCGGTGGCGAAGACGAACGGCACCCCGCGCGCCGCCAGCGCCTCGGCCACGGGCAGCACCGAGACCCCGTTCAGGTTGGCGTCCAGCACCGCCGCATCGATCGGCAGGTCGACCATCCGCATCGCCTCGTCCAGGTCGGCCGCCGAACCAATGATCTGCGCGCCGGCCTCCTGCAGGCCGGACTCCAGCTCCAGGGTCAGCAACAGGGCGTCCTCGACGATCAACAGGCGAAGGCCGTCGATCCGTGTCGCCTGATCCAGGTTGGCGGCGCCCGCGGAAGCACCCTGAACCGGCTCGGACGTCTCGGCTTTTGGCGCCGCTTCCGGCCCGCCGGTCCGCGTGGCGATCGCCGAGGCGGCGGCGGTCAGGGTGGCGTGCACGCCCTCGCGCCGGAAATCGACCTTCACCACGCCGCCCAGCTCGCGACCGGTCACCTTTTCCAGCAAGGTCGAGCCGAATCCGGTCCGGGTCGGCGTGGGCACGAGCGGGCCGTTGCTTTCGATCCACTCCAGCTCCAGGCCGCCGCCAGCGCGCTCGCGCCAGCGGATGTCCACGCGGCCGGCGTCCGATGACAGCGCGCCGAACTTGATCGCATTGGTGGCCAGCTCGTGCAGCGCCAGCGACAGGGCGCCGGCGGCCTTGGGCGTCAGCAGCAGGTCCGGGCCCTCCCATCGGGTCTGGCCCGGCGCGAGGCCGCCCAGCTCCGCGGCGGCGATGTTGCGCATATCCGCGCCGCGCCACCGGGTGGCCGTCAGCAGCTGGTGCGCCGAGGCCATGGCCTTCAGCCGGCCGGTGAAGGTTTTCAGAAACCCGTCCAGCGACGCGGCGCGTCTGGCCGACTGCAACGCCAGCGACTGTACGGCGGCCAGGACGTTCTTGATCCTGTGGTCCAGTTCGGAGACCAGGGTCTCGCGTCGGTCATCTTCCCGATCGATCGCCACGAGATCGGCCGTCAGGCAGGCCATGTCTTCAAGCGCCGCCCGTTCCGCCGCGGACAGCGGCCCGCGCGGGCTCGGGTCTCCGAGGCAGAGGAAGCCGATGGTCTGATCCAGGTCGCCGCGCAGAGGAAGGCCGGCGAAGAAGCGGACGCCGGCGGCGATCGATGCGAACTCCGCGCCGTCGGCATCGGCCGCCAGGTCGCCGCAGATCAGGGTCTGTGGATTGGCCGCGCGGCGGGCGGCGAACGCTTCGGCCAGCGCCCACGGCGCGCCAGCCGCCTGCTCGACCGTCCCGTCGGTGATCAGTACAACGGCGACGGACGCTGCGCCGGCCGCGGAAGCGGCGAGGCGCGCGACACGCTCCAGCCGCGGCTCCGCGGCGGCCCCAACGATCTCAATGCTCGCTTCCGGGGCGGCCAGGCTCATGAAAGATCGCGTATTCCGACCATGGATTCGTTGCGTCTTTCGGCGCGCGTGAACGGAAACTCAAGCCTTGAGCGTACAGAACACCTTGCGAAGGGACTAGGAAAGCGTATTGCACGATTTCGTGGTTCCGAGCTTGGCCTCAAAGGCTGGCCGGCCCACGATAGGTTGCAAGGAACTTTGCGGTCCTGCTTCGCGTTCCGGCCTCGCCGATACCCGACTGAAGTCCTTGGAGGAATTCTCATGGCCGTCAAATCCGTCGCCACCGACACCGCCGACCGCGCCGACAAGACCATTCTCGAGGTCGAAAGGAACGTTCACGAACTGACCCAGCGCGCCGACCAGGTGGTGCAGGACAGCCTCGAGAGCTTGCGGATCCATGGCCGCGCCTATGCCGAAGAAGCTGAGCGCCGGTTCGAAGACACGCAGAAATATGTGGTCGAACGGGTGCATGAGCGTCCGCTGACGATCACCTTCGCCGCGCTTGGCTTCGGCGTGCTGCTCGGCCTGCTTATGGGCGGCCGTCGCCGGTGATCCTAAGGCGGGTCCTGCTGCTGATCGCCGCCGCGGCCGCGCTTGTGGCCGCGACCGGCGTCATCACCATCGCCATCGCCTTTGCCGTCTACGCCGCCTTTGAGCCCATGATGGGCAGGGCCTTCGCGGCCGCCGCGACCGCCGGCGTGTTCGCCGCCGTCATCGGCCTCACCGCCCTGGTCCTTGCCCTGATGGCCCAGGCCAACCAACGCGCGCGGGCTTCCCGCCGCTCGGACGCCAGCCTGACCGACCGGATCATGGATCTGGTCCGCGACAAGCCTTTCGCCGCCGCCGGAATCGCCGCGGCGGTGGGGATGGTGGCGATCCGCAACCCGCGCGTGATCGGCGCGGTGCTCAGCGCCTTCCTCGAAGGCTGGCGCGGCGGCGTGGCGACGAAGAAGCGGCCTTAAGCTCAGGGCGCGATGCTGGCCCTGTCCATGGTGAAGGCGAAGGGATTGGTCGCGTAGCCGGTCAGCACACCCACCACCGAGATCATCGACCCCACCTTTGGCGGCGCCTGGGGGGCTTCGGCGAATTTCAAATGCAGATCGGGCGCGCCCGCCTCCTGGTTGGCGGCCAGGATGGCCCCGTCCAGGCCGGCCGATGAGACCGCCAGCACCTTGATCGGTAGCTTCAGCTGGGCGCCGCGCGCCTGAAAGTCGACGATCTCCTTCCAGACCTTTTCCGCCGCCGCCTGGTTGGCGGGCGAGACGTCCCGCTGCGCCAGGATGAACTCCCAGTCGGACATGGACAGGTCGGAGAGAGACCCGCTCTGGGCGGCCAGCACGGCGAGCTCGGCCGCCGATGGCGCGGGCTTGACCATAAAGCCCGGCGGCGGCGCGGTCTGGGTGGCCGCCTGCGCCACCAGCACGTCCCAGCCCTGGTCCGTGCCGTGATAGCGAACAAAGCGGCTCTTGGCGTTGGTTTCGATCGCCGTCCTCGCCCCCGTGGCGCCTGAGGTCCCCGCCAGGTCGAAGGCCCGGGCCGCCCACCAGAAGCCGGCGGGATCGACCGGATCGGACTGCATCAGGCAGACCGCATACTGGTAGGAGTTGTTCAGGTCGGTCGGGTCGGCCGTCAGCGCCGCCTGGTAGAAGGGCTTGGCCGCCGCGTAGTCGCCGTGGATCAGGGCGCGGAAACCGAGCGCGCCGTTGAAGGCGGCGAGCATCTGGTTGCGCATATCCGCAACGTCGGTGTCGGCGGCGCCGACCGGCGGCTTCCAGGCCGCCAGCGCCTTCAGCCCCTTCTCGGCCTCGACGCCGGCGTCATCGGCGTAGGCCTTGGTCTGCGGGGTGGTGGGGCCCACCGCCTTGGCGCGAATGAGCACCACGTCGATGGCCAGGGCGCGCGCGTTGCCTGGCTGCAGCGCCAGGATCTTACGCGCGTCCTGGTCGACCTTGTCCGGCTCGTTGTTGGTCTGGCGGGCGGCCATGGCCTGTTCCAGCGCGTCGATCTTCGTCGCGCTGTAGGGATATTTGGCGGCGAACGCTTCCATCGCCTCGGCGCGTGGACCGGGCTCGGCCATGTTCAGCGCCGACTGGTAGGCCGCCTGCTCCGCCGGATTGGGCGCGGGCGCCGACGCCAGCGCCGGCGTCGCGGACAGGATCGCCCCGAAAGCGAAGGCCCCAAAGCCGAGGCGTCCAGAGCAACCTTGGGCCCAAACAGGCGTTGTCTTCCTAAGCAACAGCCGCGCTGAAGCTTGTCTCGACGAGGCCAGCGCTGGCGCCAATTCGGAGAAAACCGCCATGCTATCCTGGGCTCTCGTCTTCCTGGTCGTCGCGCTGATCGCCGGCGTGCTTGGGTTCACCACCATCGCCGGCGCGTCGATCGCCCTGGCCAAGATCCTGTTCATGATCTTCCTGGTGCTGTTCGTGATCTCGTTGGTGATGCACCTGATCCGAGGCCGAACTGTGGTCTAGGCCTTAGCCGGCCAGGCTCTTCGATTTCGGCAGAAGGTCCGGGAAGTTCGCTTCCCGACCTTCTCGCTTGGCCATGAAGGCTTCGCCCATGTGCTGGCCGGAGAACATCGAGGACTGCCAGATCGCCAGATAGTCCAGGGCGTCCTCGGTGTCGTGCTCGCGGGCGTAGTTGATCATCACCTTCGAGCCGGTCACCGCCAGCGGCGACTTGGACGCAATCTCCCTGGCCGTGGCCAGGACATGCTCCACCAGCGCCTCATGGCTGTCGAACACCTCATTGACCAGGCCGATCTCCCTTGCCCGGGCGGCAGGCAGCCGGCGGCCCGTGTAGGCCAGCTCGCGCACCCACCCCTGCGGGATCAGCTTGCACAGGCGGGGGAAGGTGCCGACGTCCGCCGTCATGCCGATATTGATCTCCTGGATGCAGAAGAAGGCGTCGGCGGTGCAGTAACGCATGTCGCAGGCGGAAATCATGTCCACCGCCCCGCCGATGCAGCCGCCCTGGACGGCGACCAGCACCGGAACGCGCACCTCGTCCAGGCAGGAGAAGCTTTTGTGCAGGTTCCTGAGGCCATGCCGTGCAGCTTCCGCCGCCACATAGCGATCCTGCTTGCCGCCGGACGCGCCGACCACTGGCGAGTCGCCCCCGGTGAACACCGCCAAATCCATCCCCGCGGAGAAGTGCTTGCCGGTGGAGGAGATGACGATGCAGCGCGCCTTGGCGTTCTCGTCGATGTCGTTGATGATCTCGGGCAGCTCGCGCCAGAAGGCGCGGATCATGCTGTTCATCGCCTCTGGCCGCTTGAGCTGGAGATGGGCGACGCCGCCCTCGATGGTCACGTTGAAACAGTCGTAAGCCATGGCGCGCCTCCGCCTCGAAAGATGTGCCATCGACCATACAGCCTCGCGCCGCGCGGAAAAGGCTGACCGCGCGTCAGGCTGGACCCGCCGCCCGCTGGCGCCCTAGACCGGACCGGCGAACGCGAGGGTCCATGGCCGCAAAATCGAACACCGAATTTCGCCGACAGGTCTTCACCGTGGGGACGCCGTCCGGGTCGGGAGAGATCGCGGCCATCGCCTTTGGCGATCCGGCTCGGCCGGTCGACGTGATCTTCGTCCACGCCAACGGCTTCAACGCCATGACCTACAGTTCGGTGCTGGCGCCCCTGGGCAAGCGGCTGCATGTCATGGCCATCGACCAGCAGGGCCACGGCCGCTCGCCGCAACGCGTCTCCAGCGAGGGGCGCCGCGACTGGCTGCTGTTTCGCGACGATCTGGTGGGGTTGCTGGACACGCTGGGCGGCGGCCCGCTGCTGTTGTCCGGACACTCCATGGGCGGAACGGCCTCGGTGATGGCGTCGGCTCTGCGACCCGGACGGGTCAAGGGACTGGCCCTGTTCGATCCGGTGATCATGCCCGAGGACATGGCCCGCCGCGTCGCCTCCGGCGAGGCGCCGGCCTTTTCGGAATCGCCCCTGGCCGTTGGCTCGGCCAAGCGCCGGTCGGTGTTCGCCAGTCGCGAGGAGGCGTTTTCGCGCTATCGCGGCCGAGGCGCCTTCACCACCTGGCCGGACGAGGCCTTGAGGGACTATCTGGAGGACGGGTTTCGCGACCGGCCGGACGGCCAGGTCGAGCTGTCCTGCGCCCCCGACTGGGAGACGGCCAACTTTTCCAGCCACTATCACGACCCGTGGGGGCCGCTGCACAGCCTGCGGATGCCCGTGACCATCCTGCGGGCGGAACAGGCCTCCACCTGCTCAGTGAGCGCCGCAGAGCCATTCCTGGCGGGCAACCCGGCCTTCGAAGTCGAGACCATTCCCGGAACCACCCACTTCCTGCCCATCGAGCGGCCGGATCTGGTGCGGGAGACCATCGTGGAGATGGTTTGAAGGGTGAGGGAGGCATCCGTTTTGGATGCATCTCCCCCTCGAGAACCTGACGAGATTGGAGCTCTGGCGATCGTCGCACTCAAGGATCGGCCCCTTGGGCCGACCGCGAAGCGGCGAGGCCAAGGGCCTCGTCCTTGACTGCGTCGAGCGCCAGAGCAAGCTGGCATTCAGGTCTTAAGGGGAACTGGAGGCGCCGCTGCCAAGCCCTGACCGGCTCCGCGGCAGAGCCTAAAGCGTCAACCCCTTCACCGCGCCGGCATTCAGCAACACCTGCGCCGATTCCGGAACCGGGACGATCTTGCGCTTGTCCAGGTCCAGCGTCACGGCGACCGCCTCCGACACGCCCCATGGGCGGCCCGTTTCAGGGTCGAGCATCCAGTGGATCATGCGCTGGGTACGGGCTTCGACGCTCACCAGGCCGGAGCGTATGGCGATCCGGTCGCCGGCGCGCGGCCAGTCCAGGTGGACCAGGCGGTATTCCAGCACCGCGCCGCCGACCCGTTTCGGCTTCTCATCCATGGCTTCGACGATGGCCTTGCGCGTCCGTTCGACCAGTCCCGGAATGCCGTCCGACACCCGGCCGATGAACTGCTCGGCGCTCATCCGCCCGAACAGGTCGCAGTCGCGGGCCAGCACCGCGCCAGAGGTCAGATGAATCAGGCCGAGCGCATCGGCCGCCTGAAGGGAGGCGCGGCTTTCGACCGGCGACAGATCGAGGCTGCGCGCGGCGGCGAAATCGGGGATCGGCGCCATGAGATTTTCCGCGTGTCGGCGGGTTTGATCGGTCCAGGGAAAGGAACGCCCTTCCACGGGTGTCACATGGCTGACCACGGTCTGGAAGCTGGCCGCCGGCTCGCCCGAGGGATGATGCAGCACCTGCACCAACCTGGCCTCTGTCTCGCCCATCTCCGCGACCCAGCCGCGCATGGTGAGTAAGGTCCCGGCCACGGCCTCGCGCAGGAAGCGGATGTGCTGTTCGCGGATCAACAGCGTCGCCCCGGCCGTGGGCGAGAAGGCGCGCGGCATGCCCATCGCCGCCGCAAGGCCTACGAGGCCCTCCAGCGCGCGCACGCCGTAGAAGCGCACATTCATGTGCCCCATGCCGTCGCATTCCCAGGTGTTGACGCTCCCGCGCCAAACCTCGACGCCCATGTCCCCCGGAGTGGTCATGGAGTGGGGGTACGGGCGATTGGGTTGATGCGCAACCTTACGCGAACAGCTTGGCCCACCTGCGCTTCTCGCGGGTCTTCCAGGCGCCGCGATGATAGGCGTCGGAGCCGATCAGTGGGACCACCGTGGTGGCCTCGGCGAACACCATCTGCTCGTGGGTGGTCTGCACCTTGCCCCAGGACGCCGCTTCCTGAAGGGTCGACGAGGAGCAGGCGCCGTCGCGAACATCGGCCACGGTGATCTGCACGGCGTAGCGGTGCATCTCCGCTTCGACTCCAAGAATTTCGGCGCACACCACCGTGTCCTGGGCGAAGTTCTTCGGCACGCCGCCGCCGACCATGAACAGGCCCGTGACGCCCGCCGCGATTTTGATGTCGGTGAGCTCGCGAAAATCGGCCACCGCGTCGATGGACAGGTAGGGCTGCTTGGCCGCGATCTTTTCCTTCTGGTGCTTGACCAGGCCGAAGCCGGCCGAGGAGTCGACAAAGGCGGGGCAGAAGATGGGGACGCCTTCCTCATAGGCGGTCTGGATCAGACTGCCGGGCTTCTTCGCATTGCCGGCGGCCAGCCACTTGCCGATCTCATGGATGAACTCGCGGCTGGAATAGGGGCGCGGCTCGAGCGAATTGGCGATCTCCAGGATGGTGTGGTCGCAGTTCTGCAGCTCTTCCTCGTCGATATAGGTGTCGTAGATGCGATCGACGTAGTTGGCGCGAAGCACGTTGTCGTCCACCGGGCCGGCGGCCTGATAGTGTTTGAAGCCGAGCGCTTCGAAGAAATCCATGTCGATGATCGAGGCGCCGGTGGCCACCACCGCATCGATCATCCCGAATTTCACCATGTCGCGATAGACGTGCATGCAGCCGCCGGCCGAGGTCGAACCGGCCAGGACCAGCCAGGGCGAGCAGGCCTGATCTTCGATCGCCATCGACAGGATGTCGGCCGCCCGGGCGGTGTCGCGGCTGGAGAAGCTCATCTTGCGCATGGCGTCGATCACCGGGCGCGCGTCAAAGGCGGTGATGTCGACATGCTCGACCGCCTTGGAAAGCAGTTCGGCCTTGGTGTTGGCGGGGGCGTTCATGGGTGTCAGGCTCTCACGAAATAAGGCCGCTCATCCCCGCGAAAGCTGGGACCCATGGCTCGGTGAAGCAGCTGCTTTCCGGGTCACCATCATAAAGCGGCGCGATGGCGTCCCCGCCTTGGCGGGGACGGGTGGATGATAACGAACTACCTTCGTCTGCGCTTCTTGCCGCGCGCACGCGACAGCTTGACGACCGTCTCGCTCTCGATGCGGGGGGTCGGGATCGAGCGCGGGGCGAGGCCGTAGAGCGAGGCCATGGGAGCGTCCTCGACCTCGGCTTCGTCGTGTTCGCCGTAGCCGTTGAAGCGGGTGGTCATGCCAATGCCGTAGGCGCCCAGCATGCCGATCTCCACATAGTCGCCTTCGCCCACATCCTCCGGCAGCCAGAACGGACCGGGCATGACGTCGACGGAATCGCAGGTCGGCCCGTAGAACTTGAACGGCTTCAGCGGTCCGTCCGACGCCTCGCCGTCACGCACCAGCTTGACCGGGAAGGGCCACTTGGAATGGGCGGCGTCGAACAGGGCGCCATAGGCGCCGTCGTTCAGATAGAGGGCGTCGGCCTTGCGCAGATCGACCCTGGCCAGCACCGAGCCGCCTTCGGCGACCAGGGCTCGGCCCGGCTCGCACCACAGCTCGGTGGTCTCGTGCACCATCATCTCGGCGAAGCCGCGGTCGATCGAGGCCATGTAGTCGGAAAGGCTGGGAGGAACCATGCCCGGATAGACCGATGGAAAGCCGCCGCCCACATCGACCACGTCGGCGAAAACGCCGGCGCGGACGAGGCTGCGCGAAGCCGAGGCCATGGCGCCCTGGAACGCGGTAGGCCGCATGCACTGGCTGCCCACATGAAAGGCGACGCCCATCAGATCCTGGGTCGCCTGGCGCGTGGCCAGAAGCAGCGACGGCGCCTCGTGTTGCTCGACGCCGAACTTGCCCGCCAGCGGGTAGCTGGATCCGTCGGAGGAGACCGCCAGCCGGACGATCAGGTTAAGATCCTTGGCGCCGCCGGTGGCGTCGAGAATCTTGGCCAGTTCTTCATAGGCGTCCAGCGAGAAGGTCCGCACGCCATAGTCGAAGTAGGCTTCCGAGATCGCGCGCCGACTTTTTACCGGGTGCATGAAGGCCATGCGGGCGCCGGGGGCGTGCTCGGCCACCAGTTCGATCTCGCGAATCGAGGCCACATCGAAGGCGGTCACGCCGCCGTCCAACACCGCGCGAATCGCCCAGGGCGAAGGATTGACCTTCACCGCATAGAAAACATCGCCGTTGAAGTTTGTCTGGAACCAGCGCGCCGCTAGGGCCACGGCGCCCGGTCGCACGAGTGCGACTGGACGTTCCGGCGACCGCTCACGGACCAGGTCCAGGGGCGAATGGTACGTGTGCAATTCACGTAACCCCCTGTTGATTGTTGAACCCAGGCCGGCGTTAGCAGCGCAGAGATAGGACACGGGGTCCGCCGGAGCCGTGCGAAATAGGGAATGTGCGTAAGAATGTAAAGCCTCAATCGGCCCAGCCTGTTAGACGGCTTTTGCGCCTTGCCCCATCACGAAAGTTTCGCAAGGCTGGTGCATGACGGTTTTGCGACCGTCTTACTCTCGGAAACCCATGACCTCAGACGCCGTCATCGACATTCGGGACGCCTCGAAAAGCTTCGGCTCGCGCCGCGCGCTGGACGGCGTGAGCGTACGCCTGGCGGCGGGGGAAATGGTCGCTCTGATCGGCCCGTCCGGCTCCGGCAAATCGACCCTGCTTCGGGCGATCAGCGGCTTCGTCGCGCTCGATCCTGGGCCTGGCGGCGTGGAGGCCTTCGGCAGGACGGTGCAGGAGAATGGCCGCATCGCCGACGGGGTGCGGAGCATTCGCAGCCAGATCGGCATGGTGTTCCAGCAGTTCAACCTGGTCGGCCGCCTGTCCCTGTTCAGCAATGTGGCGCTGGGCATGCTGGGGCGGATCGGCGTCATCGCCGGGCTGTTCGGGCTTTGGCCGCGAGACGAGAAGCTCGTGGTGATGGCGGCGCTGGCGCGGGTCGGGGTCGCCGACTACGCCGGCCAGCGAGCCGGCACGCTTTCCGGCGGGCAGCAACAGCGCGGCGCCATCGCCAGGGCGCTGGTGCAGAAGGCCAAGGTGATCCTGGCCGACGAGCCGGTGGCGTCCCTCGACCCGGTTGCCGCCCGTCGGGTGATGGACCTGCTCACCGAGCTCAACGCCAAGGATGGGATCAGTATTCTGGTCAGCCTGCATCAGGTCGACTATGCGATGCGCTACTGCAAGCGGATCGTGGCCTTGAAGGCGGGCAAGGTCGCCTATGATGGCCCGACATCGGGCCTTTCCCACGACAAGCTGGTGGATATCTATGGGCCGGAGATCGAAGAGGTCTTCTGGGAGGGGATGCCGAAATGATCCGCGGAACCGTGATTGCCGCCAATCTTGTTGTGGCGGGCGTGGCCTTAGCTCTGTTCGGCTGCGCCAAGGCCGCGCCGCCGGTGCTGAACTTCTCCATCGCCTCGGCCGAAGACCAGCAGTCCATGCAGAAGGTCTGGGGGCCGCTGCTGGACGATCTCAACAAGCAGACCGGCCTGAACGTGCAACCGCATTACGCCGGCAACTACACCGCCCAGATCGAGGCGATGAAGTTCAACCAGGTCCAGCTGGGCTGGTTTCCGGCCCTGGCGACCCTTCAGGCCGTGCGCCGGGCAGATGGCGAGGTGCTGGGCCGCATCACCGGCGCCAACGGCCAGGGGATGGCCTACGCCTCGGTCCTGCTGGTCAAGAAAGGCTCGGGCATCACGCTGGATGACGTGCTGAAGTGCGGCAAGAAATACTCCTTTGGCATCGGCGACGCCCAGTCGACGTCCGGCACCCTGGCGCCGATGGCCTACGTCTTCATTCCCCACAATATCGACCCGCAACAGTGCTTCACGGTGGTGCGCCAGTCCAGCCACCAGGCCAATCTGTTCGCGGCGGCCAACGGCGTGCTGGATGTAGTGACCAACAACACCATCGGGCTGGTGTTCGCCAAGCGCGAAAATCCCGCCGTCGCCGACAAGGTGCAGGTGATCTGGACCTCCCCGCCGCTGCCGGAGTCGTCGATCGTCGTGCGCAAGGACCTCGATCCGGCGATCAAGGCCAAGCTGAAGGCCTTCTTCTTCAAGTACGGCGCGGGGCAAGGTCCTGAAGCGGACCACGAGCGCCAGGTGATGAAGGCGCTGGCCTATGGCGGTTTCGGTCCGGCGGACGTCAGCTACCTCGACCCGGTGGCGCAGATGGACGCGAGCAACACCCTCGCTCAGGCCCGCAAGTCCGGCGACGCCGCCAAGATCGCCGCCGCCCAGAAGGCCTATGACGCGCAGATGGCCGAGATCGCTTCGCACAAGGCCGGCCAGTGACCGACGAGACGGCCAAGATCCCAGCGCCGCCATCGCGGCCGCTGACGCAGCGTCTGCTCGACCTCCTCGTCTGGGGCGGGATCGCCATCCTGCTGCTGGTGAGCATCGAGCCGGTTCAGCTCAACCGGCTCCCGCTGCTCTTCTCCAAGTCGTCGAACATGCACGAGTTCCTGATGGGTTTCGTGCATCCCGACTACGGCGATTGGCGGACCTATGTGGCGGCTATGTGGATGACCGTGGAGATTGCGCTGTGGGGCACCCTGCTGGCCATCATCGTAGCGCTTCCGCTGGGACTGCTGGCGGCGAAGAACGTGACCCCGCCCTGGATCCGCCACCCGGTGCGCCGCCTGCTCGATCTCATGCGCGCGCTTCCGGTCCTGGTCATCGGCATCATGTTCATCGTCGCCGTGGGCGTGGGCCCCTTGCCCGGCGTGCTGGCCCTGGCCATCAACACCGGCGGGGTCTTGGGAAAGCTGTTTTCCGAGGCGGTCGAGACCATCGACCCGAGACCGGTCGAAGGCGTTCGGGCCACCGGCGCCACGCCGTTGCAGCAGATCGTCTGGGGCGTGATCCCCCAGGTAGCGCCGCTCTGGACCAGCTATGCCCTCTACCGGTTCGAATCCAGCGCGCGCGACGCCACCGTGCTCGGCCTGATCGGCGCAGGCGGCATCGGCCAGTTGATCATGGACTCACTGAATGGCTTCAAGTTCGACGAGACCGCGATGATCGTCATCGTCATCATCGTCGCGGTGTCGCTGATCGACCTGCTGTCGCAGGTCATGCGCAGCCGGCTGATCTGAGGGCTCGGCCGTTCCGAGATGTGGCCGCTGCCAGCTCGTGCGTGGTTCGAGACGCGACGAAGGCGTCGCTCCTCACCATGACTAAGATTTGTGCAGCCCAATAAACCTAGTCATCCTGAGGAGCCCGCAGGGCGTCTCGAAGGACGCACGTTGGCAATGCACCTAGCCTACGCCGCCGGCCTGCGCCTCAGCCGCGCCAGGCGCCGCAGCCTGCGCCAGAACCTGGTCTTTTCCGGCTCGGGATAGGGCTGCAGGTTGCGGACGAATTCCTCGGACGCCGAGCGCCAGGAAAAACGTTCGGCGTAGGCGCGCACGGCGTCGCGGTCGAGCTTGAGCGCACCGAGGCAGGCTTCGCGCAGGCCGTCCTCGCAGGTGTCGGCCAGCTTGCCGGCGCCTGAGTTGGGCAGGATGTCGATTGGTCCGGGCGCCGGATAGGCGGCCACGGGCGTGCCGGCCGCCATGGCCTCCAGGATCACCAGGCCGAAGGTGTCTGTCAGCGAGGGAAACACGAACACGTCGGCGCAGGCGTAGTGGGCGGCCAGATCCTCGCCGAAGCGCGGCCCCCGGAACACCGTGGCGGGGTATCTCTCCGCCAGCTCGTCCCGCTGCGGCCCGGCGCCGACCAGAACCTTGGTTCCCGGCAGGTCCAGGGCCAGGAAGGCCTCGATATTCTTCTCCACAGCGATCCGGCCGACGTTCAGCCAGATCGGCCGCGCCAGGCCCTCGAACACGTCCGGTTCGCCCTCGCGGCGCGGGTGGAAGGTCTCGGTGTCGACGCCCCGGGTCCAGGGCGAGATGTTGCGGAAGCCGTGCTTGATCAGCTCGTCCCGCATGGTCGGCGTCGCCACCATCAATCGTCCCGAGGGCTGGTGGAACCAGCGCATGTAGGCGTAGCCGGCGGCCAGCGGCAGCGGCAGGCGGGCGGAGACGTATTCCGGGAACTTGGTGTGGTAGCTGGTGGTGAAGGGCAGTTTCCATTCCACGCAGATGCGCCGCGCGGCAAGACCGATCGGTCCCTCGGTGGCGATGTGGATGGCTTCCGGTTCGAAGGACTTGAACCGCTCCTGCACCGGCTCATAAGCGCCCATGGCCAGCTTGATCTCGGGATAGGTGGGCAGGGGAAAGGTCTTGAACTGGTCAGGCGAGACCACCTCGACCTCATGACCCATGAGGCGGCACTCGGCCACTGTTCGCGTCAGGGTCCGCACCACGCCATTGACCTGGGGCTCCCAGGCGTCCGTGGCTACAAGAATACGCATCAGGCCGCGGCGGGCTCCGGGGTTTCCAGGCTCGCCGCCGCTATCCGATCGATCACCGACCAGGAGCGGAGCTTGGCCCACTCCAGGAGCTCGAGCCGGCCGTCGAAATGCTCGACCAGCGCGGTGCAGCTCTCGACCCAGTCGCCGTCGTTGATGTAGGCGACACCGTCGATGTCGCGCATCTCGGCCTTGTGGATATGGCCGCAGATCACCCCATCGACGCCTCGGCGGCGGGCTTCGGCGGCCACGGCGGCCTCGAAGTTCTCGATGAATTGCAAAGCGTTCTTCACCTTGACCTTCAGATAGGCGGAAAGGCTCCAGTATCCGAAGCCCAGCTTGCGGCGAGCGTGATTGAACACGGTGTTTAAGGCAAGCACGGTTCTGTAGGCCCAATCGCCCAAAAAGGCGAGCCATCGGGCGTGGCGGGTTACGCCGTCGAATTCATCGCCGTGCAGCACCAGATAACGCTTGCCGTCCGCCGTCTGGTGGATGGCGTCGCGTGTCACCACCACCCCGCCCAGGTGGACGCCGCAGAAGTCCCGTGCGAACTCGTCGTGGTTGCCGGGCACATAGATGACGTTGCAGCCCTTGCGCGCCATCCGCAGCAGTTTCTGCACCACGTCATTGTGCGCCTGGGGCCAGAACCAGCCGCCCTTCAGCTTCCAGCCGTCGACGATGTCGCCCACCAAATAGAGGGTCTCGCACTCCACATGGCGGATGAAGTCGAGCAGCAGCTCCGCCTGGCAGCCGCGCGTACCCAGGTGGACGTCGGAGATGAAGATGGTTCTGAACTGTTGGGGCCTAAACGATTCTGGGCCCTCGGCGCTCATGGCGTCGATCCTCGCATCGAAGAGCCCCAAGCGGGCGTGCATGACGCGCCGCCTAAGCTGATTGCATGTCGCTTTTGTGAAATCGCCAAGGGTGCGACAGCCGGCCGCCCCTGGCGCGGGGCTCGCCTAGTCGCTACCTAACCGGACAGGCGCCAAGGGTGGGACGCTGCCATGAGTTTGATCGACGGGCCACAGGTCGCGCCCGCCAAGGATACGCCGAAGTCGCTGCGCACCCGCGCGCGCATCCTCGACTGCGCCATGGCCCTGTTCGCCGAGGCGGGCGTGGTGGCCGCCACCAATCCGCTGATCGCCGAGCGCGCAGGGCTTACCCGCGGCGCCATGCTCTATCATTTTCCCAGCCGGGACGGCCTGGTGGCCGCGGCGGCGGATCATATTCAGGCCTCCCGCGCCGGGGCGCTCAACGAGGCGGCCGAGCAGGCGCCTGCGGGCGCGGACCTAGCCGAGCACGCCATCGACGCCTACTGGACGCTGCTGCACACACAGCCCTTCATCGCCTTCGCCGAGCTTGAGGCGGCGGCGCGGGCCGACCCGGCGATCGCGCGCGCCATCGCGCCGGCCCAGGCCGCCTTCGACGAGGCGCGGGCCAGCGAACAGTTCTCCCGCATCCTGCAGGCCGGCGTCGGGCCGCGCTTCCAGGCCAGCCGCGACCTCGCCCGCTTCATGCTGGAAGGTCTGTGGCGCGCACAGCTGACCTACGACAAGGACGCGCGGGTCGCCAACCTGCTTGCGGTGGTCAAGCGGGTGACGCACATGCTGAACCGCAAGGGCGATCTGCAGGACCCGTGGCCGGACGATGGGCGTCACGCGGCCAGCGGCGATCCGCCGGACTAGGGGAGAGATTTACATGGCCGGCTCGATCGATCCGCTGCGCGCCCAGTTCGACGCCTTCAAGGCCCTGCCGCGCGATACGCCGATCCAGATGCTGAACCTGGTCCGCCTCAACGCCCTGGCCGCCTACCCTGAAGGCCATCCCAATCACGGCAAGGGCATGAGCGGCCTGGACGCCTATCGCGCCTACGGCCGCACCTCCGCCGCGGTGTTCAAGCGCGTGGGCGGGCGACAGATCTGGGTCGGCAAGCCGGAGGGCGTGGTCACGGGGCCGGCGGACGAACAATGGGACCTGGCCTTCATCGCCGAATACCCTGACGCCGGCGCCTTCCTGGCCATGGTCACCGACCCGGAATACCGCGAGCACGTGAAGCACCGGCAAGCCGCCGTGGAAGACTCGCGCCTGATCCGTTTCGCCCCCGTCGAAGCCGGCGAGGGCTTCGGCGAGTGACCGGCGCCGGCTCACTGTAATTTCGCCTTATTTCGGCCGTGCATTCGACGCGCCGTTGGGCTCAATGTACGGTTCCGTGCGGGGCCGCATAGCTTAGCCTTTTGAACAGCTTCGCGTTGGCCGCCGCGCCTGTGGTCTGGAGCAAGATGCTGTACCGCGACGACGTGAAACCCTTTGTCGACCTCGCCGGAGCGTCGGGCGACCTGTACCGCTTCAGACGCGTGGAAGGCGGGCTTTCGCCGGTCGGCGGCAACTTTGTCTATGTGCGGGAAGAGGGCGGCGAGACCAAGGTGGTCTGCTGCGGCAAGGCGCGCTCACTCGGCTCGGTGCTGATGGGCCGGGTCTGGATATCGGACGAAAACGCCCTGCCCGACGACACCCTCTACATTCGCCTGAACTCCGCCAGTCGCGTCCGGGACGCGGAACACGAAGACCTGATCGCTGGCCTGCCGCGCCAGTTCGTAATCTACGAAATGGAATAGGCCCGGACCTTGTGGCCCGGGCCTTTATTCGTCTTTTTGGGCCGCCGGATCAGCGCGGGTGGATGCGGGTGATCTTGGTGCCTTGCAGCGTCAGGTCGGCCATCAGGCCCTTGGCGCCGAAGGGGAAGGCATAGACGTCCTGCGTCACGGTGGTGGAGTCCGCGGCGACCGCCGCGCCCTTGTTGACCACCACGATGCTCGGGCCGGTGCCGGCGGCGAAGCCGTCGCTCTTGCGCAGGTAGGCCAGCGAGCCGTCGGTCATGAAGAACAGCGCGTAGGCGAAGTCCTGGCCGCCGATCTGCAGACCCCAGGAGCCGCCGGACAGGTTGTAGTAGCCATCCGGCTGCCCGTTCACGAACAGCACGCCGTTGCCGGTCTCGCCGCCGAACACGAAGCCGGCCTTGAGCACCGACGGGAAGACAAGAACCGCCTTGGCGTGACGGGCGAAGAAGCGCGAGCGCGGCTCGGTGGCTTCCAGCTTGTGCAGGGCGCGCGTGGCGTCGGCGGACAATTCTTCGCGGTGGTCGGCGTAAGCGGCGGTCACGGCCAGCGGGCCAACGGCCGCGGAGAGGGCCAAGGCGCCGGTCATTAGGGTGCGGCGGGTGGTGTTCATGATTGAGACGAGCTCCCTCGTTTTGTCGCGCCGTCAATACGGCGGCTTCCGCGGTAAACGCACGGCGCGCAACAGCGTTGCCGTTCGGCGCATATTTCCTGATCGCCCAGTTAAAACCGGG
>Ga0302316_10001730_pt1 | contig 16753 bp, 8 predicted proteins | sample III_Palsa_N3_2_FD_200456 | JGI IMG/M metagenome (GOLD analysis project Ga0302316, IMG submission 200456) | Peat permafrost microbial communities from Stordalen Mire near Abisko, Sweden - III_Palsa_N3_2 | ecosystem: Environmental > Terrestrial > Soil > Palsa > Peat permafrost | place: Sweden...
GCTCGAAATTCAAGGGTCTTCGTTCCTCAGCAGCCCCGGCTTCTTCAACGAAAACCAGTGGATGGCGAACGCCGATTACAACCTGTCCGATCGTGACAAGATCGCGGTCCGCTACTTTGGTGCGCTAAGCAATCAGGAGTCGACCACAATCTTCAGCACCTTCGGCTTTCCACTCTTCGTACCGGAGCGCTTTGATGTAGGCTCCATCGGAGATACGTTCATCCTCAGCTCCAACCTCGTGAACCAATTCCTCGTGGGCATGCACAGGACAACTTCGGATCAAAGTTACCAAAATGCGTTCAACTACTCGGATCTGGGCATAAACGTCCCTGCTCAAGCGAACGCATTTCCCAACATCGATATCGCCGACGTCGGCTTCGCCACAGGCACATCCTCCGCCTTGGCATTCTTGCAGGAGGAGTACAACATCACCGATACATTGTCATGGGTCAAAGGAAAGCACCGCTTCATCTTCGGCGGCGGCTTCGCCTATGGTCGGGACAACATGGAGAAGTTCAACTACTCGGCCTCTATCTACCCTCTTACCTGGGCGGACTTCCTGATCGGACAGAGCTACGTGCCCTATGGAGTTCCTTATAGCAATATCTACGAGTCGTTTGACGGTCTCGGAGACCACGTGCGTGACTGGCGTTACAAGAATATCGATGGCTACATCCAGGACAACTTCGCCATCGCGAAACGCCTCACGCTCAATCTCGGCCTGCGTTATGAGCACATCGGCGACCTTGGGGAAGCCAGAGGGAAGGCAGGCAATGTGATCGTGTCTGCACTCGATCCCAACCCGCCGGCAGGGGGTAGCTTCAACGGCTATGCGGTTGCGTCCAACTATAATGGCCCGGCCATACCCACGGGCGTAATCAAACAAAAGAACACATTTGGGTTCGACGGTGACGGTCAGGACACATGGAATCCACGCTTCGGGTTTGCCTACATGCTGCCCGGCACGGATCGACTTGTACTTCGCGGGGGCATCGGCGTGTATCACGCTACACCCGAGGGCCAGTTGAATCTACAGTTGTCTGCGGAACAGCCCTGGGGTCTCTTCAGCAATACGGCGGGAACGCAAAACGCCAATGCAACCGACGCGAATCCTTTCCCGGTCTCTCAAACGTTCCCATCATTTACGCCATACTCCCCCACCACCACCTTCACCATGGATGCGCTCACTCCGGATTTTCGTCCTCCGACCATCTACCACTACAGCTTCGGCATGCAAGCAAAACTGCCGGGTGGTCCAGTTCTGGACGTAACATACGCCGGAGCCCGCGCCCTGCATCAGATCATGGGCACCTCGATCAACCAGGCGTCTCTCGCATCTCCGACAAACCCTATTCGCGGTCAAACCACAAATACCATTACAAACATTGCCCAGCGAGCACCCTATCTCGGTTGGACAACGAATGCGATGTATCTCTTTGGAACCTTCGGAGAGGCTTGGTATGACTCCATGCAAGCTTCACTGTCGCAACAGTACAAACACAGCTTGCAGTACCAAGCCTCCTTCACCTGGGCAAATCTGCTAAGCCCGGTACCGGGAAACTCTCTGGGGACGAACCAAGGCCCCGGCGGAGATCAGCATGCGCTACACGCGCACGAGTCGGGCTACGGACCTGATCCTTATATCCGGCCGCTGCGGTTTGTACTCGCTGCAATTTACTCTCTCCCCAGTCCCGGGAAATCCCACGCCTTTCTGTCAGCCACACTCGGCGGTTGGAATATTGGCACTGTGACGGTATTGCAGGACGGGCAGCAACTGAGCCTTAGCTACAACAACACCAATAACGTCTATGGCATCTCAACAGATCGGCCAAGCTTTGCTCCTGGCTGTACTGCAAAGAGCCTGCCAACAAAGGGATCGCCAAATCAGAGAATAAACAACTACATCAATGCCGCTTGCCTCACAACTCCAGCGGTCATTGGTGACGATGGTATCGCCACGGGATTCGGAAACACCTCTACGGGCATCGTGCGGGGACCTGGTCAGATTAACGTCGATCTCTCTCTAAGCAAGACGCAGCAGTTAGGTTGGCACGGCGTTAGTGCACAGTTCCGGGCAGATTTCTTCAATGCCGCCAACCATCCCAATTTTGCCGTTCCCAACCTGGCCTATGGCGGTGCTGCTATTGGCACGATTACCGCTATGAGCACAAACCCGAGAGTGATCCAATTTGCGATGAGGCTTGCGTTCTAAGATACCCAAACCTCAAGGCTATAATGTTCGAATATCTGGAGGCCTCTCTTCTCAAGCAGGGCACCACTTCGGCCCAGCTTGACCCGCCGGCCCATGCACCATGCACGAGAACTACGTTATGAATTGGTTGTATCGCACTGCTCTGCCCACTTGCGGGTAAGAGGCAGCACACACGAAAGCAGAATGGAAATCCGGAACAAGCTGAAGGTTGCTGATTGAAGCTTCATGGAAACGTTCCTCCGAGGGAATAAATCTTCGAGATAAGTGCTTATGTCACGAAGCTATTCGAAACGGTCGAAACGTATTAGATCCATTGGAGGGGTATTTATATCGGTATTTGGAGCCCTCGCTTAGATCACAGAAAGCGAATTCCGTATTAAATTCCCTGTTAACATCGACTGAACAGTTGGAGACGAATTCGGTGGAGACTAGATCACCGCCACTAATTGCGGGAAACATTCGAGGTCACGGTTTCAATACCGAATCTGGCCGTCCTGTAGCTGACCAATCAACGAAGTGCCAGTAGTACCTGACACCGTCAGGCCATGCTCCGGGATGACCGGTGAAAGAGCGCGCTGCAATGGAACTTGCATGGTTGTGCGTACCTGCCTGCGTGATTTGAGGTCCATCCTGATGCAAGGCATCGAGAGATTTTTCAGAAGGCCGGACTATTACAACATGCCCTGGTTTGTGAGCGTCGGGACTCTCGTACGCGATGACTACCAGGTTGCCCTGATTCGCTAGCTCCTGCGCCCAACGCTCGTGGTCCTTGCCCTGTATCTCTTTCCAGCCATCCTTCACGGCCTTGTCATCTTGAAACCAGCGTGCCTGGGCACTCGCAAGCAGGATCTGGCCGTGGTCCGGAGGACGAAGCATATAGATATTCAGATGCTCCGCCAGGGCAGCCGCGTATGCGGAGCAATGGGTCGATCGGCCAGGTCCTTCGTAATCCGCATTTTCATCCGGCTGTCCGGTCTCCCAGTTCACATGCTGGTGTGCAAGCCAGAGATGTTCTACGTCCAGGGAGTCGATAAGAGCTTCCAGGCGATGGCCCTCCGGCGTGATGGCCCCGCAGCAGAGCGACGATGCGGTGACCGGCGGCGCTACGGGAGCCATCTGCTGTGCCCGTGGAGCCGAGAGTGTTACCAAGAACAGAGCGACGCTGAGCAGGAATTTCATACGAGAATCATTTTAGGGCCTGGGGTCCAACACTCGGGTGGTGCAACTACCGCTATCGAAGAGCGCGTTGAGGCCGCAGGCTGAGTTGAGCATCTTGTCGCCATCGTGCTCGACGCCCGGAACAAACTCCAACTTCTGGGAAGCAGCGTCACTGGCCAGCTCGGGATGGCGCAACTCCAGATATCGAAAATAGGCTTTGCCGCGGAAGAAGCGGTACGGCCCTTCGAGCTCCGCTGCGCAGGTTTTGTCGAGCGCCGGATGATTTGGGTCAATGTCGTTTGTGCCGAGAAGATAGACCACATCGCGACGCAGGAAGCGCGATTCCAGATCGCTGAAGCTTGCTTCTCCGACATAGGGCGGTGGCTCGCGAATGCCGAACTTCCACCTATCGAACTTTCCATAGCAACTCTTGGCCGGCACGGCGAAAGTGAAGTCTTTTTTCGCATCGAGCACCGGACGCTCGGGGGAAAAATAAGCATACGAAGATGGGTTCGCTATGACATAGCGCACATGAATACCCGCATGAATCAACGCATCCCCCGCACGGCCTACGATGGCATAGCGTTGCATCACCTGGCCGCCGCCTGAGTGGCCAGCTACTACGACATTTTTCAGGTTGGGAAACATCTTGCGGTCTGCGAGGCGCAGCAGGATGGCGTCGATCGCGTCAAAAGAACTTGGACCAGTCTCCGCACGGGTTGCGTCGATCGCGTTCATCCCGCCCATCCACGCCTCCGGCGCCCAACGAAGTACCGTCGCGGGCAAATGGAAGGCGTCGATATCTACCTGCGCTAGAAACTGCGGCGCTATCAATAGCGTGGTCGCCTGCGCGTCGGGGCCAGCCGTCTTGATCGCCTGCAGTCCCGACTCGTTGTACATATCGGCGTTGCGAAGTTTTCCGTGAAAAATCACGAGCGCTCGCGTGACCTTTGGCTGCGGCTGCGCGAGGTCGATGGAGCGGCCATTCAGCGACACATACAGCGGCAGGTTGCCTGCTCCGCGCGCGCTGGAGACCGGTAGCTGTTGATCAGCTATCACCTTGACAGGCTTATCGCTGCTTCCAGTATCGTCCGCCAAAGCGAGGACGGACGGTACGACAAGAAAGACCGAGAGAACACAGAAAAGGGTGCGGCACGTCATCGTTTTACCTTAGCTTAGTTGGGGACTGTGAGAGTGAAGTTGAGGGTCTGCAAGGTTGCACTTCCATTGCCTACAACAACCGAAAAGTTATAGGTGCCGCCAGTTTGATTGACCGCCGTGGGAGAGTTGCCGCAGCCGGTGATGGCAGCAGACCCTGCAAACGCGAGCAGCAAGGACAATATCGCAGGCAGTCGCCGGCGGCGAAGTCCTGCAAGTAGCAATGCGGCAATCGGAAATGCAGCCAACGAGATCAGTCCCGTCGCGCTGCGTCCTGCGGGAGCGACCTCAGCGTGTGCGCTAGAGTTGGAGACGAGCAGCTGGACAGACTGTGCGCCGGAGAGCCCGCTGAGAGGCAGCGATATTGGGCTGAAAGCGCAACTGAGTTTTGCCGGCAGGCCAGTGCAGGAGAAGCTCAGCGTGTCTGTGCGTCCACCCGGCTGGATGGTCAGGAAGGCCTGCGCTTCCTGATATGTGTTGGACGGAAAGCTCAACGCAGCCGAAGAAGCTGTTACGCCGAACCCTGGAGCGACAGAAAGATTTGTGCAGGAACTAGTCGTAACGCTGTTGAAATTGGGATCGCTCTCATAGGTAGCCATGATGCAATCCGTGCCGACTGCGAGTGCAGTAATCGTGAGCGCCGCCGTGTTGCCTGAAATGGTAGCGGATCCGAGCAGCGTTGTTCCGGAGTAAAAATTAACAGATCCGGTCGGAGCACCATACGCCGCGGTCATTGTGGCCGTGAACGTGAAACTGCTGGTGGTATAGCCACTGCTTGCCGATGTCACCAGCCCAATGCCCGGTGTGGCCTTGGTGACGGCAAATGTTGCGGGTGCAGAGGTAATGGTAGGCGCGCTGGAACCGGTTGGGGTGAAGGTCGCTGTGACGGAGTAAGTGTTGACGACCGGGATATAGCTATAGGTCGCCGAAGCCGAAGCGTTCACCGGAACCGATGATAACTGCGAAGTGCCGCTGTAGAAGATGACCGTTCCACTCGTGTTGCTGGGTCCGGTCACGTTGGCTGTAAGCGTTTCCGTTGCACCATAGACAATGCTGGCAGGCAAAGCCGTTACTGAAACGCAGGGAACCACGGAGACAGACGTAAGAATCAGTCCTGGAGATCCATTGCCGACAGGCGCCGTAAACGCGACACTGTCCGGCACGACGCACGGGCTGGAGCCCGCATACTTCGCTGTAAGAGCGCACGTGGTTCCAGAGGCCAAGGAGCCGCTGCATCCGTTAGTGGTTGCAGCAGTGAGCGAGTAGTCTACCGAGTCCGACTGCGTAAATGCCGTCGAACTCACGGCGGACGTACCGATGCTGGAAAGCTCAACCGTGGTGCTATCGGGGTTGTTGAGGAACTTGTAGTATCCGGCTATGCGCTGCAGCTCGTAGTATCCCTTCAGGCTATTGTCCGCTATGTAAGCGTTGCCCTGTCCATCCAGAGCGAGGCCGACCGGAGTCGTGATAGTCGCAGGCAGTGTGATCGAAGTGCCTCCACCAGCGGGATACTCCACGAGCGATGCCGTCAACGTTGTTGCCAGCACATTTCCGGCAGCATCGACCGCCAGTGCAGTGCCTCCTACAGAAGCAACTGTGGTTTGTACGCCCGCGGTGGTGAGCTTCACGATGTGGGTGCTATCGATTGCGTAGACATTACCGTTTAGATCGACGGCGACATCTTGCGGCGCACTGAGACCAGTAAATGCCTCGACGGTGTACTTGCCAGCAGGAGCTCCCACCGCAAAGAGGAGGACGCGGTTGTTGGCCGTGTCGGCAACGTAGAGATTTCCGCCAACATCCGTCGCAATGCCGTGGGGATTGCCCAGGCCGGATGCGAGAACAAACGGCGTTGTTGGTGCAAGTACGGACACTTCCGTGATGGTGTTCGCCGTTGTGTCCGCGACAAAAATGTTGCCAGCGCCATCGACCGCGACACCGGAGGGAGCTGTGAATCCCGACGCCACCGTCGTGGCCGTGGCCCCGGCGTAACGGATGATCGTTTTGCTCGCGGCGTCTGCGACATACACATGGCCGGAACCGTCCACAACAATAGCGTTCGGCGTGAGCGTGGTTCCCGTCGTGGTGCCCGTGGCGGGATCAACAGCAAGCGCGGGGCCGGAGCCAGTGCCATTGAGCGTTTCGTACCCCTGCGTTGCGGACGAGAAAACGGTGGAGACCGCGCCCGTATGAGTACCGGGATCGGAAGGCTTGAAGCTTACGTTGATCACGCACGTCATGCCGGCCACCGTAGTCGGGCAGGTGTCGCCGCCGGCGTCTGAGAAATCAGATCCAGCAGTCGCACCCTCCGTTATCGCGCCAGTGCCTACCAACGTAGCAGAGGTGAAAGCCAACGGTTGCGAAGGGGTTGCGCTGCCGACTGGAGTTACAGGAAAGGCATTGTTGTAACTAAATTTGCGCAGGAAGTATCCGACTGAATCACCGAAGTAAAGATTGCCGCTGCTGTCAGCCACAAGCGGTCCGCGAGGGCTGGCTAATGTAGATTGCGTGAGAGGGCAGCCATCGAAGAATGCGTCCGACATAGTCGGGCCAGATATTCCGCCGTTGCAATGCGCGTTGGCGGCAGGACTTGCAATACCGCTGCCTCCGCCGATGATGGCTGTGATTCCACTCTGCGCGTAAGTTTCGTAGAAGACGCCGGAGGCATAATCAATAAAGAAGATGTCGCCGGCTGTATCGCCGCCGAGACCTTCCGGAGTCGTGAGCTTTAGCTTACTCGGCGCTACTCCATTTACGCTTTGTGTCCCCTGCCCCGCGAAGCTATAGGTATATCCGGTCTGTAGCGTTGTATAGGTCGCGTCCGGGAACGTAAGTGGCGCGCCGATGCCGGCATAGATCACCTTCACACGAGCATTTCCAGCGTCGGTATAATAGACGTTGCCGTTGGCATCGAGATAAACCGTCCAGGCGACACTAAGCCCAACACCTCCTGTGGGTGTGGTATTGGTCGCTCCCGGCACTGTGCCAAGACCAGGCGTGTCGGAGCCGGTGGCAGTAAGGCAGGAGTTCGCGCTGGTGGTGGACCCCAGCTTTGTCGTCAACGCTGATACGCAACCAGCACCGGCGATGGTGTACACGTAACCGAGCTGCGGCGTATAGCCCTCGGCCGTGAGGATATTTTTCGCTGCGGTTCCACCGTTGTAAAGAACACGCACCGCGTTATTCAGATTGTCGGCGACAAAAATATCTTCTGATGGTGAGACCGCAGAGGAGCTCGGGCTGCGAAAGAGTGCGACGTTACTGGAGGCAATGGTGGGATTGCTAGGATTGCCAAAGCCCGGATAGACGTCACGATAGCCGCCGGCGTATCCCGCGACCGTGTAGATATATCCATTTGTCGGAGTGAGCGTTGTGCCAACATTTTGCTGCACGATCAGCTTCGCGGCCAGCGTGGTGCTTGCGCAGTTCACGCACATAATACGGATGCGGTTGTTCGTGTAATCCGTGAAGATGAGGTTACCATCCGCGTCGACGTTCACATCGCGTGGACCGATATACGCCGCTGCAGCAGGGCATCCGTCGCCAACATTGTCTATGGCAGCAGCGTTGGCGCCGTAATTCCCGCAATGATACTTGCCGTCGGGAGATGTGGGCGAAGAGTTGCTGAATTGAGCATCCAATCCCGCGCCGAGACCGGCAAGTGTATAGATGTTTCCCACGACGGGCACCGTCGCCGGCGCGCTGCGGGAGGCTGAGACTGCATAGCCGCTATTGGCGGCGGTGATCGCCGCGGCTAGAGCTGCCCCACCGTTGTAGGTAACACGCACCAGGCGGTCACTGTAATCCGCTACATAGACGTTGCCATACTTATCGACTGCGGCACCTTGCGGCGACGAAAGGCGCGCGAGTGTTCCTATACAGCCATCCCCATAATTGGCGCCATCAGTCGCCAGGATGTTTGCTGCGCAGTTTGACGATGCAGCCGACCCGAGGCCTGCAATCGCCGAATTGAAGGGCACGGGGAAAGCAGTGGGCGCCGTCTGTGCCTGGGCAATGGCGGCAGCGAACGCCACAATCAGCGTTCCAAGTAGAGACGATAAAAAACGGGTTGCCATAAAAATCATCCTTCCGGGAGACCGATGAAAGCTAGTACTTGATCTTGAGCACAAACTGCAGAATGCGCGGGTTGCCAATCGTAGCGGTGACGACACCAAAGCTGCTGGCGGTGCCGATGTCGCTGCTGGGGTTCGCGAAGCTCGGCGTATTCGTTACGTTGAATGCCTGTGCGCGGAACTCGGCACTATAGCCGCCATGAATCACGGTGTCTTTCTGAAACTGGATATCGAGGGCGCGTTGAAGCGGCCCACGCAAGATGTTGCGGCCGGTATTGCCATAGTAGTTGCCGGCTGTCGCAAATACCGGAGCAGCGCCCGTGCTGGTGTCATTCTGCGTCACGGAACCGGCCGTGGTGCTATAGATTCCGTTGTTGAAGAAAGCGGTCAAACGATTCTCTACGGAGCCGTGTTTAACGGCCTGAGCAGCGGTTCCGGCGAGATAGTAGCTGGCTCGGCTGGTGCTGGTGCCGTAATACGTAGCACCTCCTCCATTTGTGATCGAAAACGGTGTGCCGCTCTGAATAACGCCAGTGCCCGCGAAGGAATACCCGGTAAATACACGCGCGCCAATCCCCTTCCTGGCGAAGCTCCAGTGGGGTGCAGGGATGGGTTGCGTGAAACGAATGGCAGCATGATGGGTACGGTCAAAGTCTGAAGGGCCATACGCTTGAAGCGGATTCGTTTGATCGCCGCTCGATCCGCTGAAGACTGTGCCGTCTGTTGAACCCGATCCGGTATCCAGACTCTTGGAGTACATGTAGGTCGCCAACAAAGTTGAGCTTCCCATCCGCTCTGTCAATGTGGTTTGCAGCGAGTTGAAGTTAGATTCTTGGTTGGTTTGCAGGAAGAGGAAGCCGCTGTTTGAAAAGCCGATGTAAGGCGCGCGCGCCGCTGCAGAGTCTGTAACTCCGGTGTTATTGGTCGTCACTCCATTGACGGGGCTTGTGGGGCTTGCGATGACCGCTTGGTTGGCTTGCGTTTGTACGGGAAGATGCTCGCCACGAGCGCCGACGCAACCAACCTGAAGCAGGAAGCCGCGGCTAAGCTGCGTCTGGATGTTGGCGCCGAACTGCTGATAGTACGGCGTGCGAATCTTTGGGTCGACCGCGTCGATGCCGATCGGTGCGGGGGCGCTGGCAACATTTTGCGCGTACAACTGCGGAAGAAGCGGAAATTGACTACGCGTCGGCAAGTTTGGGAACGGGGTCGCAAGAGAGCCGTTCAGATTGAAGTAGCTCGTCGCGCCACTGGTGTTTAGCGCCGTGGAGTTCTCGTAGCCGGGCAGAGACAGCGATTCGAGGAGACCCAGCTGGTTGGAAAGCCGATCGTAAAAAAGACCGTAGCCGGCGCGGAAGACCATGCGCTTGTTCAGCTGCACGGCAATACCAAGTCGCGGGGCGAAGTTGAGTTTGCCGACCGTGTCCGTGAGCGTATTGGAGACCTTGGCGATACCGGGCACCGGATTACGTGCGTTGCCCGCCTGCACAAAGCCCAGCGAGGATGGAGTCGTGCCGATGGGAGCAACATAACGGCGCGGATCGAACGAACCGTTACGCCCATAAATATCCGTTGGAAGCCCAATGTACTCCCAACGCAAGCCTGCGTTAATCGTCACCCGCGGCAAGGGGTGCCAGCTGTCTTGACCGAAAAGGGCGACGTCGCGAAGGCGGTCATAGCGCTGCACCACACCGGAGGCTACCGTCTCTTCGTAGATATCGCTATGCCCTGTACCGTTGCCTCCCTGCGTAGTCGGCGCACCGCTGAGGCCGAGAAGAAAATTTTGGAAGCTGATGAAGTCCAACGTTCCGCGCATGTCGTCATTCGAATAATAGTTGTCCTGGTAGCGACGCATTTCAACGCCGAAGCTCATGTTGTGCCGCCCTTTGAGCCAGCTCACATTGTCAAAGTACTGCCAGGTATTCTCGGTGTCCTGCTGGTCCGTGCTGACGGTGTAGCCCATCTCGAACGATCCGGAGAATTCCATTTCCGGGATGTCCGGGAAGTCTCCCGAGTTGAAGCGGCTCATACCGATGGAAGCGAGGGGTACCTGATTCTGGAAGCCCGTCTTGCCCAACGAACGATTCAGTCCGAAGTGAAACTCGTTGACCACATTGGGCGAGAAGATGTGGGTTTCCGCGATGGAGTACAAGCGGTCTGCCAGGTTCTGCTCGAGGCCAAACCCGGGAAGGAACCGCGTGGAGTATACCGAGTGAAACTGAGGCTGCTGTGCGACGATGACATGGAATGCGATGTTGTCGACCTTCGATAGCTGATAGGTCGACGAGCCGTCGTACGCATTTTCGTTGAATGTAGCCGGTGTAGAAACTGCATAGTTTGTACCCGTCGCATTGGTCGTCTGCGGCGATGGAATCACATAGTTTCCATTGGCAAACTTTAGCTGCAGCAAGGCCACCGCAACAGGATTCAGATTCGAGCCGGTGGTCGAGATCGTTGGGCCCGTATAGGATGTCTTGCCAAGCGAATTGCCGAAAGCCGCAAGCGACGCCACAGAACGGTCGGTTGGGATCTGTGGGAGATTCACCGACGTGATGCCTGGATAGCCGTTAATCTGTCGCGTGCCTTGATAGTTGAAAAAGAAGAACAGCTTGTTCTTGAGAATCGGACCGCCGATGGATGCGCCAAACTGATTTTGGTTCAACTCCGGACGCCGTTGTCCTTGCTGATTCAAGAAGTAACTATTCGCATTGAAGATAGTGTTGCGGAAGAACTCATAGATGTCACCGTGAAATTCGTTGGCGCCGGAACGCGTTACAAGCGCAACGTTTGATCCGCCGGAGCGGCCCGTAGTCGCATCGAACAGTGCCGTGCTTATCTTGATCTCCTGAATGGCGTCGGGGGGTGGGATGATGACGCTGTTGGACGCGAAGTTGTTGTTCGCTGTGCTGTTGGTATGCACGTTTACGGCGTCCACACCATCGACGTAGGTGGAGTTGGAGCTAGTTCGGGCGCCGTTGACGTTGACGTTCTGCGTTCCGCGCCCGAGGCTCGTAGCGTCGTTGAGTGGTGCCAGCACGCCGGGAGAAAGCGCGAGAAGTTGGGTAAAGTTGTTGGTTGCCAGCGGCAGCTCCGAGACATTCTGGCCGGTGATGATCGCGCCCTCCGTCGTGTTCTCCGTTTGCAACAACGGCTCACTGGCGCTGACTTCGACGATGGTGTTTACATTTGACATCTGCATCGCCGGGTTGACGGCGATGCGCTCCGTTACGTTCAACGTGGCCGTTTCGATGATGGTGCCGAAGCCGGGCGAGGTGAAGGTGATCTCGTAGTCGCCGGGCGCAAGAGAAGGAAAGCTGTACTCGCCGGCGGCATTCGTAACGGCGGTGCGGATTTCGCCGCTGGCGGTATTGCGAGCAGATACCTGCACCTTCGGGACGAGAGCACCCGCCTTGTCCGTGACGGTTCCCGAGATCGTTCCGGTAGTTTGCGCGCCTGCTGCCAGAAAAGCAAAAAACAGCATAAAAACGGCCACGCCCAGCCGTGTGCTCCAGAAAGTTACATTTTTCATAACAAGCATCCTCTACTATTTCCCTTCTCTTAGGCCGAATTGTTTCGACTTGTGTTCGTGGCCGGCAAACGTGAGCAGTCCAGCGAGGCAAAAGACCGTGGCTGCCGTCATCGCCATGGCAGCGGCATAGCTTGTTCCGCTGCGTGCAATGAGAGCCTGGATGAATGCAACGCCTCCGGATAACACCACGCCGACTTGGTTTCCTATACCGGGAAGTGTGCCGCGCACTGCGTCGGGACTAAGTTCAGCAACGTGCGCCGGGACCACTCCCCACGCGCCCTGCACGCAAAACTGCATGAGCAGCGCGCCACAAATGAGCATCGGTAGTGTATGCGAGAACGCCCACAACGGAATAGCGATTATCGCTCCAAGCATCGCCAGTCGCATCGCGAGCCGCCGGCCGATGCGGTCCGAGATCCAGCCGACGCAGAGCCCCCCGATGATCGCACCGACGCTCCCAATCGCCGTCAGCATGGCTTTCTGCTTTCCAATGATGCCCCAATCCTTTTCAAGAAAGGTGGGATACATGTCCTGCGTGCCGTGCGAGGTCATGTGCATGGCCATCATGAAAACCGTGAAATAAAGAAAGAGTTTCCAGTGGGAAAGTAGCGTGCGGCCCAGCTCATTGAAGCTTTTGCTGCGATTGTGTTTCCAGCTCTCCGGCTCGGTAACTTGAAGGGCGACATAGGCCGCGGCCAGCAGCGCGGGAATGCTTCCAACGAAGAAAAGGGGGCGCCAGCCGTAGCGGTCGAAAAGGGCGAAGTAGGCCCCGGCAGCCAGGAGGAAGCCAATCGCGTAACCCTGCTGAAAAAGCCCCGACAACACGCCTCGAAGACGGACGGGAACCTTCTCCATGGCAAGAGCAGCCCCTAGTCCCCATTGGCCGCCCATCACGATCCCAAACAGCGCCCGAACGACTATGAACTGGGTATAGCTATGCGTAAAGGCAGTGGCGAGCTCCACCACGGAGAAGAAGCAAAGATTGAAGACCAGGGGCCGTCTACGGCCATAGCGGTCGGAGATGGCTCCGAAGAGAAAGGCTCCGACCGGCCGCAGCGCCAGTGTTGCCCAGGAAGCCGCCAGCATCTTCGGAACCGACTGGCCGAACTCTTTGCCGATGGACGTAAGGGCCAGCACCACCAGAAAGAAGTCGAAGGCGTCGAGCGTCCAGCCGGAAAGGCCAGCGAGGAACGACCCAAGCCATGGCTCCGCTGCCTCCGGCGAAACACCGGGCAGCAGAGTATCAGGCGGAGCGGAGGCGAGGCTGCTGGCGTGTGGAGCTTGGGTTACCGGAGGCATCGGCTTCTCTTCTCTACTGAAATGTTCGGCGCGGAGAAGCAACACTCTCTGAACCGCCGATGACAGTAGGCACCCCAGGCGGAAATCGTCCTTAAGAATAGATAAAAAAATGCCGAACCTTCCGAATCAACACCTTAGCGTAGCCCACGGGCTAGAACCGCATCTTGGAGAGCAGCGCCTGAAAGGAGGGGTCAGAGCGTAGAACGTCCAGAGAAGGATCAATCTTGGCATAGACCATCGAGGTAGAGCGGTCATCAATGGCTTGTTGCAGCGCCTTGATGGCATCAGGCTTACGATCCAGGCCAAGGTAGACCAACGCAAACGCAAACGGAGGCACGTACTTGGAAGCAGCCATGGATTGCAGTTGCTTCAGGGTCCGTTCCGCGGCAGGGGTCGCTCCGCTTGTAGCCTGAGCCTGCCCCAACAAGCCAAGAATGTAAGGGTCGCCGCTCAGGGTGGAGGCCTTGGTCAGATCGGCGACCGCGTCCCTCGGATTCCCATTGCGGATCTCGGCGATACCCCGGCGGGTGAGCGCCCGCACAAAGGATGGGTCAAGCTCTAACACCTTCTTGTACTCCAGCATCGCCGCGTTGTTGTCGCGCGACAGATACTCGATCCAGCCCACATTCGTATCGATGATGAGCGAAAGGGGATCGAGCGCCTGGGCGCGATGTATCTCGTAAAGGGCTTGGGGAAAGCGGCCCATCGCGGCGAGATCCAGGGCATACCAGTGGTGCGCGGTCGCGTAGTTGGGATTCAGCGCGATGGCGCGCTCGAACTCCCGCTCCGCGGCCGGTCCATCCCAATCGGTAAAGAAATATATCATCCCCAGCGACGCATGCGGCTCGGCGAGAGTGGGATCCAGCTGGATGGCGCTGAGCGCCGCCGCACGAGCGTCAGGAATCGCGGACCGCCCTGACTCAATGGAAAAAGAAGCCAGCAGAGCGTAAGAATCCGCTAACCCCGCATAGGCCAGCGCATAGTTCGGATCGGCGGCGATGCTCTGCCGGAAGTAGACGATGCTTTGCCGCAACCCTTCGTCCGTTCGGCGGTTCCAAAAGTAGCGGCCACGCAGGTAAAGCTGATAGGCCTGATCGTTCACCGGCGGCTTGGAGGGCTTTGCTTCTACGAGATGATCGGCATACTTTGCCAACTCGGTATCCAGAGCGTTCCCAGCGGACACCTGCAGATGTGACATATTATGCCCGGCATCGGAGAACGTCCTGGACCAAAGCACCTTTTCATCCTCTGCGTGGACGAGCTTCATCGTAAACTTTGTTCCAGACTTATCCTGCGAGATCGCACTAAGCACCACCGCATCGGCATTCTGCTCGCGTCCTACCGTAGCCGGATCGGCGGAAGCGGCTGAGTACTTCAGCACAGAGCTTGTCGGCCGGACTTCCACTGTGCCTTCGACACGACTGATCAACGTATCCGTAAGACCGAGAAGCACGTAGTCATCCATGCCTGCGCCGGTAACGGGAAGAATTGCGATGGAGTGCAATCGTACCGGAGGATGATTTCTGCGCCACCAGGCCAATCCGCCCAGCAGAACAAATGCAACCAGAAGAAATAACGCAGCGGCACGCACGAAGGTTCGCCTCCGGGAAGCTGCAATAGTCGGCAACGCGACATTCTGCGTCGGCAGATCCGTTGACCCAACGGACTGCGAGGCATGTAGAAGCGTTTCACCTTCAGCCCGCGCAGCAACCGGCAACTTCTCTTCAATGACGACGTCGCCAATGAAACGGTACCCTCGGCCCGAAACTGTCTGGATAAGTTTGCGGTCATTCGGGTCTTCACCGAGCGCCCGCCGCAAGGTGGAAATCGCGACGGTAAGATTGGACTCTTCCACAAACGAGTTCGCCCAAACCACATCCATCATCTCGGTCTTCGTCACAAGCTGACCGTGACGCCGCAACAACATTAATAGCGAGTCGAATGACCGCGCAGGGACGCTGATCTGCTTTCCTGCGCGTGTGAGCAGCCGATTGGCTTCGTCAAGCCGAAAATCAGCGAATCGATAGACGTGAGGAGAGTCGATAGGGGGATGTGCCGGTTTATTGTGTGACGCTTCAGGCAATTCCTTCACTCAGAAAATGAGTCTAGCATGCGGAACCGACGTTCGAAATGGCAGGAACCTCAGCAAATAAAGGACTTATTGCTTTCGCGAAATCTTGATATCGCATTTAGGGCACACGGCTCTCTCGGCCACAATTTTGTGTAGTCGCCACGCAAGTGGAGAGATTCCCATTGACTAAAACATCTACCGTACCCACACCAAACCCCTCACAACGAATAGGCGCCGCGTTAGGTGAGTAGGAAAAATGGCCGATACCTATCAGCCGGCGTCGATCCACCTGGATCGATGGCTCGAACGCGGAGAACGAGTAGCTCCACCGTTAGTTGGCCGTTACCGGACGTTTACAAAGTTGAATAAAGATCTTTGGCCGGGCCGCTACTGCACACGGTCGAGCGCCTGCGACGTGGCTCGCGTGAAAGCTAGATGTTGGCGGTTCGACTCTATCTCTAGCCACCATCCCATTACCACAGTTGATTCATAGAGTTCAGCGACCTAAAGTTACGCTCACACAAAACCTAGTCTCTATACATCTGAACGGCTTTCCTCACGACCGTTATGACAAACACAAGCCGCAAAATCACTATAAGTGCAATAATCCCTTTTGTTATCGATAACCATTTCAGGAGATTTTGCATGTTTCGAATTCAACAATTTCATTGTCATCGTCGATCCATGCAAGCTGCCGTGAACGTTTGTTTTTCGGCTGCTCTTCTAGGTTTCCTTACGAACATTGCTGGTGGCCAGAGTCGTACCACTCATGATCCAGAGCAGTATGGTCCGTATAACGGTGCTTTTCTCGCAGATGGCTTGGGATTGAAGGAGCCTATCGCCAACGGACATGACTCGATTCTGCAGGCAGATTCCTCCTGGACAATGTCTTGCTGGTTCAAGAGTGACGAGACGATCACGGGGTTACATTGACGCCGACCAACTGAACCCCTTGACCGACCAAGGCAATGCTGGGTGCGGCTGCATTGGCCAACTAACGATTGGAACTGTTGAGATGCAGCCAGAGACGAGTTTAGGGCAGACTGCATCCACCGCTATAACTTCTAGCAGCCGCCTCGGCACACCATGGCGGTGACTTCAATTTCAATTCCCTGCTGGAGAAATCCTTTTTTTGTCACGGACAGGATGCCGCAGACGGTGGAATATAGGAGACATTGTGCTCCGCCATTATTGCAAAAGCCGGTTTAGGATTACCGTTGCTGTCAAACATGGAAAAGAAATTTCCAGACGCG
>Ga0302316_10001738_pt1 | contig 16688 bp, 13 predicted proteins | sample III_Palsa_N3_2_FD_200456 | JGI IMG/M metagenome (GOLD analysis project Ga0302316, IMG submission 200456) | Peat permafrost microbial communities from Stordalen Mire near Abisko, Sweden - III_Palsa_N3_2 | ecosystem: Environmental > Terrestrial > Soil > Palsa > Peat permafrost | place: Sweden...
TGACAAAGCTCGCCTGATGACTCTTCGTTTAGTCGAAGACTTGCTGAGGCGCGGAGTGCCCGTGCAGGCAATTGGCCTCGAGTCTCACCTCAACGGCAACTATTCAGTCCTGAGCACAAGATCGCGTTCCTCATTTCTTCACAACCTCCGCCAACTCGGTCTTCAAATTCTGATTACCGAGTTGGACATCGATGACACTCAGCTTCCTTCTGAGATCACCAGGCGGGATGCGATCGTGAGCGAGTGCTATGCCGAATACCTTGCCGCCATCCTCGAAGAAGCAGCTCCAAGCCGCGTCATTTTCTTCTCCCCGGGGGATCAACGTAACTGGTATGACTCGGTACACCAAGCTGCTTATGTACGGAGAGACGGGGAGAGGCACCGTCCAGGATTATTTGATAGCGCGCTTATCCCGAAAACGGCCTACAATTCAGTCGCTCAGACACTGCAAAGCTACAGAACTTGAAGTATCTCCATGCTAAGTCTTATCCAATCCACGCCCGAAAGAATAAATCGCATGATTGCTGAAACCATCGACGTCACCGTGGTAATTCCCACAAACAATCGCCCTGCCCTTCTCAAACGCGCAATCACCAGTGCTTTGGAGCAAACGCATCACAATATTGAAATAGTCGTAGTGCTGGATGGCACCGACGCCAACACCGTCGAAATGGTTAGAGAAATTGACGATAGCCGCCTTTCGCTCATCTCACTTTCACCTTCTGTGGGCGGAGCGGAAGCTCGCAACGCAGGCGCGCGTGCCGGCAAAGGACGATATATCGCATTACTTGATGACGATGACGAATGGTTACCTGAAAAGCTAGAAAAACAACTAGCGATAGCCGATGCCAACTCGACGAACAATTTTGTTGTCGTTACCCAGTATCTCTACCGCCTTGAAGACCATAAAGACGAAATTTGGCCCGGCCACTTGCCCATGCAAGGAGAACCGCTGTCTGAATTCCTCTTCAGTTCTCGGGGTGGCTTTCAGACTTCAACCTATCTCTGTCCTCGCAGCCTATTTCTAGCGAACCCATTCACTGCAGGCCTTAAAAAGCATCAAGACTGGGATTGGTTCCTGCGCCTGGCGTCGCTCCCTGATTTCAGGCTACTTGTCGTGGCGTCGCCACTTTCCATCTATTGGGTGCCTTTGCGGTCACGTTCCAGCGTTTCGGGCAAGCTTGACTGGAGATTCAGCGCATCCTGGGCCAAGTCTCAGCTCTCATTAATGACTCGCAAGGCATACTCGACTTTCCTGGTGAAGATTTGCCTTCGCGCCGCATTTATCCAAAAGGAAGGAAGGCAGGCGCTCGCACTATTGGGACGTGAATTGTTTCTAACGGGCCAACCTTCAATTTTCATGATCGCAGATCTTATGCTCTCCGTTACCGTTCCGGAGGTCCTACGACTTCGCCTCCGTTATGGATGGGCATGGCTTTGTCACAGTTGAACTATGTTGAACAATTACAACCAAAGAGATCGTGCATGCGAAAGGCTTCAATATGGTATCCGTCAGCGTAATTATTCCTACAATCAGACGTCCATTAATTGTCCAACGCGCCATCCGAAGCGTTTTTGCGCAACAATTTCAGGACTTCGAGATCATTGTCGTCATCGACGGACCAGATGCCACTACAGATCCTGCCTTGCTTGAGGTGCTGGATGCCCGCATTCGGGTATTGCAACTTCCCGAAAACGTCGGACTGGCTGAAGCCCGTAATCAGGGCATCTGCGTGGCTCAGGGTAAGTGGATTGCCTTGCTCGACGATGACGACGAATGGCTTCCAGAAAAGCTGGAGCTACAGGTAAAGAAAGCAATCGATCTTGCCAGTAACTACGTGTTTGTACCTTGCCGATTCATCGAAAGGACACTGACCCTCGAACGTGTCATGCCGGCTAAGCTCCCAGAAAGTGCCGCAAGATTCTCTGAATACATATACTGCGACGGTGGGTACCTCCAACCGTCGATTTACTTTATGTCCCGGGCACTCGCGATAGCAGTACCCTTCACGAAGGGGCTGAGACATGTGGAAGATTCCGATTGGCTCTTGCGAATGGCAAAGCATCCACTCGTTCAAGTTGGAGCCGTGGAGGAGCTAGGTTCCATCTATTACAACCTGAAAGAAGGCTCCCGGGAAAGCGAAACCACTCCTTGGGCTCATCCGCTCAAGTGGGCGATTGAAAATCACACTCTCTTCACTCCTCGGGCATTTCCTTTTTTTGTCGCTCGCCTCTGCTTGAATGCACGCAGAGCGGGAGAGCCCATCTCCGTTTTGTTCTACCTTCTGAACACCGCACGCCGCTACGGCACACTAACGCCCAAAGTTCTCTCTTACTTCATGGCATATTGGTTCTTTCCTGCCGACAGCCTCAGAACAGCGCGAAGCACAGCGCGGAGTTGGACCGATCGCCTCTTGCATCGGCACACCGTCGCTGTCGAAGCAGGACCGCGTCCGTGACGGATCAAAACACGCCAAGACCGCGGGTCATCATCTTTCGCAATGAACTGCTGCCTTCGAGTGAGACATTCATTCTGGCTCAAGCCAATGCGCTCCGCAGATTCACTCCGCTCTTCGCCGGCGTTCATAAAGCATTGCACTCCTTACCAATGATTCAGCCCCCTGTTCTTGTGTCCGAATCGCGTTCAGTTCTGGGACGGATCATGCGTCGCGTCTACTGGCGTATATCGATCGCGCCATTTTTCTTCAAACGATTGCACTCTCAGCCATCAGATCTCGTCCATGCTCACTTCGGTATCGACGGAGCTGCTGCCCTGCCCATCTGCAATACTCTTCACGTCCCTCTGATTGTGACTCTTCACGGATATGATGTGTCTTCCTCCGACTGCGTGCTCGCTCGGTCCCCGGAAGGTCGGCTATATTTGCGTCGTCGCGAAGAGCTTTGGTCACGAGCTTCTGTATTTCTATGCATTTCTCAATTCATTCGCGATAGAGCCATCGAAAAGGGATTTCCCGCAAATAAGCTGCGTGTTCACTACACAGGAACAGACCTGGCCTTATTCGAATTTCGAGCTTCTGACCGCGACGACAATATGATCCTCTTTGTCGGTAGGCTTGTAGAGAAGAAAGGCTGCTCCTATTTACTGGATGCCCTTAGTCAACTCCGACAAGATCATCCCGCGGTCCACCTTGTTGTTATCGGCTCTGGCCCTCTTGAGGAACAGCTTCAACAAAAAGCCGCAAAGGAGAAGCTGGCATGTGCTTTCCTTGGTGCACAACCGGCCTCAATCGTGAGAGATTACATGGCGCGAGCCCGTGTATTCTGTGTCCCCAGTGTCCAGGCATCCACTGGCGACAGCGAAGGACTCGGCATGGTATTTGTGGAGGCTCAAGCAATGGGGACGCCGGTCGCGAGCTTTCGCCACGGCGGCATATCGGAAGTAGTAGTTCATAATCGCACCGGACTTCTCGCTCCCGAGAGTGACAGCATATCTCTGAAAGACAATCTGCTGCGGCTGCTGACAGACAATCAACTCTGGAATCAGTGTTCTATCGAAGGGCCGTCATGGGTACGCAGTAAGTTCGATATAACCAAACAAACCGCGCAACTCGAAGCAATCTACGAAGACGTTTGCCAAGGATTCATTAAATAGTAGACGGAGCGGTGAGTGGGCAACGATCAGATCAGAGCCGGAACGGCCGGTGTCGCAAAATCTTTACCGCGTCGAAAATGCTTCATGCCCAGAAGTACCGACCATAAGCAAATTCCGAGCATTCCATCGGTTGCCAAGCTGGCCCATGCTGCGCCCCTCCAGGAATAACGCGGAATGAGTGCAATGTTCAGTCCGATGTTGGCAGCCGCGGCGCTGAATTGAAACGCCAGGCGAATTCCCTGCCGCCCCGCCCCAGCAAGCGCGTCACCGGCGCTCAGGTGAAGTGAGCGGAAAACTGGAATAAGGCTAAGCCATCGTAGAGCCACTACGCTCGGCAAAAATTCCCTACCCACGATAACAGGAATGAGTGGTGCGCCAACGAACATCAGACCCGCCGTGGTAAGGCCGAGAATAAAAGTCCGGCTAAGCAACTTCCTCGCGAATGGGACAGTTGCATCGAGGCCATCCGCGCCAGCCCCGTGCTTGAAGAACTTGGGAAACGCAGCTGCATGCACTGACCGAATCGGCATAGTGCCGATGTCAATAACACGGTAAGCCATCGTGTAAATGCCGTTCGCTGCATTCATGCCGTAGTGGGCAAGCATCGCTTTGTCTACATCGTTATAGATGGATGTAGTGCATCCTGACACAGCGAAGACGAATCCCTCACGCGCGCGATGAAAGAACAACCGCGGCCGAAACTCGGGTTTGCCGAAGTGATGCGTTACTGCGATGACTCCTCCACAAGCGGTAAGAACAGAGATCACAAGTGAACTGACCGCCCACAGCAACGCATCAGCCCGATGCAATGTGAGGAGCAGGCTTAATGCAAGCAACATTCGTGCGGAGTTTGTCAGCAGATTTAGAGTCGCGGTGTACCGCATCTTCTCGAAAGCCTGGAATACTTGCCCGATTGCGCTCGTAAGCTGCCCGCAAATGCAGTCTCCAATGGCGAGCAGCACGATCATCCGAGCATCCGTCCCATGTAACAGCCATGGAGACGCCAATGCCAGTGCTATAACCAGCAAGCTTCCAAAGCATCCTGTCGACAGCAGAATGTTGCCCCAATACGTTGCGAACTTACTGTGGTCAGGACTCACATATCGCATGAACAGGAGTCCTGATCCAAAGGAACCATAGAGGCTGACCATGCTCACAGATGCCGCCGCACCCACGAACATTCCGTATTCCTGGTTGCCGAGTAGCCGCGCAATCGCAATGAAATAGCCAGCCTGGGCCAGCACCGCAAAGCCCTGTCCCACGAGCATCCACAGCGAATTTCGCATCAGGATCCCGCGCGATGACCCATCTCCGAAGCGGCCGAGCTTACTCATCATCGATAAAACGAACTCCTTTTTATGGACTAACTCTACGCGCAAATCTTGTCATTGCAGTGCTTCATTTCCTTTAGGCTGTGGCATTGCTTGGACTGCGAACCTGACGACAACGCCATTTGAAGACACACCAGATGAACTCCACGTTTCCGATGAGATACCGTTTCCAAAGTCTGCGCGGTTCGTGAAGTAGGCGGTAGCACCATTCCAGTCCCTTCTCCTGCATCCACTTCGGTGCGCGGCGGAGTCTTCCGGAGAGAATTTCAAAACTGCCGCCTATGCCGATCGCTATAGGGATCTTCAAAGGCCGAATGTGCTGATCGATAAAGAACTCTTGCTTCGGTGCTCCGAGAGCCACGAAGATAACTTCTGGCTTGGCCGCCTTGATCTCTTCCAACGTCTCCGACAGCGCAACGGGATCCTTCTCAAATCCTTGCGAGGGGCAACGGACTCCGGCAATCTTCAACCCCGGGTATGTCTCCCGTAGAAAATCTGCTGTCGCCTCTGCGGTGCCCGGGTGGCCACCAAGCAGAAACACTCGCATACCACGCTTTGCTCCAGCGCGAGACAGGTCCGCGATCAGGTCAACGCCGGCGATCCGAGGGACTGCCCTCTTACCAAAGGTCTTGCACGCCCAAACGATGGGCATGCCATCAGCACAAAGATACTCGGCGCGATTTAGGCATGTCCGAAAAGAAAGAAGTTTTTCCGCCAAAACATAAAACTGTGCGTTCACCGTCGCAATTTGACGGGTCGTCTGCCCATGCATCGCATGCTCTAGGACCGCCCTTGTGAGCTCGGTTTCACTATAGTCATCGATGTCCAGATTACCGAGCGAAGTACGACCCGTCTTGTTCTTTGAGACTGCCGAGTGCAGGACTTTTGCACTGGATTGGAACTCAGCTTCGATACTCGTCGTGTACATAAGAGCTCCGAAAATTTCAAGAAAAACAGGTGATTTCTTTGCGCACGAAGCCTTCGCGCTAAGCACGGTGGTTTCAGGCAAGAGGATGTAAAGTTGGCTTAGGTCCCGGTACCTCGAAGCACAACGCCAATGGTGCTTAGGAGAATCTTCAGGTCGAGCCAAATCGACCATTGATCCACATACTCATGGTCGAGCCGTATATAGCTCTCGAAGGACGGGTCGTGACGGGCCTTCACTTGCCAGAGCCCCGTGATGCCAGGCAAGGCATCCAGACGTCGTCGTTGAGCTTTCGTGTACTGCGCAACTTCATTCCGCAGTGATGGCCGAGGTCCAACCAGACTCATGTTGCCAATGAGTACGTTCCAAAGCTGCGGCAACTCATCAATCGAGTACCTCCGCAGGAAAGCTCCCACTCGAGTAATGCGTGGATCCTTCGCTATCTTGAACAGCACACCATTGCGCTCGTTCAGGTGCGATAGTTCATTTCGCAGCCGATGAGCGTTCTGCACCATCGTCCGAAATTTAAGACACGAGAAGCTCTTTCCTTGGAGGCCCACTCGCCGGCTCGGGTAAATAACAGGTCCAGAGGAGTCAAAACGTATTGCAATGGCAACAGCAAGTAAAACCGGCAGCAGAATGATCATGCCTATTGTGGCGCCCAGGATATCAATCGCTCGTTTCGCGATTTTTGAGAGCGAAATCCCCGCAAGTATGGGAGAGATCGTAAATAGCGGGACCGCGAGAGCTCGGTCACTGTATGCAAAGGATTCCGGCCGGTACTTCGAAGTGTGAGTTAAGTTGCTCGTATTCTTCTGCATTGGCGACAACCTCAGGAGACAAAATGTGCAAGTAAAAGGCCCATGGAGCATGCTTGCCGGCAAACGCCGGGAGTAACTGTAACGACTCCCCCGATCAGGTTGTCGCTTACAGCGGCTTCATTACCGAATGAAACCAATCTAAGTCGCCGCGTGGTACCTGTCAGTACCACGTTTGATGTAGTTAGGTACCTTTCGGTACCACTAATGGAAAGTCTCTCATGAAATTGGTGCGGAGATCTATCCGCGTGACATTAAAACTTCAAATTCATTTGAGTTCAGCTCCCTACCGAAGAGTGGGCCAGACAGATACTCACAACCACCAGCCAGCAAGATCACCCTCTGCTCCTCGGTCTCAACCCCTTCCGCAACGAGGCGAATACAACCCCGCCGCGCAATGGAGATGACAGTTCTTGCCAGCCAGAGTGACTCGACAGCTGACGTTGCGTGAAATAAGGCCGCGGCGTTCACGCGCAGTGAAGAAAGAGAAAGAGACCGTAGATCCAGGCGAGCACCCTCGAGTAACGTGAACCCTCGAATGCCACAAGGCACAACCAATTCCCTTAATTTGAGAATTGTTCGGATCGCATCATTAGGATTCGAGATCACGTTCTCCTCAGCCATGAGCAGCTCAATCGATTCTCCCTTTGTTCCTGTATCCCGAAGTAAATCACGCATCTTGGCCACGAAATCCAGATCTGTGATCTCGTCGCGACCAATCTCAAGCGAAAGTGTCGGAACGACATACTTCTGTGCCGACCAGCGAAGCGACTCCTTCAAAGCGTCGCCAAAGACGCCGACTACCCTCACACCCTTCAGGGCACCACTCTTCGAAAACTCCGGGTGAAAGTTCAGATGAGATGATCGATTTACTCCGGAGGATAAACCCAAAGCAAGCGAATCACTGTCGTTTTCCCTGCTTCGCTTCTGGCCTTCGTAAGGTTTCGGCTCCACTTTTCACGGCTTTCCCGAGAGGCTATCCAACAGCACAGTCTATCTTGTTCTGGGATGCCTATACATATGCCGTGTGCGCTTTGAGAAAGGTATCAGTCTCAACAGCCACATGTGTCTTGATTTCCTCGGCTGACCACTCACCGCGCATTCCGATCTCCGCCATAGTGGACGGAAAATAGGCGATCATGGAGAAGTACCGCTCAGCAGCCTTCTCCGCCTCGATCACTCTCGCGGGTGTCCTCTTCTCCAGGTGTTCCGACAACACCTCAGCCACCAGCTTGCATCGCTGGACGACTCCACCTTCGAAGAAGAGCGACCCCAAGAACGGCTGCCTGATACTTTCAGAGATCACTAGACGCCGCACCATCTCCATGGTCGGGGACAAAATATCCTCCACGGCGGCTTTCCCTATCAATTCTAGTTTGCTGCGCAAGCTACGCAATTTTGCTGCTTTGGCAATCGTCTCCCGAAAGCTCGAGTCCTGTCGCTGCATTTCACGGACGATAGTTCCGATGAGAAGAGCTTGCTTATTCGGAAAGTAAGCGTAGAGGTCTCGTTTGGAAACCCTCGCTCGACGGGCTATTTCGCTAGTCGTTGCATCTTCGAAAGAAAACTCGGAGAAAACCTCGAACGTCGCATCGAGGATATTCGTAATGCGATCTTCCTTCGTTATCCCTTGGAGATTGGAGTTCATCGACACAATCCGGTCCCGCGCCGTTCCACGGCTCGATGCTCGCAATCGATCACTCGTTGATTCACAAAGCTACCCCTCTTGTCGCTCATTACCCATAGTCTCCGCAAACGCTTGCATTCTGTAAAGCCCAACAACGAAAGGGGTGTCAACCCTGTAACCCTCAATAGTCTAACCGAGTTCCTCGCCCGGTTGGAAAGAGTCGTTCTAAATAATAAATGATGGAAACTTGCACAAAAATGGTACTTCTTGGTACCATATATCGTGTACCTTTAGTTCATTATTCAATCTACTTTGAGCAGCAGAGATTCTGTACCCGCAGAAACGCTCCGAACTTGAACGGCCGAAGCCTCACTGTATGGACTTTGGAAACTTATCTCCCTGAAAGGAGTCATCATGCTCAGCTTTTCGCTCATCACCGCCACAATCGAACGCACGACGGAACTGGATTCGCTTTTCCAGTCCATCGCCTCGCAGAATTACCCGAATGTCGAATGTATTATCGTTGATCAGAACCAGGACAACAGGGTGCAAGAAGTATCTGACCGCTGGAAGGATTTCCTCCATCTCCGGATCCTCCACTCCCTCCCCGGCCTATCCAAAGCACGCAACATCGGACTCGCGGTGGCGAAGGGCGATATTCTCGCCTTTCCTGATGACGACTGTTGGTATACCCCGTCCTTGCTGGAAAATGTTGCCGATTGGTTTGAATCGCATCCCGAATTCGACATACTCACCGTAGGAGCCAAGGATGCCGATGGCGTCTCCAGTGGAAACCGCTGGATTCAAGATCAGTGTGAGATTCGACCCTCGAACGCCTTCAGAACTACCTTCTCTTCTACAATTTTTATTCGCCGCACTGCGGCCAGTCGAGATTTGCTCTTCGACGAATCATTGGGAGTCGGCTCATGGAGTCGGTTCAGATGTGGTGAAGAGACCGACTATATCCTCAATCTGCTGAAGTGCGGAACACGAGGACACTTTAGCCGAACGTGGAGTATAGGACACCCAAAGCGCGACATGCTGAGCGGCCAGATTGATGGTAGCCGCGCTACAGGCTACGGACTCGGAATGGGCCGGGTTCTGCGAAAACACTCCCTCTCTCTGCTAGCCGCCGGGTTCGTGACTTATGATTTAGCTCGATCCCTCATCGTCGCGGCGAAAGGCTCACTCGATGGAGCGGAACTTTGCATGAATCACGCCCAAGGCATCGTAGAAGGATATTTCACTAACAATTTTCTTCAACAAGCGCGCCCCGCGCATTCTGTCGGTGCCACGAAGTTGTCGCTGCCGGAAACGGAACAGCACTAGAATGCACACGACCATCCAGTCTTCCCGATCCGCAAGCGTCAAGTATCCATTCATTGCAAACACAGCACTTAGCGTTCCGCTCGCTTCCGAGCCGACCCTAATGAACAGTGGTGTTACTATTACCGCCACAAACGACCTTACATTCTTGCCGTTTTGGGCCCCGAAACTAAGGACCAAGTTGAGCTTTATGGGGAATAAATCATGTCCACTTACGCAAGCTTGAGTGGTTTTTACGATTACCGTCTTGTAACGCTGTCGATTCTCATCGCAGTTTGCTCCGCCTATGCTGCGCTCGATCTCTCCAGGCAGCTCTACAGTTCCAGGGGTTTTACAAAACTCATCTGGCTCTCGGGTGGTTCCATTGCCATGGGTTGCGGCATTTGGGGCATGCACTACATTGGCATGGAAGCATTTCGCCTTCCCGTTCCCGTTGAATACGATTGGCCTACTGTCCTCGTTTCTATTGCCGTTGCCATCCTCGCCTCCGGCATGGCTCTTTATGAAGTCAGCCGACCCGACCGTCGGCTACGCGGCACTCTGATCGGCAGCACAATGCTGGGTCTCGGAATCTCAACCATGCATTACATCGGCATGGCGGCAATGCGTCTCCCCGCAATGCATGTTTACTCCCCTCTGCTACTCACTCTGTCGATCGCGCTCGCCATAGCTATCTCCTACCTGGCGCTGCAACTGGCCTTCGCTTCCAGGCAGAATCTATGTCACGTAAGCTGGCGCAAATTGGGTAGCGCGGTCGTGATGGGCATTGCCATCTCTTCTATGCATTACGTCGGCATGGCTGCGGTCTCATTTGTTCCCATGCAATTGAACCCAGCTAGTCTCTCCCATGCAATCAGCCTCAACAGTCTCGGACTCGCAAGCATTTGTGCGACGATCCTTATTCTCCTCGCTACCGTCTCAATTGCGTCTACCGCTTCCCGGCAGGCGGCCATGTATGCCGCCGGACTGGAGGACAATCGCACGAATATCCAAACCATCTTCGACAGCCTGAAAGAAGGCGTCGTTGTACTCGATGCCGATCTCAATCTCATTCAATGCAATCCTGCTGCAGTCACGTTGCTTGGACTCACTGGAGCCGCCGCAAGTCGTAAGGACCTTGCAAAAACATTCGAGATATTTTTGCCCACAGGAGAACCCCTTCCTCTCGACAAATGGCCCAGTGCCATGGCCTTGAAGGGTCAGTTCCTGCAAAGCTGCGAATTCAGAATACGCAGGACTGATACCGGCAGGATCGCGATAGCTGACATAAGCACGGCCCCCATACGGAATCGTGCGGGACAAATCATTCAGATCCTCGTCAGTTACCGCGATATCACGCAGCCCAGGGAGATCGACGAAGCGCGCGTCAGATTAGCGGCAATCGTCGAGTCGTCGGAAGATGCCATCATCGGAAAAGATATCGATGGAACTATAACTAGCTGGAACGCAGGCGCTGAAAAGGTTTTCGGATATACCGCCTCAGAAATGATTGGCGGATCGGTAAAGAAGCTGCTTCCGGAAGATCGCCTTCACGAAGAAGACGAAATCCTTTCTAGCGTTCGACGCGGCGAAACGGTCGACCACATCGAAACGATCCGCAAGAAAAAGAATGGCAAGTTTATTCACGTCTCCCTCATGATTTCGCCCATCCGCGACTCAAGCGGAAAGGTCATCGGTGCTTCCAAGGTCGCTCGCAACATCACCGAGCGGAAGAATCTCGAAAACCAGCTCTATCAAAGTCAAAAGATGGAAGCAATTGGACAGCTTACAGGCGGCATCGCTCACGACTTCAATAATCTCTTGGGAGTTGTAATCGGAAATCTCGATCTGCTGGAACGCCAGATAAAAGGAAACGAGCCTGCGCTCAAAAGAGTAGCCACAGCACGCAACGCTTCCCTTCGCGGTGCGGACCTCACTAGGCGCTTGCTCGCGTTCTCAAGGCAACAAGAGCTCCGGCCAGACGACGTTGACCTGGGTGCCGCCATCACGAACGTACTCGCACTGGCGGCGCCAGGTCTAGGACCGCAGATCAAAGTTGTGTCTCACCTCGATTCTTCCATCCCCTCAGTCTTTGTGGATGCAGCGGGGCTCGAAAGTGCAGTACTCAACCTCATTGTGAATGCCCGCGACGCCATGTCTGAAGGTGGGACACTCACGATCACAAGTGAAACCCGGGTCGTCGACCACGGGCCGCTCTTGGGAGCCGACGGCCAATTGAAAGCAGGTATCTACGCTTGCGTTTCGATCTCCGACACAGGTCAAGGCATGACACCAGAAATCGCACAGCGTGCGTTTGAACCATTTTTCACGACAAAAGGAAAGGGGAAAGGAACTGGCCTCGGTCTTGCGATGGTCCACGGCTTTTTCAATCAATCCGGTGGCACAGTGCGCATCTATAGCGAACCTGGATACGGCACAACGGTTTCATTCTATCTACCTGTACTCCTGGAAAGCGCGAAAGCCACCCGCGAACCTTACCCTCAAGAAATTTCATACCGCGCTTCCGGAACAATTCTCGTCGTGGACGATGAGGCTGAATTATTGGAAGTCGCGTCCTCAAGTCTGGAGGAAATTGGATACAAACTGCTTACCGCCAAAGATGGTGCAAGCGCATTACTTCTGATTGAACAGCATAAGGATATTGACATGCTCCTCACCGATATCATCATGCCCGGTGGTATGAACGGCATAGAGCTCGCCGAAAAAGTAACCTCGAAGCGCCCGGAAATTAAGGTAATTTTCTGCTCTGGCTTCCCATCAGACGCATTCTCGGAAAAGATCTTGCCGCTTGCGGAGCGCCCGCTGCTTCGCAAGCCGTATCAACGATCGGAGTTGTTATCTGTCGTTCGGAAAACATTCCTGGAGACCAGCGATGGTCTTCACAAACAAGCCTCATCGGAACCAATGTCACACGAATAGCAAAAAGTCTACGGAGAAGGTTCATCATGACGCAAAGACATAGAGTACTCGTGATCGATGACGATCTGGATATGTGCGCCATCATCGCCAGCACAGTCTCGGATCTCGGAATGGAATGCGTCACCACCTTCGAGGCCGAAGGATTTTTTGAAGCGCTTACTCCAGATGTCACCTTAGTTGTCCTTGACCTCTTGATGCCGAACACCGACGGCATTGAAATCCTTCGCATCCTTGGACAAAACAAATGTCAAGCCGGAATCATTCTGATGAGCGGCGTAGGCAAGCGAGTTATTCAAACCGCTGAAGAACTTGGCTCCAACCTGGGCCTGTCCATTGTTGGGCACCTCGCGAAACCCTTCAGTGTTGCGCAATTGGAAGACATGCTTTTGCGCAATCCAAAACCAACCGTAGCGCAAGCGCCAAAAGATCAGCCCGATATCTTATTCGACCGCGACGATATTGCACGGGCTATCGAACAAGACGAACTCTTTCTCCATTACCAGCCTCAAATCGAAATTGTCACCGGCCGTTGCCTTGGCGTAGAAGCCCTCGTCCGTTGGAAGCATCCGGTACATGGTCTCGTCTGTCCGAATAAATTCATTGGATTGGCAGAAGAGTTCAATCTGATTGACGAACTCAGTTGGAATGTTTTCAGAAAAGGTCTCGCAGAAATGGGAAAGGCAGTCGATAAGAATGGCGATCCGCTATCGCTTTCGTTCAACCTTTCTGTTTTTTCGCTGCATAATCTAAGCCTTCCAGATACTCTGATCGCCTTGCTAAAGGAGTTTGGTGTCCCACCCGAACACATCATTCTGGAAATTACCGAGACCGGCTTGCTTCGCGAATTGTCCCAGACCCTCGATGTGCTCACCCGGCTGCGAATGAAAGGTATCCGTCTGTCCATTGATGACTTTGGAACCGGCTACTCGATGATGGAACAACTTCGCCACATCCCGGCCAACGAGCTGAAAATTGATCAGTCTCTGCTGCGGAATCTACACATAGACAATCACCGGGTAGTAGTTCAGAAGATCATCGAACTTGCTCAGGAGCTTGACCTCATCTCAGTGGCCGAAGGTGTCGAGACGCGCGAGCAACTGGACTTTCTCCGATCCAAGTCTTGCGACATCGCTCAGGGCTATTTCTTTAGCAGACCGATCCCCAAGCAGGAGTTCCTTACCTGGCTGGAAGCGTATCAGACGAACGCGAAAAGTTCTTATTCCGGCCGCTTTTAGCTCGATTAAAGCATGATCAAGGGGAAATGAATTGTTGCGTTGGTGCTCTTATTGTCAGGAATTTCAGGGTGAGGTCCCGCCCTTTATGGATTTCGGAATCACTCACGGGATGTGCCCGCGCTGCAAGGCAAAGGGCGCAAAGCAGCTGGACCTGGAAATGGACCACTCTCTTTTCCTTAAACACTCTCAGGCTGAGCTTATGCAGGTCGGGGAACGGGGTGACGTACAGGCGGCCGCGACAATCATCGAAATGGCTAAGTCTTGGGGGATCCGCCCCGTCGAAATGCTCATCGGACTGATCGCACCGCTGCTCTACGTCATCGGAGAGGGTTGGGAACAGGGCAAAGTCAGCGTCGCCGAGGAACACCGCTTCACCTTGTTCTGCGAGGATGTCTTCAGGCTCGTTGATGAAGCATTCAAAGGCAAAGACGTAGAGACCCGGCATAGCCAGGGCCTGCGAGTAGTGTTGCTCAATGCATATGGAAACGACCACACCCTCGCGATACGAATCCTGGCGTTGTGGCTTAAGGCGAAGGGATTCGACGCATTAGTGCTGGATCCACCGCCCCCGCCGGCTCTCCTATCCGCCACACTTCGCAATCTCAAGCCGGCTGCTGTACTTATTTCCCTGGCACTCTCGGAGCAGCGGATGGCCGTCCTGAGCATGATGGAATCGTTGCACTCCAACAACGGCCACCATCCCGCGGTATTCGTTGGCGGTTATGCGATCAAAATGGAACTGGTAGCCCCCATTCCAGGGTCCATGTTTATGACCGACATCGCCCGGATGGAGGAGACGCTTCGACAGTTGAACCCGTATTGACCCAGCAATTGAAACTCCGAAATCGTTGACCATGAGTTCCCAGGTGATAAATGTTGCAGGCTAGGCGGTCTACACGGCATGTCCTATCGGAAAGAGATTCCCAATGGAAAGTCTACGTACCCGTCTCAAAATCGAAACCGCGGTCCTTCACAGAAAGCTGGATGCACTACCTTTCTTTGATGCACTGAGTCTTGGCACCTTGGACAAAATATCAATTGTCAGTTTCCTCCGTACCTTGGCAATCATCCATGCAGTGTTAGAGCGCAGCTTGGCTTCGTCTCCATCTCTGGCCATAAGGGAACTCTCTCGTCCAAAACTTCCATTGCTTCTTGAAGACTTACAGATACTGAAGACCGAGACCCTTCCCAGCATTACACCAGCGATACAGATCGCTCTCCACTTTGGAGCCGAAATTCTTCGACATTGCGAAGATATTTCATGGCTGACAGGATTGCTGTACGTTCTAGAAGGCTCCCAAAACGGCGCCATGGTTCTTCGTGATGCCTATGCGAGGTGCCTGCGTGTCCCGTCCGAACAACTTGCTTACTTCGGTTGTTACGGAAAGGAGACACACACAGTATGGATGTCTTTCATCGAGCGCCTTGAGTCCTTGGCGTCATCGGAGGCTCAAGACGACATAGCCGTCAACGCAGCGATACGCTCCTTTGAGGTGATCGGAGATATCTGTGCCAGGCTATACCCATTCTCCGAAAACGATTTGTCCCTACAGGCCTCCGATATCAACCCCGAAGCCGGCAGTCATACAATTCCCCAGAATCCGATGGATATAGTTCTGGCATTGCAGGCAGGCAAAATGGCGTGGGAAGCGTTTCCTTACCTCCAGATGCGGTTTGGAGAACGCGGAATGCGATTCACCAGTAGCGATAGCTGCTGGCTTTTAGCTTTGACTCAATTGTCAACCGATGCAGCTACGAAGAATTTGAGTTGGTTGCGAAGAGTGCTTGCACCGCGTGGTATTCCAACGATCATCTTGATGCAGCACCTGCGCCAGATAGCTAAGTTATTGAACGACCCGCATGCCGTTCAAAGCTCCTCCCGATCAGAGTCCTATGCAGCTTTTCTGGACAATGTAGATCTCGAACAAAAATATACGAATCAATACCTTCACAATTCCACCCAGAAATTTAGCAGAAAACTAGCATCGTGCAATGGTCTGCGTGTACCGGATGCGGCAGAACTCATCGCTTCGGCATGGCTCGACGAACGCGCTGGAATCACTGGCGCCTTTGAAGCTACCAAAAGTTGGTTCGTCGATCCGGCAACCTTCTCCCCAGACTGGATTGAACTGGTTGAAGGATTCGTAGCGGAATTGATAAGCACGTGACCAAACATAAATCGCAATTTCTAATCGTCGGTCCCGAGATAACTTGCCTGATTGCAGAGATTGATTCAGTTCCCGGCCATAAACCTTCCACTGCCGCGATCGTATGTAAAACGGGATGGTCATTATGAGAACCATCAACAGCATTCCGGGATCGCTTCCCGGATATGACACACACGCACTTCGCGAGCAGATCATTGCGATGCTATCTGCGGTTCCAGGTCTCCTCTACTCAGTTCGCATTGCTGCCGATGGTTCCCTGTCGATGCCGTTCGCCACGCCTGCGATCGATGACCTCTTTGGAGTCTCCGCAGTTTCGTTTGAATCAATCCTCAGAAATTTCGGCGAAACTGGCGACTTCGTCCATCCTGAGGATATGTCCCGCCTTCATGGTTCGCTCTTTGAGGCGCGCACAAACCTCATGCCATGGCGGCAGGAGTTCCGAATTCGGCACCCGAAGAAGGGTGAGCGATGGATAGAGGCGAGCGCCAATCCCCTTCCAGAGCCAGACGGCTCTATTCTGTGGCGTGGCTACGTGCAGGACATCACCGATCGCAAGATCGTGGATGAAGCACTTCACTATAAGAATGAATTGCTCTTCGCACAGCAGGAGGCTTCGATCGACGGCATCCTTGTGGTGAACACCGATTTCTCGATCAATTCCATGAATTCGCGCTTCGCGGAGATGTGGGGACTTCCGCAGGATTTAATCGATCGGAAAGATCACAA
>Ga0302316_10001739_pt1 | contig 16686 bp, 13 predicted proteins | sample III_Palsa_N3_2_FD_200456 | JGI IMG/M metagenome (GOLD analysis project Ga0302316, IMG submission 200456) | Peat permafrost microbial communities from Stordalen Mire near Abisko, Sweden - III_Palsa_N3_2 | ecosystem: Environmental > Terrestrial > Soil > Palsa > Peat permafrost | place: Sweden...
CACACGGAAACCGATCTAACAATCTTTAAACGATTTAAATTGAGACAGTTCTTATACTGTCTCGCAGATTGTCATTATTTGACTCGGACGCATGGCGGGGAGTACAGCGTCACGAGAAACATGCGGGATGCATCACGCCGGGAAAAATAGCGTGACGGGTGCTGCGCCGCTAATCGAGGGATTGGATGTTTTTTAGACCAGGCACGACGCGCATTCCGTTCTGGACGAACGAGCAGAAGCGCAAGGTCGGCCGGCGCCTGCAGCGCATCGAACTCGATCCGGCGAACGATCGCCACGCCCGCGCAGCGGTGGTTGCCTATGCCGATTCGTGTGCGCTCGAGATGCCGTGGCTGGCTGAGTTGCTGCGTGAGACGGCGGCGCGTGGCTCGGGCGATGATCTGAATGTCTGCGCCGCAACAGTGCGCCGTGTATTTGGACTGGCACAAGATTGGGCGGCGGCTCAACCCGACTATGCACACGGAGCCTGGGAGCATGTACGCATTCACCTCGACGCGGCCTTGAACAGTCGATTGGAGCCGCAGAACGACGATGAGAATGACGAAGGCGAGAGCGATGCAAAGAGCTTTGCGCCCACTAGAACAGGTTAGGCGGGGCCATAGAATTAGCGTGAGCGAGACCTGCTGTAACCCGGTTATGACCCAAAGAGGTTGCTTTAGGGAAGTTGAGTGACAGGCTCAAGAGCTTGAGCCGATGCCGGATGGCAGGTGGACGACATTCGGAAGGGGGTGGCGGTTTTCGATTATGATAAAAAAGCCCAATCACACTTTGTGAGCGGGTGAAGCGTGCGCCATTTTTGAGATATTCCCGATACCTGTTTTAAACGCGGGTTTGTGGCGCACGATTAATAATCGATAAATAGAGTTGTCGGTGGTGGAATGTGTTGTCTCGTGTTGGACGCGCCGGGGTACGCGTCCGATGCAAAAGATAACGCCGCGGCGCAGCCCCGAACAGAGGCACGTGCCGTCTCGACCGATGGCCGGCCATCCAGATACGAATAACGGAATTGCGTTGCGGGGTGTTATGAGAATTGCAGTCCTGGATGACGATCCGGCTCAGGCCGATCTGGTATGTCAAACGCTCTCGGCCGCTGGCCACATCTGCCACGCCTACGCTGAGGGCCGCGCGTTGGTCCGCCAGCTACGGCGCCAGACTTTCGATCTGCTGGTGCTGGACTGGAACGTACCCGATATGTCCGGTGAAGAAGTGTTGCGCTGGGTGCGCGAGAGCCTCTCCGAGCGTTTGCCGGTGCTGTTCATGACGAGCCGCAGCCGCGAGACCGATATCACATCGATCCTCAACACGGGCGCGGACGACTATGTCGTGAAGCCGGTGTCGTCGGGCGTCCTGCTGGCGCGCGTCGGCTCGTTGCTGCGGCGCGCCTACAAGCTCAACACTACGGCGCTCAAGGAAACCTTCGGCGACTACGAGTTCGATCTCAGTTCCAAGCACGTCCTGGTGCGTGGTACCGCGGTGGCGGTCACGCAAAAGGAATTCGACCTTGCGTTGCTGTTGTTCCAGCACTTGAGCCGGCCACTGTCGCGTGCGCACATTCTCGATGTGATCTGGAAGCAGGCCACGGAAATTCCGTCGCGCACGATGGACACCCACGTCTCGATGTTGCGCAGCAAGCTCGGGCTTAGACCGGAAAACGGCTATCGCCTGACGCCAATCTACGGTTATGGATACCGGCTTGAGCTCATCGAAAAGGGGGGGGCGTGACGGTTTCTGTATTTACGCCGCCGGTTGGTCTGGCGGCGAGCGGTGCGCGCCGGGCACTGGCGATCCTGGTGCCTTGCTTCGTCTCAGCGCTCGGGCTTGCCCCGGCACTGGCCGCGGCGCACATCGGCAAAAGCGCGCCACTTTTGACCGTGCCTTACACGACTAAAGCCGGCGACACCCTGTATGAGATCGCGGCGCGCTACCTGCGCGATCCGCGCGATTGGGCAGTATTGAGCCGCCTGAACAGGGTGCCGGCGCCGCGCCATCTGCAGGCCGGTATCCAGTTGCAGATTCCAGCTGCATTGCTGCGCCAGGAACAGGAAGCCGCACGTGTGGTAGCCGTCAGCGGGCCTGTCGAGCGCGCGTTCGGCGCGGGTCCCTACACGCCGCTTGCGGCCGGCATGACTCTCGGCGAAGGCGATCGCGTGCGTAGCGGTCACGATGGCTTCGCGTCGCTTGAACTGCCAGATGGCTCGCACGTGACCCTATCGCAGGATGCCGTGCTCGAGGTCGGCAAGCTGCGTCTGACCAGCCTGACGGGCGCCTCAGACCGGGTGCTGTCGCTACAGCACGGCGAGGTGGAAAGCGAAGTCACGCACGCGACGAAGAAGGACGATCGCTTCCAGATCCGTTCGCCGTCGGTGGTGGCCGGCGTGCGCGGCACGCATTTTCGGGTGAGCTACGACACCGCCCAGCAGCAAACGGCGGTGGAGGTGCTGGACGGCGCGGTCGGCGTGGATCCGGCCAGTGCGTCGGCGCCCGCGCCCGGTGTCCCGCTGCAGGCATCCGAGCAGCTCGTGTCGGCGCGCTTCGGCAATGTATCTAATGCGAGCGGCTCGATCGGTACGCCGGTCGAGTTGTTGAGCGCCCCCTCGTTGACCGATCCCAGCAAGGTCCAGGATGGTAAAACCGTCGCGTTCGATCTCGTGCCGGACAACCTGGCGTCCGGCTATCGCGTGCAGATCGCCCGCGATGCGGACCTGCTCGACCTGATCCGCGATCTACCGGTGAAGGAACCGCATGCCGATTTCGGCGATCTGCCCGATGGCACTTACTTCGTGCGCATCTCCGCCGTCGATCGCAATGGTCTCGAAGGCCTGCCTCAGATCTATGCCTTCGAGCGACGCCAGTTGGGTCTGAGCGCGTCGGCAACGCCGCGCGCCGGCACCCGCGACTATGCGTTCCGCTGGTTCGCGAGCCGGCCGGGCGTGGAAACGCGTTTCCGCTTCGTCCTTGGCGCCTCGCCCGACCTGCGCAATCCGCTTGTCGACCGGACCGATCTGCCGGCCGGCGAACTCGTGGTGACGGATCTGCCACGCGGCGTTTATTATTGGACCGTGATTGCCGAGCAGTTCGAAAACGGCCGGTTCTACGAGAAGGGTAGCTCGGTCCGGTCGTTCACGCTTGCCCGCTAGGACTCTTCTAACTCTCCGCGCATGAGCCTCGATCCGCGTGCACGACTTGGGCGGCCGGCTGGCCGACGCTTCCTGCTGGAGTGGGGTGCGATCGGCTGCCTGGGCATAGCGGTAATCCTGGCAAGTGCGTCTGGCCCCTGGACGGCGGGCATCGATCATCTGGTCTACGACCGCTTCCTGATACTGCATAAGCAAGCGGCGCTCGCCGATATCGTCGTGGTCGAAATCGACAACGCGAGTATCGAGCGGCTTGGCCACTGGCCGTGGCCGCGCAGCGTCCACGCGAGCCTGCTGGAGCGGCTCGCCGAGGCGAAGCCGGCAGCCGTGATCTACGACGTCTTGTTCACCGAAACCGCTGCCGACGATGCGCAACTGGCCCACGCGGTCGCCCTGAGCCCGACCTATCTGCCGGTTCTGCTCAGTCCCGAGGACAGCGACGGCGCACGGGTCGTCGTCAAGCCCGTGCCGTCCCTGGCGGACGCAGCGGCCGGACTGGGCCACATCAATCTGGAAGTCGACAACGACGGCATCGTACGCAGTGTCGCGCTGTTTGAAGGCGATGCCCACTCGCGCTGGCCGCAGCTGATGGTGCCCGCCTGGCGCGCGATCAAAAGCGGTGCCATCCGGCTCGCGCAACCGCTCGCGGGGCTGGCTGGGCTGCAGGACCGCACCCGCGAACCCGTCGATGAAGCGCGCTTTCTGATCCCGTTCAGCCTGGACGCAACGAACTATTCGCATGTGTCGTTCGCCAGCGTCGTGGCAGGCGAGGTACCGGCGGACACGCTGCGCGGCCGTATCGTGCTGGTCGGCGTGACCGCCTCGGGCTTATACGACCGCTTCGCGACGCCGGTCTCCGGTGATCTGGGACCGCTGCCGGGCGTCTATATCCACGCGAGTATTCTGGACACGCTGCTGACCGGCCGGGCTATCGACCCGGTCCCGGCTTTCTTGCTGATCCTGGTCTCGCTGGTGCCGCTTGCCGCGCTGCTGGCCGGCTTCCTGGTGCTTTCGCCGTGGCGCTCGTTGTTGCTGACCGCGGCGCTGAGCGCGGTCATCAGTGGCGGGAGTGCCGCCTTGCTATACGGCGCAAGGCTGTGGGTGTCGCCCGTGCCTGCTGTGCTCGGGCTGATCGTGGTGTATCCGATCTGGAACTGGCGGCGGCTCGAAATGACCATGACGTATCTGCGCAAGGAACTGCAGCGGCTCGCGGACGAACCGCACCTGCTGCCGGAGACGCCGCCGCGCCGCCGCGAATTCGGCGGCGACGTGCTGGAGCAGCATATGGCACTGATGGCGCAGGCCGCCCGGCGGGTGCAGGACATGAAGCGCTTCGTCTGGGACAGCCTCGACAGCATGCCCGAGTCGATTCTCGTGAGCGACGTGCGGGGCATCGTGTTGATCGCCAACCATGCCGCGGTGATGCACTTTGCGCGACTGGGTGCGCAGCGGCCGCAAGGCCGTCTGATGGGCGAGGTGCTCGGCGATCTGACGTTCGTGAAGACCATCGATGCCGGCGGCGAGGGCGATGCCGAAAACGACGCTCGGGCGCGCACGCACTGGCCGGCGATCCTCGATCCGGCGCGGCGCGAATTCGCTGACCTGATGGCGCAGGGCATCGAAGTGCGTGACCAGGCCGAGCGCGACCATCTGCTGCGCTACGCGACATGCAGCAACGAAGAAGGGGAGGTGACCGGCTGGATCGCGGGTCTGGTCGACGTCTCGGCGCTGCACGCGGCGGAGCGCCTGCGTGAGGATGCATTGCGGCTGCTGTCGCACGACATGCGCTCGCCACAAGCCTCGATTCTGGCGCTGGTCGAGATTGAACGCGCACGAGCCGAGTCGGGCCACGTGCACGAACTGCTCGAGCGCATCGCGCGTTACTCGCGCCGCGCCCTGACGCTGGCCGACGATTTCGTGCAACTGGCGCGCGCCGAGTCGCAAGCGTACGTTCTCGAGCCGGTGAGCCTGAGTGAGCTGACCATCGACGCCAGTGACGAAGTCTGGCCGCAGGCGCATGCCAAGCACATCCAGATGGAAACCGCAGCCGAAGGCGACGACGGCTACTGGATCTGCGCCGATCGCTCGTTGATGACGCGCGCGCTTGTCAATATTATGAACAATGCCGTGAAGTACAGCCCGCCTGGGTCGAGCATCGTCTGCACGGTCGGGGCGGTCGATGGCTTGCCGCGGCGGGTGCAATGCACAATCCGCGACCAGGGCTATGGCATCCCGCTCGACCAGCAGAGCCGGCTATTCCAGCGGTTCCGGCGTTTTCACGAAACCGAGCAGCCGGAGACCGGCGGCGCAGGGCTCGGGATGGCTTTTGTGAAAACCGTCGTGACGCGTCACGGCGGCGAGGTGCAAGTCGAGAGCGCGCCGGGTAAGGGCACCGCGTTTACGGTGCGTCTGCCGGCCTTCGACGACACAACACTCGAGGCGAAGCTCGATACGCAGCTCGACGCGAGGCTGCGATAGCTAGCGTCAAGCAGCCAGGCGGCCATGAAGCGCCTGACGGGCGCACCGTATTCTTTTGACGAAGCGAGAAGATGATGAAAATCACGCTGATAGGTACCGCACTAATCGCGGCAAGCTTCGCCGCCGGCCTGACGGGATGTGCCGGCGTCAGCACCGACGTGCGGGCGTCCCCCTCGGCCGCGCCGCTGCAAGGCGAGCGCAGCTATGTGCTGGCACGCTCGCCGTTACAGGACGACACGCCGGATCATCGGGAATACGAAACATTGATCCGGACCGAACTCGGAAAGTATGGTTTCGCCGACGCCACCGAACTGCACGCGCACTATATGCTGTCGATCGCTTATGACACCCGGCTTGCGGGTGTCAGCGTCGGCACGACAGAGTGCACGGGGGCGGACTGCAGCAGCCCCGGCCAGGCCTCGTTCTCGCTGTTCGGCCGCCACGCCTACAAACACTCGCTGACGCTGCGTTTCTTCGAGCAGACCAACGGTCACGAAGTCTACAAGGTGAGCGCCAGCAGCGTGGATCACGATGCCGATCCGCTGCACGCGATTCCGTATCTCGTGAAGAGCGCGCTGGCCCAGTTTCCGTTTGCCGATCACCCGGACTGGCGCGTGAAACTGCGCGCTAGCGACGGGGGCGGTGCGCCCCAGGTCGTGTCGGTGAAGCCCATAGCGCCTTGATTCTGGCGAACGGCCGCTACTTGTTGCTGCCGTTGGTCCAATACAGGACGTCATCCTGCCGGTCGAATACGAATACCTTCATGGCCATCTGCTGCGCCATGTCGAGCCGGTCCAGTTCCAGCCCGTGCACGGCGGGTTCGCCGGCGGCGCCCTTTTGCACGTTACGGATAATCGCCGCGGTCTCGATCGTGGCGTCGAGGTCTTTGGACTTGAGATGGAAAGCGACGCGCAGACGCTCGCCCACCGCTCCAAGCGGCCAGGCCGCCGTAAGCGACATGCCGAGCGCGCTGACACCCTTCGCGAGGCCGATGCCCTCATAGGACTCGCCGCTCTCGCCGATGCCGTAGCGCACCGCGAGGTGCGCGCGCACGCGGATCGATTTGCGCTCGCGCAGGCGCCGGATGACGCCCGGCTTCGACAGGACGACGTAGTCGAACGGCGACTGGCACACCGCTTCGACCGTGCAGACGAAGCGGAACACTGCCTGACTCGCGATCGCGACGATCTCCACGTTTTCGCCCACGCCCAGTGGCAGGATTTTGCCTTCGAACAGCGGCGGCGTAGTGAACAGCGACTGATTCGGCGCGAAGCCGATGATGCGGCACGGATGCATCGGCGCGGCGCTGCCGATATGCAGACGCACGCCGATCAGCGCACCGATGTTCAGATGCATGTCTTTCACCGCAAGCGGATCCGACGTATCTGTCCTTGCGGCACCGGCTTCGCCGGGCAATGCGCCGGCATCGGGCGCGTCGCCGCGTTGCGGCTTGAAGTTGTCGAACAGGAACTTGCGTTCTTCGACGCCGATCAGGATCGCGCCGGCATCGAATAGCAGGGTTCCGTCGCCGTCGACGATAGGCCAGTCGAGCGGCGTGCCGACCGGAACAGTGTCAAGGTTCAGTGCGGCCGGCACTGCCCTGACGGGTGACTCCACGGTATCTTCGTTCATTGGCGTTTTTAATAGCGAAGGGGGTGACTAATATTAACGTCACGATTACCGGAAAGTTTAATCAATTACCCATATCAAGTAGAAATGGCCTGTGAATGGGTTGATAAGAGCGGTTTTAAGGGGGAAATTGGCACGGCGCAGCGCTGATTAGCACTGTTATTGGAAACAGATGGATTCGCAGATCGCGAAGGACGTCTAACAACCAATCCGAGGAAAGCGGCCCCCGCTTGCCGACACCTGCAAACGGAGGCCGCATCGCGCGCTCAATGCGCTTGCGTATGCGCCGGTTGTTGCCCGCTGGCGCGCGGTTGGGTAACCGCACTGACCAGCACGAACACGATGATATTTAACGCCAGCGCGACGAAGCCGATATTCACGTCTTTAGCGGCATCGGGCAGGAACGGAAACAACTGGCCCATGCTGATATGCATCAGCGTCGTCACCGCCACCACCGCCACGCCGGCCAGAATGCCGCAGAACGCCCCCTGTTTGGTCGCCCGGTTGTGCGGCGCGAGGCTGCACACCATGGCCGGGAAAAGCTGGGTGACGAAGCTGTAGCCCATCAACAGCAATGCAACGATGGTCTCGCCGCCACGCAACGTGAAAGTCACAGCCACCAGAGCGACGACTGGCACCAGAATGCGTGCGAGCTTCTTGACGGAGTCGTCGGTTGCGTCGCGCTTGAGCATCCCGCGATACACGTCGTTAGCGAGCAGGGTCGAGGCCGTGTTGAGTATCATCGAACCCGGCACCAGCGCGGTCAGCACGCCCGCGCCGCCGATTACCCCGACAAACCAGGGGTCGAACGTCTGCAGCGACAACCTGAACAGCGAGAGATCGATATCGCCGCCTTTCAGGCCCGGCACTTTCAGCACGGCCGCAAAACCGACAAAGAACACGAACAGCAGGATCAGCTGATAGAGCGGCAGCACGATCGCGTTGCGGCGGAAAATGCGTTCGTCTTTCGCTGTAAATACCGAGCCGAACGTATGCGGCCACATGAAAAACCCCAGCGCGGTGAGCAGCACGGTCGACTGGAACCAGGCCACACTCGACCCCTTGGCGGGGAAGGTGAGGAAGCCGGGCTTCGCGGCGTTGATCGTATGGAACATATCGCTAAGGCCACCGTAATAGTGGATCGGCAGATAGATACCGAGAAACAGCACGATCGCCAGAATCAGCGTGTCCTTGACGACCGAATTCCACGCCGAACCGCGCACTCCTGAGACGATCACGTAGCACGTCACCACTGCGGCGCCGATCCACACGGCCGAGGTCGACGAAATCACACCATACGAGGTGGTCGCGACGATGATGCCGAGTCCCTTCAGTTGCAATACCAGGTACGGAATCAGCGCCGCCACGCCGACCAGCGCGACCAGCACGCCGAGCGCCGGGCTATCGTATTTGCGCGAGAAGAAGTGTGGCTGCGAGATCAGCCGCTGGGCTTTGGCGAAGCGCCAGATGGGCGGCAACATCCAGTACGACAGGATGTAGGCGAGCGACCCATAGGCAAGGATGTAATAGACGGGCGCGCCCTTGCCGTAGGCGAAACCGCTGCCGCCGAGAAAGGTGAAGGTGGTGTAGATCTCGCCTGCCATCAGCAGGAACACGAACGCGGTGCCGAAGCTGCGGCCGCCGACGGTCCATTGTTCGAGACTCATGTCGTGACCGCGCTTGGCGCGCAGCCCGAGAAACAGCGCGAACGCCGTGAAGAGGGCGATGATAACGAGAGCGCTGCTCATGATCGGGCCTCTTCAGTATCGACGGCGGTCTGACGGTTGGTGGGATCGAACCGGTAGACGATCGCCATGATGATCGAGATCAGGATCACCCATAGGACGATCCATGCAAGCACGAACGGCATGCCCAGCACGAGTGGCTCGACACGGTTGACGAACGGCACGCCGAGCAGAATGCCGATGAACGGCAGCGCGGCGAGAATACGAAGGAACATGGGAAGCAACTCCTCGAACGGACAGGTGCGTCTGGGACGCCCGGTTTTCCCTGATAGGTCGGCAGACACCATCGTGGCAACGTCACCTGCCTGGAGCAAGGACGTCCACGATCGAGCGCTGATTGATGAAAGGTTTGCCTGACAGACCGGCCGCTTGAGCGGCCGGTCCCTCCTTAGAACTTGTGAGTGATGCCGAAGATACCGGCGAGCTGGTGGTTGTTAGCCGAGTAGGCGCTGCTATACAGGTCGGCAACCGCCTGTTTGCCCGTGGAGTCGATACCCGATGCCGTTTCGTAGAAACCGGTCGCGTAGAGCGAAGTGCGCTTCGACAGCGAGTAGATCGCGCCCAGGGTGAACTGGTTGTACTTCGCGCTGCCCAGGTTGTCCGCGCCGCCGTTGTGTGTGTAGATGTACGCGCCTGCCAGCAGCAAAGCCGGGTTCACCTGGTACTTCAGATTGATTTCACCCGAGTTGAAGGTTGCCGTACCGCCGTCGTACTTCGGAGCGGCAATCGCGCCGACGGCGTTGACCGCACCCAGGTTCTGGAATTGCGTGTTCGAATACACCAGGCCGATGGTTGCCGGGCCGAGCGCATACGATCCGCCCGCCACGATGATCTGCTGCGAACCGGCCGACGCGTAGCCGCCGTAGATCTTGTTGTTCATGTTGTCATTCGCACCCGTGGCCGCAGTCGTCGGCGAGGATGAGTTGCCTTGATCGCCGTAGGTTGCGTAATACGGATCCTTCACGAACGTGTAGCCCGCGCCGAGGCTGACCGGGCCGTTCGAATAAGAAACAGCCGCGTCCGTTACCGAGTTCTGCGAGAAGCTGCCCGCCACGCCGCCCAGGCTGTACAGCACGCCCACTTGCAGACCGTGGTAGTTCGCGCTCTCGTACTTGAGCGAGTTCTGGATGCGGTTCGATGTATCGATGTTGTCGACGTCGCTCGCGCGCGTGCCGTAGCCGAGGCCCGAATCCGCCCAGTCGGCGCCCGACGCAAACGGCGAGACCAGGTCGTTGCTGACCGAGTACTGACGGCCGGCCGTCAACGTACCAAACGTCGTGCTGCTCAAACCGACGAAGGCTTTACGGCCGAATTCCAGGCCGCCCTGCGACAGCGCGCCCGTGGCCGTGGTGAAGCCGTTTTCGAGGGTGAAGATTGCCGACAGGCCGCCACCGAGGTCTTCCGTGCCCTTCAAGCCCCAGCGTGACGAGGTGCCTTGCGAAAGCGAGTACTGGTGCAGGCCTTTGACATTGTTGTTGACGAGAACGCCTGTGTCGACAATGCCGTACAGCGTCACACTGCTTTGCGCATGTGCGACACCTGCGAACGCGCCGAGTGCGGCGAGCGAGAGAAGCGACTTTTTCATTCAAACATCTCCTGGAAGTTCACTGCGTAGTGGGTACAGCGGTGTTTTTTGTATTCATCGTGGTGATGGAGGACACTTTTCAATCATTAGGTTTCCAGACCATTGAAAATCAGGAGACATGGTAGAGAGGATCGTTTCTGGCGGCCAATACCTAAATAAATCGTCATCTATGCCTGAATGGTATAGCTCGCACTTCTAAAGTTCGGGCGGTGAGGGCCGTAAAGTTCGAATAGCGGGCGCAATGGAAGCCGATAGCCGGTGGCTCGAATCCGCACATCAGCGCCTACGCAACTGTGCTCATCTGTTCAATGGGGTTAGTCATGATTTCTTCTTTGCGCACCAGGATCCTTGTTATCTGCTCGGCGACCGTCGTCGGTGCGCTCGCGTTATCAGGTGGGGTGACCTACAGCATCGTTCGAAGCAACATGATGGATTCGATTGCCGAAAACCTGGCGGCAATCGCCAGCAGCAACACGCTGACGATCGTGCAATGGGTGAAGTCGAAACAACGCGCAGTCAGCGAAACCGCTGAGATCGCCGAGCCGGGCGATCCGCAGCGCTACGTCGCACAGATGGCGCGCATCGGAGGCTTCGGTGTCGCGACCGCGGGCTGGCCGGACAAGACGTTTTTTTCGACTAACAAGACGCCGCCTGGCTACGATCCGACTGTGCGCCCGTGGTACACGACTGCAATGGCGAAAGGCCAGTTCGTCGTGACCCAGCCTTATCCCGATGCATCGACGCACATTCCCTATGTTTCGTTTGCCGCACCGACGCTCCGCGATGGTCACGCGATCGGCGTTGTCAGTGGAGCGGTAACGCTCGACGGCATTCGCGATGTCGTGAACGCAGTGCATCCCACGCCGTCGAGCATGGCTTTCGTGGTGTCGAAGGATGGCCAGATCGTTGCCCATCCGGACGCTGCACTGACGCTCAAACCATCGACGGCAGTCGCGTCCGATCTGACGGCCGATGCGCTCGCGCAACTCGTGGACCAGCACGAATTGCGTGCGATCGATATCGGCGGCGCATCGAAGCTGTTGAAAGTGCAGGCGGTGAACGGCACGGACTGGTATCTCGTCGTCGCACTCGATGAACACGAAGCGACCGCCGGTTTGCGGGACATGCTGCGCGCGATGACCGCTGCGTTGATCGCGCTGACGTTAGCCGCAGTGGGCATCGCCGCCTGGCTCACGTCGAAATCATTCAGACGTCTTGGCGAAGTACGTGACGCAATGGCGGTGATCGGTTCCGGAACGGGCGATCTGACCCACCGTTTGCAGGTCGTCGGCAACGACGAAGTCATGCAGATCGCGACGGCGTTCAACGGTTTCGTCGACAAGATCGGTGCACTGTTGATGGAGGTCCGCATCAACGTCGAGGCGATGAAGGCCGCTACTACCGAGATTGAAGCGGGCAATCGCGATCTGTCGCATCGCACAGAACTGTCGGCGAGCAGCTTGCAGGAAACCTCGGCAGCGCTGACTCAATTGACCACGAGCATCCGGACTTCAGTGGACGCATCGACGCAGGCGAGTCGTCTCACGTCGTTGACCAGCGAAGTCGCGCGACGCGGTGGCGTGGCGATGTCCCAGGTCGTCGCGACGATGGATGAAATATCGCGCTCATCGGCGTCGATTACTGAGATCATTGGCGTGATCGATGGCATCGCATTCCAGACCAATATCCTTGCGCTGAATGCGGCGGTCGAAGCGGCGCGCGCGGGTAACAATGGACGTGGCTTTGCGGTGGTCGCAGCCGAAGTGCGAAGCCTCGCGCAGCGTAGCGCGAAGGCAGCGGCGGAGATCAAGAACCTTATCGGCGTATCGGCTACGAACGTGCAGGCGGGTGCACAGACTGTGAACGCAGCGGGCGCGACCATCAGCGAAGCCGTGAAAGAGATCGAGTCCGTGAACCGCATCATCCTCGAGATCGAAGGCTCCATGAACGAGCAAAGCGTCGGGATCAGTCAGATAGACCGCAGTGTCGCCGAGATGGACCGCGCGACGCAGCAGAACGCTGCGCTTGTCGAGCAGTCGTCGGCGGCGTCTTCATTGCTCAACGAGCGCGCGCAGAGTCTTGTCGATGTCGTCGGACTCTTCAAGTTGCGTGAAACGGCAGAGCAGGATGTTTGATCCGCTGCGATCCGCTGGATCGCTATCAAGCATGCAAAGGAAGCCACGCGCGCGCAAGCGACACCCACCATGCGATGCCGGGCTTGAGCACCGCGTCGTTGAAATCGTAGTTGGCGCTATGCAACGGAATCGTGCATCCGCAGCTACCTTGCTCTGTGCCGTCGCCATTGCCGATGAAGACATAGCAGCCGGGACGATGCTGCATATAGAACGCAAAATCTTCCGAGGGCATTTGTGGATCGATCGCTTCATCGACATTCTCCGCACCGACGAGCGTCCTCAGCACGTCCGCCGCAAATGCCGTTTCCTTGCGATGATTGACGAGTGGAGGGTACATACGCTCGAACGCGAACTCGGCGCGAATGCCAAATGCAGCGGCGATGCCGTCGGCAATTTCCTTCATGCGCTTTTCGATCAGATCGAGTACGTCGACGCTGAATGTGCGCACGGTTCCTTTCAGACGCGCGTGTCCGGGAATCACGTTGACGGTGTTTCCCGCGTGAATTTCCGTGACGGACAAGACTGCGGCAGCGTTAGGATTTACATTGCGCGACACAATTGTTTGCCACGCCTGCGTTAGCAAGGTCGCTGCAATCACAGGATCGACGCTGCGGTGCGGTTGTGCAGCGTGCGACCCGAAGCCGATTAGCTCGACGCTAAAGGTGTTGCTCGATGCCATGATCGCGTCCGGCCGCAACGCAAATTGACCGATTCCGATGCCAGGCCAGTTGTGCGCGCCAAACACGGCGTCCATCGGACAGCGTTCGAAGAGGCCATCTTCGATCATCATTCGTGCGCCAGCGCCGCCTTCTTCAGCAGGCTGGAAAATAAAATTGACGGTGCCCTCGAAATCACGATGTTCGGCGAGGTAGCGCGCTGCACCAAGCAGCATCGCTGTATGCCCGTCATGACCGCATGCATGCATGCGTCCAGGGAAACGCGACGCATAGGCAAAGCGATTGTTCTCCTGTATAGGTAGTGCGTCCATATCGGCGCGCAGTCCGATCGAACGCGTACTGCGCCCGTTGTGCAGTACGCCGACAAGACCGTGGCCGCCGATGTCGCGTTCAACGTGAATGCCCCATCTCGTGAGCAGGTCCGCGACATACGCGGAAGTTTGCTGCTCCTCGTGACGAAGTTCTGGATGGGCGTGAAGATGGCGTCGAATCCGGATCAGATCGTCTTCGATGGCGGTGAGGCGTGGATCGTTAAGCATGCGTTAGTCCGTGAGTGCAACTTGCTGTCGTTGATTGCTCGCCAACTTAACTCCGACGCGAACCTTTGTTGGCATACTGTTTAGAAATACTGGTTATACCTTCGAGGCATAGGGCAACGCCAACTCAGTGCCAGCAAGGATTACACGGCACTGCTGACAATCTCGTCAGCGGGTAACTCCGGCTTTCACGGCGAGTTTTGATCTGTCATGCTCGACGTCACGCATTCCGTCATGAAGAACATGGACATCCGGCACCTTCGATATTTTCTTGCTGTTGCAGACTCGGGCAGCGTCGCTGCGGCGGCGCGTCGATTACATATCGTGCAGCCCGCATTGAGCCGGCAAATCCGCGATCTTGAAGATGAACTCGGCGCGCCGCTTTTCTCGCGCAGTGCGAAGGGCGTCGAACTCACGGCTGCCGGTGAGCAGTTCGCACTGGATGCGCGACGACTGCTGATCGACATGGAATCGGCAAGGCAACGCGCGCTGCGTGTCGCTCAGGGTGGTGCGGGCTCATTGCGGATTGGCGTCTCGCCGACATATGGTTGGCATCCAGACATCCTGTCGCGGATCAACAACTTCAGACAAAGTCATCCGGATGTGTCATTGCGCGTCGAACCATCGCTCGCCGCGAAACAACTGGAGGCGCTGGCCGACGGCAGACTCGACGGTGGCTTTCTTGGCTGGCGCGATCTGAGTGACCCGCGTTTCGAGGCGGTCACGGTATTTCGTTGTGGGCTTAGGCTTGCGGTGCCGCGCCGTGAGTCCAGCCCGTTTGTCGTGCCACAACGCCTGGCCGATCTTGCCGATCAACCGTGCGTGTGGTTCGATCGCGATGTCGCGCCGCCGTACTACGATTTCCTGATTCGACAGTGCCAGCTAGCGGGCTTCTTGCCGAACATCGTCCAGCTCGGCGGCGACACGATGACGATTCTCGGTCTTGTTGCGGCTGGCATCGGTTACTCGATCGTGCCGGATACGTCGGTGCATAGCTGTCCTGCGGCGACGCGTCTCATCACGCATCCCGAACTGACGCTGACCTATCCCGTCGAATTTGTCTGGAAACGGGATCACGAGAATGGCCCGCTCGCGCGGTTCATTCGCGAAGTCGAAGCCTATACGGCTCGTGATGTCACAGCGTCTTTCGCCAGCAGCGGTGCGTTGGGCGACGAAAACGCTGCCCTTTAGCGGGTGCGCGGCCTCATCTGTACCGGATACCATCGGCAAATCTGTACCGTTACTGTACTGGCTCCTGTCGATAAACTGCGTAAAAGCGCATCGTCACTGGAGCCCCCCATGTCCTTCGAATCTCTCAGCGCGTTGCCCGCCGGCATCCTGTTCGCGCTAGTCACCAGCATCACGCCGGGGCCTAACAACACGATGCTGCTCACCTCGGGGGTCAACTTCGGCTTTCGCCGCACGCTACCGCATGTGTTCGGCATTAGCGCGGGGGTCGTATTACTGATGCTGTGCGTCGGCTTCGGGCTCGGCGAAGCATTCCACCGTTTCCCGGCGCTGTACTCGGTGCTGGAAATCGCCAGCGTCGCCTATCTGCTGTATCTCGCGTGGAAAATCGCTACGTCGGGCGAGGTGAAGCTGCGCAACGGGGAGCGCCGTCCGATGAAATTTTACGAGGCCATCGCCTTTCAATGGGTCAATCCGAAGGCGTGGATGATGGTGCTGACTGCCGTCACGACGATTCACGTGAGCGAAAACTTCGGCAGCAATGTGATGCTGCTGGCCGTGGTGTTCTACTTCATCGGCCTTCCCTGCATCTGTCTGTGGGCCGGTTTCGGTACGGCCATGCGGCAAGTGCTCACGGACCCGAAGCGCCTGCGCATCTTCAACATAGCGATGGCCTTGTCGCTCGTGGTGACGCTGTATCCGATCGCGGCGCGTTTGCTGAGCTAGTCGACCTTCTCTTTACCCACGCGCTCGATAAACCGCCACAACGCGTCCTCGGTCGAATACGGCGCGTTGAAGCGGAACCACGCGCTCGCCGCATCGTCTGGCCGGAAATACGAGCCCGGCGCGAGCCAGATGCCGTGTGCGAGCGCGGCCGTCGCCACCTCTCCGGCCCGCTCCGGTTCGACCGGCAAACGCGCCCACAGAAACAGTCCCGCGCGCGGCCGGTGAAACACCTCCAGCCCCAGCGCATCGAGCCGCTCTTCCACCACCGCATGGGCGGCTTTGAGCCGTTCGTTGACGTCCTCCACGTGACGCGCGTAGCGTCCTTCGAGCAGCACCTTGTCGACGATCCGCTCGATCGTTTCCGACGACGTCAGCCCCACCGCCATCTTGGTACGCGCCAGTTCGCGCAGCACGTCGCGCTCGGCTACCACATAGCCGCAGCGCAAGCCTGGCGTCACCGTCTTCGAGAAGCCGCCCACATACAGCACGCGCTGCAACCCCTCCATCGCGGCAAACAGCGGCGCGCCCGGCGGGGCGAGTTCGCGGCTCACGTCATCTTCGATCACCCACATGCGCGCGCGCTCCGCAATCTGCAGCAGACGGAACGCCGCGGCCATCCCGAAGGTCGCGCCGGTTGGATTCTGCAGCGTCGTGTTGACGAAAATCGCCTTGGGCCGATGCGCGGCCACCAGAGTTTCGAGAACATCCATATCGACGCCAGCCGGCGTGCGCGGTACGCCATACACGACCAACCCGGCCAGCTTGAGAATCTGCAGCAGGTTGCAGTAGCCGGGATCTTCGACGATCACCACATCGCCCGCGCGCAGCAAGGTCC
>Ga0302316_10001742_pt1 | contig 16658 bp, 13 predicted proteins | sample III_Palsa_N3_2_FD_200456 | JGI IMG/M metagenome (GOLD analysis project Ga0302316, IMG submission 200456) | Peat permafrost microbial communities from Stordalen Mire near Abisko, Sweden - III_Palsa_N3_2 | ecosystem: Environmental > Terrestrial > Soil > Palsa > Peat permafrost | place: Sweden...
ATACGACTACCTGCTCTTTTTCAGCAACTTCAATGGCACATGGAACCAGTACATCGATGCCTTTTCCGCGGTCCTTGCGAAGGGCTTGAACCTGATCTGGCGTTGGAGCGAAAAGTTTCCCGGCTCCGTTCCGGTGACGATATTCAAGGAATACATTGCCCGCGTGCAGTTCGACACTGACTATTACTACACCGCCTATCCTCACGCCACAGCCAACGATTTGAAGTCAGCGCATATCGTGCAGGCGAGCTTCGACGTTCTTAGCCAACGCGCTCAAACAGCGACGCCCGAAGAATTTGCAGAAGAGTATCTGGACTTTGTTTTGCAGGTTCAGTGTCACCTCGGTGAGACCGGGGAAGCGCCTGTAGTTTTCTAGAGAAAGCAGCCATGCCGAACAACAACGGATGTGTCTACGGACTGACGATCCTCTCGCCCATTCTCAACGACGAGAAGGCCACGCCTTCACATGACCTGCAGATTCGAAATTATCTGGCAACGTTACCGACCGGAGAAACGAGTCCTTTTGCCCACGCGCCAGGCACGCACTTATGCCGTCTCGTGGTGATGGATGATGTGATCTACGTAGGCATGCCGGCATGCGAAGAACACTTGAAGTCGAAGTATCTGATCTTCGAGTCGAATCTCGACGCGGCCGGCGGTGCAGGCCTGGAGAGCTATCTGCGCGGCCTGGCGCAAGCAATACCGCAGCATCTGGATGCGGTCTGGAGTCACTGTGTCGGTTATCCCGGCGCCGCCAATGCCGAGGCATTCGTGCGTTACATGAAGGCTTGCCAGATTGAGACGACATTCTTCTTTGCAGCGGTCAATGACAAGACGGTGACGGAGACTTTGCGCGCGCTGCAGACGCAGAAGGCGGTCGCCGATTTTATTGCGCGGCATCAGGGTATGGAGCATGCAAAGCTGAAAGCCGAGTTTCTGGAGTTTGCAACTCGGTTGAACGCCGAGCCATTGCCCAGGCCCGGCACCATGGGATCGCGTACAGGTGAGTCCGATGCCTGGGGCCGAGGCAGAGGAATCAAGACGGGTGGCCATAATGAGTAAGTTGAATGAGACAGATATCCAGGGCTTTGTCTTGCGTGGCTATAACCTCACCTACGCCCGCTATTTCTATCTTCACTTCGAAGATGCGGCGCGCGCGCGCAAGCTTATCGCGCGATTGCTGCCCGAGATCACCACAGGCCAGCGATGGGATGGCGGCAAGCCGCGGAGTACGGTGAATATCGCCTTCACGCATCGCGGACTTGCAGCCTTCGAACTGCCCATCGCAACGCTGATCAGCTTCCCGGTTGAGTTTCAACAAGGCATGAAGAAACGCGCCGCCATCCTTGGCGATACCGGACTCAACGCACCAGAGCATTGGGACGAGTTGTGGCGCGAAGGTCGCGTGCATGCGTGGCTGGGCATTCAGGGATTGACTTCCTCGGCGCTCGACACCGCGAGCACAGAGATGCTTGCGCTCATCGAGGAGACCCGCGGAGCCGTCGTGCTCGATTCTCAGGACGCCGCATCGCAGGTAATCGCCGGTAAGGCCACCACGAAAGAGCATTTCGGATATACAGACGGCTTCGGCAATCCCGACTATCTCGGCGTAGAGCGAAGCACGCAGCCCGGCCAGGGCAAGCTGATGCCCGATGGAAGCTGGGCTCCGCTGGCTACAGGCGAGTTGTTGCTGGGCTATGCCGATGAAGCAGGCGAGCTGCCAGTCGCGCCAATACCGCATATTCTCGCCAGCAACGGCACGTTTATGGCCTATCGAAAGCTGCATCAGAACCTGGCCAGTTTCCGCGCGTATCTCGAGGAACACGGCCGGCAATATGGCGGCGGCAAAGAGAAGTTGGCGGCGAAGTTCATCGGCCGTTGGAGAGACGGCACACCCCTAGAGCTTTCGCCCGATGCGGAGAACCAGGCCATCGTTCAGGATCCGCAACGCAGTACGAACTTTACGTACGGCGCGGACGGCGATGGTACGCGATGCCCGGTAGGCGCGCATATTCGAAGAGTGCATCCGCGCGATGCCTTCGGGTTCAACGGAAAGCTGATCGATCGCCGCCGGGTCACGCGACGCGGATTACCATACGGCAAGTTCGCCGATGAGAACGAACCCGTGTCGGACTCAGACGATCGCGGCATCATTTTTATGGCGCTGAATGCAAACCTCTCGCGGCAGTTTGAGTTTGTGCAGCAGCAATGGATCGAGTACGGCAACGACGCCCGCCTGGGAAACGACAAGGACATGTTGCTGGGCAATCACGGAGGTCATGGCAAGTTTGTGGTGCAGGGCGACGGCAGTCAGACCAATCCGCCCTACGTATGCACCGCCCTGCCGAATTTCGTCGAGCTGCGCGGCGGCGACTATTTCTTCATCCCGAGCATCACGGCCTTGGGAATGCTCGCGATGGGGCTGGTAGACCCGAGGTAGAGTCTAACGAAAGAGCTCGGACATAACGGATGAAAGCAAGGCCTGTAAGCTTGAGCTTGAACCGGACAACCGGAGAGTGACGATGGGGAAGACCAGCAGGCAGAGCGAAAAAAACGAGATAGCGGAAATTCCCAAGGTACGTGTGACGCCACTGAACCGGCTGGCGCTATGGATCACGGAGCATGTAGGCACGATGCAGTTCTTTCTAGTGATCTTTGCCTGGACTGTCATCTGGCTCTTCTGGAATATGTTCGCGCCGAAGAGCATGCGCTTCGATCCTTACCCCGGCTTTGTGCTGTGGCTGTTTATTTCGAACATGATTCAGTTGTTTTTGATGCCTTTGCTCTTGATCGGACAGAATCTGCAGGGACGCGGCGCTGAGGAGCGCGCCAAAAACGATTACAAGGTCAATCGCAAGGCGGAGATGGAGATTCAGGAGATCAAATCTCAGCTGAAGGAGATCCTGCGCCGGTTGGATGAGCTGAAACCGAAGTGCTAGTAGAAAGAGTTGCAGCTACAGCAGGGCACGCTCCTTGATACTTAGGTAGTGATTCAAAACAGACGCGGTCATCTGGCTGGGCAGCGTGTCCAGAGTAATGGCGCCCTGATCGCGGAGACGGGCCAACAGCAGTTCGCGGCGCGTGGCCATCTCCTGCGCGGCGGCAGAGCGGAACATATCCTCCACGTTGACCGGAATAGCGCGGGCGATCGCCGCGACTTCCGGCTGAGCCATGGCCACAAATAAAACAACATGGCGGTGCAGCAGTTGTGCCGCGCCGTCGATGACCTCGGGACGCATGGAAGATTCGGCGAGATCACTAATCCAGAGGATCAGGGAGCGGCGCGGCTGCAAGCGTCCGAGGATCGCCGTGGCCAGCAAGTGATCTGCTTCGCTCGATTCCGATTCGAGTTGCGCCAGGGATTCAAGACACTGACGCATATGCGAAGGTCCGCGGCCGGGCAGCAGTTGTTGCTGGATGCGGCGGCCATAGCCGAGCAGCCCCACACGATCGCCGGAGTAGAGAGCCAGTTGCGCCAACGCCACGGCCGTCGAGCAGGCATAATCGAGCTTGGTGTAGCGATTGGAGTTCTGGTCGGCGACGCGGGCGCGCAGCAGGCGGCCGGTGTCCAGAACAATCCATACAGATTGACTGCGCTCGGCTTGGTACTGCCGCGTGACCAGGTCCCCTCGGCGCGCGGAGGCGGTCCAGCAGAGATCGCGAAGATCGTCGCCGGGGCGATACTCGCGCAGGCTCTCAAACTCGCGTCCCAGGCCGCGCTGACGCATCTGGCGCAGTTGCAGATCGATGCGGCGGCTCTTGGCCAGGAAGATCTGCTGATCTTCAGCGGTGCGCAGTTCCGGATAAATTCGAATCGGCTGGGCGAGTGGCGCCAAGGCCCAGCGCGAAACGAATCCTAAGGACGATCTGTAGCGAAGATAGAGTGCGCCGGCCTCGACGTCGCCACGTTCGCGCGGCTTGACCGAGTAACGCAAGGTCGCAGGTAGACGGGGGTAGGCCCGAAGCTTGCGGGAGGTTGGAGTTTCGAGGAGCTGCGGCGGAATATCGTCGGTGAGTTGGCAGTCCAGAAGGATCCGGTTCTGGTGGGTGATGCTGAGCTCGATTTCGACGGCGTTGCCGAGGGCCGGCGCGGACAGCCAGCTACGGCCGGCGGTAATCGTCGATGGACGAGGCAGGCGCAGACCGTCAAGCAGGGCGGCCAACAGGATCAGGCCATCCCACAAGAGCAGGATATAGGCGAGGCTAGGCAAGTAATAGCCGGGTATGAGCCAGAGGAAGCCTGCGCTAAGCAGAACCAAGGCGCGAGGGGTTAGTCCAAAAGCGAGATGGCCGCGCGGCTGGCAGAGGGAGGTGATGGACGCGGGATGGAGACTGGGCTGGAGCACTGTGCGTTATAGCTGCCCTAAGAGTACTCGATCCCGACTCGCCGTTCAGACCTATCGATTTGCCAAGCGAGCTACCCACCGAAATGATAGCTGACAGCGAGCTGCGAGTTCATGACATCAAGACCGGGGTTAAAGCTGGTTATGTATGCATTGGAGAAGTGGAAGTCGCCGAACAAGCCGAAACGCATATCGACGCGCTGGGTCATTCTCAGGTAGAAGCCGATCGACTCGTGCAGCGTGAAGTCGTAGTAGCTGGCGTCGGGAGACAGCGCTTTCTTGTTAAAGCCGATGGCCCCGCCAAGGACGGTCATGTAGGGTTTGAAGGCTTTGTCGTGACGCCACTCCATGCGCAGACCAATTGGGGAAAACGCCACGCCATAGAGGAGCACGTTATCGCCCTTCCTGCTGCGGCGAATCCCGTACTCGTTGAGTGTGGCGGGCTCCTTCAGAATGACCAGTGGCATGAAGTCGGCGGCATAGTCCATCTCCGCGCCGATAAATTTGCCCCACGTATGGCGGTCGTATTCAAAGCCGGCGGTGTAGAGCGATTCGTCGATGCCGGCGGCAAAGATCTGCCAGTTACCGTAGGAGACCATGCCTTCGACGGCAATCTCGCTTTCGGGGGTGTGCTTTCTTGGCTTGGGATTCGCGGGCGGATCGTCGACCGCCGTCGAGATGGGGGCTATGACAGCGGAAGAGGAGGAATCTTCCGATGTTGCAGAGGCGAGGCTGGCTGCATCCGAGTTTGGAGGATCAAGATTTGGCGGGGTCGGATTTGGCGTCGCTGGGGTCGCGGATACGGAAACTTCGGGGCTGGCTTTCGGAATCTCCAAAGTCGCGAAAGTTGATCCTTGCAACACGGGAGAAGCACCGCCAAGCAGAGTACCAGCCGGCTGAGCACTTGCGATATGAGGCGCCATCGCAATGGTCACTGCCAGCAGAAGCACGCTATGCAGTCGGCTGTGAAATTGTAAGTGCTGCCAGCGAGATTTGATTTGGCATGCTGAATCGCAAACGCGGTTTGAATGCAAAGAGTCACCTGGGGAGAGGAATTGGGGGCTCAATCAATGACAATCCGGAGGACGAGATGGCCCGTTGGGCCATAATACCGCGTGCGAGCAATTTCTTGCGAGAAACTCTTCTGCCTCACGAACCTATCCCTGAGGAACCTGTACCCGAGGAACCGGCGCGGCTGCGAGGACATCGGCCAGAATGCGGTCGGCATCGAAGCCTTCGAGCTCAGCTTCTGGCTTGAGGCGGACGCGGTGGCGCAAGACCGGCGGCAGGGCCCGCTTGACGTCGTCAGGAACCAGATAACTGCGATCTTCGAGCGCGGCCACAGCCTGGGCTACGCGCATGAGGCTCAAGGCTGCCCGGGGGCTGGCTCCAAGCGTCAACGTCGGCCATTCCCGAGTGCGGCGAACCAGGGCAAGGATATAGTTGAGCAGTTCTGGCTCGATACGGATAGCCTGGACTTCATGGCGGGCGGCAGCCAGCAGTCCTGCCGGGATGGGCTCGATGCACGCTGCGTCCAGCAAAGGCGCGCCAGATGCAGCGAGATGCAGCTCCAGAATGTGGCGCTCTTCGGACTCGTTTGGATAGCTCACCATTGTTTTCAGAAGGAAGCGGTCGAGCTGAGCTTCCGGAAGCGGGTAGGTGCCTTCGAAGTCGACCGGATTTTGCGTGGCGAAAACGGTGAAGTCCTGGGGCAACGGGCGCATGACGCCATCGGTGGTAACCTGGCGCTCTTCCATGCATTCAAGCAGCGCAGCCTGGGTACGGGGGGGCATGCGGTTGATTTCGTCGACCAGGAGCAGGTCGGTGAAGACCGCTCCCTCATGAAAAGTGAAGGTGCTGCTTCCTTGGAGCAGAATCGTAGTGCCGAGAATGTCGGCAGGCATCAGGTCCGGCGTGGCCTGGACTCGATGAAAGCTGAGGCCGAGCAGGCGCGAGAGAGCTTTGACGATGAGGGTCTTCGCAACGCCGGGAACGCCCTCGAGGAGGACATGGCCTTGGCATAGTAGCGTCATCAGCGCTTCGTCGATGACTTCGGTCTGGCCGGAGATAACGCGGCCCAGCTGCCTGCGGGCATGGTCGAGGAGCTGGCGAGTTGAGCCCAACTGGGGGTCAGGTGCTTCCTGAGTTGCTTGCTGATGCACTTCCTCGGTCATTCCTGGATTCTCCGGCTCCTTTGAGTTATGGGCAAGTCCTAATTCGGTTTGCAGCTAAGTCCCGAGTGTAACTCCGAGACTCGCCGGGGTTCGTTTTACGCTGTGGCTGCCCGCTGTACGCATCACTTCCTCGTGACGGCGGAGGGTCTGAATCAGTTCCAGGGCGCGGGCGGACGTGAGCTTATCGTTCCAGCAGGCTTCTTCCGCAGCGATCAAGTCAGCCTCCATGCCTGCGGCTGCCAAACCAGATGATCCGCCAGAAGATCCTAGTGATTCCAACGATCCGAAGCGGCGCTCGATCGCGGCCGCCAGCTGACGCGCGTCGAGTTGATTGGTGCGCTGGCCAGTGAGTAATGCGGACTGTGCCCGAAATCGCTCCCAGGCGATCTGCATCGCCGTGGCGGTTGCTCCGGTCGAGCGATAGAGCGCGCCCAGCGCCTCCAGGAATTCGATAGGTGTGGTGCGCGCCGCTTGCGGCAGCGATCGAATGGGCCCACTGCGTCGGCTGAAGCTGAAAAGGACCAGCAGCGCCAATCCGAGTGAGCCCAGCGAGAGAAGCGGCCAGACCGGGCCCTTGACGAAATCCCACTCGCTGGGCGCCGCTCCGTGCAAGGATTCATCCCAGTACACGTGTTGACCTTGCGGTGGACCGACCGAGTTCAAAAAGAGCTCAAGATTCAGGCCTCGGGTGATGGATCCATTTTCGAGCGGCGTAGAGCTTGCCCACCATACGGCTGTACCACGGCCAACCGCATATTCGACGACTACAGGCTGTCCGGCGCAGGTGTAGGCGCTACGGATTTCGGGACGGCTTTCGGGCCAGGTGTAGGTGGGAACAATCCAGATGGGGCCAGCGCCTGCGAGCGAGCTGAGGCCATCCGGCTGGGCCTCACAGGCGGCAAAGGTCACTTCCTTGGAGATGGTGACCTCACTGCCCGGTAACAGCATGCCTCCTTCGCCGCCGGTCGCCAGAACCCGGCCGCCCCTTTGCAGAATTGCGGTGACGGCAGTCCGGTCGGATCGCCGGAATGAAAATGGCTGCGCGAGGATTAGCACTGTGTTCGGACCGGCCTGATCGGCCAATTCGCTGAGCGGCTGGCCCCAGCGTTCGACCGTATAGCCGCTCCGCTGCAGAAAGGTGTAGGCGGCTTTTGCCCCGTGCTGACCCGAAAGGAAACTGCCGGGAACGGGGTTGCGGTTAGGATCTTCCGCCGGAGTGAAGACCGCAAGAAGAATCAGCAGAACGATCACGAGACCAACGGTAACAAGCAGCATTTGTCGGTCTTTACTGTCCAGAGAAGCGAGCAGTTTCATTGCGCCCCCTTCTTGCCTGGAGCTCTGGTGTCGGCGGACTTGGCCCCGAGCTGAGCCGCCAATTGCTCTGCGTATCGAAAATCTACCTCGGCTGCGGGACGGCCGCCATACCAGGTGCGCTCGAAGTTGCGCGTGAGCGTGACAAGACCAGACCTCTGCCCGCTGTCTGGAGAGACGAGCGCTACGTATTCGCGAGGAGTGCGGGCCCGGTCAGCCGGCCACGCACCGCTCGATTCGAGATGCGAGATGCTTGCCCAGTAGAGCAGGTGGATGGCGTCGCGCCAGGCCCCTTGCGATGCCGCATTACGCGCATCCTGGATCCACAGTTGCCAATCGCGCGCGGACGGCGAGTCAAAGCCTACCCCCGGTGGCAGGAATCCGGATCGAAGTCGGCCTTGCCGCTCAAGCCGAATCAAGAACCAGACCAGCGCAACGCACAACGCGAGGACGAACGAGGTTTCAGCGAAGTGTCCGATCCATTTGGACTTGAAACCTGCCCGTTGAAGTTCCCCAATGATGCGGTCCAGCCAGTTTCCGATCTTTTCCAGCGCCCGCTGCATCAGCGAAGGCCCGACTACCGCCGGGTGATATTCCTTGGCGGCAAGAATTCTGGCCAGCATCTGACGCTGCGGAGTCACTGGCGCCGCGTTCGCTGAGTCGCCTGAACTGGACTGGGGCTGCGCCTGCCATTGGGGGGAAATCTGGATTTGCGCAGCAGAATTGAAATCGACAGCGAGCCGATTCCGGGCGTCTTGGAGCTGTTGTGAAAGTGTGGGGAGCTGAAACTCCGGCAGGCTTTTTCGTGGCTCGGGCACGAGGGGGGCAGCATTCGAAGAGGCATGCTGCGTCTCTGGCGGCTGAGCTTGGGCCACTTTTTTGTTTGCTGCCTTGTCCTTATCTGCTTGACTCTTGCCGGTTTCATTCTTGGCCGCCTTGTCCTTGGCCGCCTCGTCCAGCACTTCCCGAAGCCACGCGAATCGAATCTGGCGCACACCCTGAGAAATTGAGAGTTGGATATCCGGGCCAACTTGTTCGCTCTTGCAGTTGGCGGGAATCATAGCGTGCTGGCAGGTGGCGACGATCTGGTCAAGCGACTGGAGCCTCGCCCGGTAGTCGGTTATGGAGATTCCGCTTTGCGTGGGCCGCCTAGGCACCTCGACAGAATTCGCCCTAGCACCGCAGGCGAAGAAGATCAGCAGAAGACCGATTGGTATCGTTGGGCCGACTGATCGCGGCCCGTTTTCCCGCCTGGCGAATGGATGGGCAAGAGTGCGCTTCACGCGTGGCCTCCTCCAAGCTCAGTCTGTGTTTCCGAGGCAGACTCCCTTGGTGGCTCCGCTGCAGGCCAGGCCGGTTCGATCTCAGTTGGAATCTGCGCCGGCGCGGTTTCCGCCACAGAACTGGGCTGAGTGAGCGGCTGCGCGAGTTCGGACCAGCCTGCCTGGTCCATCAAGAGTTCGATATCGTAACCTTCAATGCGCATGCGTTGATCGTTGTAGAAAAGCAGCAGAGCGATGGCATAGATGGGCATGACAAATGCCCGCTCGAGGAAGCTGATGAGGAGGTTCGCCACCTGCATTGCGAGCGGTGGGTGAGAGATAAGCGCCAGCCCAGTGATCGATCGATACACGGTGAGCTTGAGCACGATGTCGATCGGAGCCGTAAGCGCGTAGTAGACCACCATGGTCAGAATGGCCACCAGCAGATACATGATGAAGATGCGCCCGCGGGTTCCTTTGCTGAGGAGGTTGCTTCGCTTGAGGCTTGGCCATGCTTTAATCTGCTCGGTCACACTGGCCGGGAAGGCAAGGCAAAAGCGAATCCAGATCAGGACGGAGACCACAAGCACCGCGATGACGAGCAAAACCGCGGCTATCCCCAGTAGCAAGGCTAGAGATTTCGCAAGGCTCGAGCCGGAGACGGCCGCCGTCAGTATGGCACCGATGACAAAAATAGCGGTAAAAGCGATCCCAGGAAGGACTGCGGCAAACAGCAGTTGGAGCGAGAAGATGCCAAGATGCCTCCAGAAAAGCCTGAAACTGTAGGTATAAGCCTCCCGAATCGTTGTCGCTTCTCCGCGATTTCTCTGGAATGCGGTGCGATTCAGAGCCCCAAACGCGATTGCGAAGACCCCGAGCAGCAACGGAAGCCCTACGCTTAGGAAGAGCATCGCGAACAGCCCCAGCAACAGCAGCGCTTGGGGGCCTGCGTTCGCCGGCGTCTGAAGAGCGGTCGCGCGCGAGGTAACAAAAATTCCCATGCCTCCCGAAAACAGCACGTTGACGGCTGCAGGAGCAGCTGAGATGCCCAGGAAGAGGAGGAAGTCGCGCCGATAGAGTTGGACGGTTCGATCTAGGATCTCGCCCAGGGTGAGTGGACGTGTGGTGGCGGCCATGTTCGCTCCTCTTGATTTCCCAAATCGGGTACGATCTCGCGTATGATCTCGCGTATAGCCCGCTGGTCCGCCGATTGCACAGGCTGTCAGGATCGAATGGCGCGAGGTGGGCCGGGAGTACTCGCACCTTACGCCAGAGAGCCGGATACGCCGGATGTTAGCACACGACGAAGTGAATTCGACGAGAGCCCATAAAGGCGCCCTGGGATTACATAGCTATGATTCGCAACACGCAGGAAGAGCAGCTTTACGATAGACTTGAGGCACCCAAAGTGACACCGATTGTCGCAAACCGGCTGGCTCGTCTTTGTGCCTATTCGGCGGAGGCCCCCGAATGGGAGCAATTTGTGCGGCTAGTAACACCGGTAGTTGCACTTGCGGCACGCAGGGTGAGCGCGGTATGGGGCGATCCTTCGACCGGAACGGTGAGCGAAATCGTTCAGGAGGTCTTCCTGAAGCTGTGCGAAGACGACCGGCGCATCTTGCGGGAATTTGAGGACCGGGGCAACGATTCCTTTCTGAAGCTGCTGCGGATGATCACAGCCTCCGTGGGTACCGACCATTTCCGCCGGATGCACGCCGAAAAGCGAGGCGGTCGGAGTCTTTCCGTGCCCCTGGAGCCGCATATGTCGGCAGACGAGGTGTCCGATGACAGGGCGACGGCTGCGGTGGAGTGGCCGAGCCTGATCGCGCAATTGGATGGACTTCTGATGCTCCATCCCAAGACAGTCAGCGTACGGGACCGTAACTTGTTCTGGTTGTATTACCGACAGGGCCTGACGGCCGATGCTATTTCTCGCATTCCAGCTATAGGTTTAAGTGCGAAAGGGGTTGAAAGTGCCCTGCTTCGCCTTACACGGTTGCTTCGAGATACAATCATCAACGGCAAACCCAAAACAGAACTCGAAGAAAGAAAGTTAGCAATTGACCGAAAGGGAAAAGGGTTTCCTGCCGTAGTTGCGATTGACAGTGTGAAGCGCAGATGAAGAACAACGAAGACGACAACTCGATGCAAGGCTCTCCGGAGGAATTACTTCGCTTCCTGGACGCCGGTCCAAGGTTAGTTCGATCTAGAGCGAGCCAGGAAACTAGAGCGAGCCAGGAGATAAGTGGCGAGGCATCGAGTGGCGCCCCTTCCCTATCGATTTGTCCGGCCGCGGAAATCTACTTGAGGTTAGCTACTGGCGCCGTGAAAGGCGACAAGGCAGACGAGCTTCTCTCCCATGCCGCGACCTGCGATAACTGTGGCAATGTTCTCGCCGATAGCCTGGGCGCGCTTGAAGGTAATCCCAGTCCTGAAGAACTGGCAGCTATTGCCGAGTTGGCGGCGGTTCGGACAGAGTGGCAATCGAAGTTATCTCGCGAGCTGGCCGCAACCAAAAGCCGAAAGCCGCCGCTGGTTTCCAAGCGCAACCTTTGGATAAGTTCGCTGGGAGTCGCCGCAGTGCTCATGCTCGCGGCCGGGGTATTTGTCTGGCAGAGACAGATCAACACTCCCGAGCGTCAACTGGCGATGGCGTATGAGCACTCGCGCAACCTGGAACTGCGCGTTCCGGATGCAGCCTACGTTGCCCTGGGTTCCGCGGACCATACTCGAGGCGATTCGGTCGACCGCGACTCTGCTCCGCTGCTGGACGCCCGTGCCCGGTTGGCGCGCGAACTGGAGAAATCGCCGCAGAACGCGCACTGGCTGGAACTGCAGGCGCGTGCGGATCTGCTCGAGGAGCGCTACGACTCAGCTGCAGAGGTCCTGGATCGCCTGCTGGCCCAGGGCCCCGTCACGCCGGAGCTGCTCACAGATACAGCCTCTGCTTACTACCAGCGCGGTCTGGTTTCCGGTAGTGAGCTTGACCGCTCGACTGCACTGGATTATTTGCGCCGTGCGGATGAGATGGCGCCCACTGATCCTGTGATCCTCTTCAATGAGGCGATCATGATGGAAGACCGCGGACAGATGATGAATGCGGTGGAAGTATGGAACCGCTATATTACAGTGGAGCGCGACCCGCAATGGTCGGCAGAAGGTAAACGCAAGCTGGCCGCGTTGGAGCAAACGCTGAACCGGCTCAAGAGTCATCAGAGCCGCGTGGATCAAATGCTGGCGACACCGCAGGCGATGGACGCGCTAGCCTCAAATTCTGCAACACTGGCTTCGTTTGACGAAGAATTTGCGACCTATGAGTTGGATAAGTTGCTGCTGATGGCGTACCCCTTAGAGAAAGATCGAGCTGCGGGATCGGCGTCCAGCGACTCACAGCAGGCGCGAGGTTCTCCTTGCTCGGAAGCTTGCTTGTCCGCCCGTAGATTATTGAAAGCTATTGCTACCTCCCTAAGAATACAGCACCACGATTCCTGGCTCAACGACTTAATCTCTCCTGACATCGATTCTCTTCCCCTTGTAACCGCGGATGCGTATAGCCGAGCGCTACAGTCACTCGGACAAGCTATACGCGAAGACCTTACCGGGGTTCCTGCCGAGGGCGAACGAGCGGCCGCGAAGGCGAGAGAGCTATTTCTGCAACTGAAGCCGCCTAGTGGGTCTCCAGCGACTGTAGAAGCTGCCGCTCGGGTGGGCGAGGAGCGGGCGACGGTTGAATATCTGCTCTCGCTGCAGCTTGGTGTGGATTTTCGCGGTTGCCGCGCCTTAGCTCAGCAGTTCGATTCGCAGCCAGCAGCGAGACGTGGAATCGACCGGTACCCGTGGATCGAGTCCCAGGCTTTGGTAACGGAAAAGGTCTGCGACAACACTCCCGAAACGAGGAGATCTGGGCGCTTGCTGGCGGCGGCGGCGCTTCTTCTCGCCGAGAAAGACAACTATCGGCTGCTTGCCTCTCGCATTCAAGTGATGCTCTCCGGCGACACGCTGGATTCTGGGGACGACGAGACAGGGGAACGGCTGGTGCTCACTTCGCTTCGTCATCTTTACTCCGTCGACCCGCCGCCTCTTCGCGTTGCCAACACAATTGCTGAACTTGCGGAAGTGGAGCAGGACTCGCCCTTAGCACACAAGAGCGAACGGGCGCTTCGTGAGTCGACGGAATGGTTTGAGCTGGCCGGCAACCGCGCCAATGCCGCGGTAATGCGAATGTATCTGGCGCGCGCGGAGATCCGTATTGGCGCGATGAAGGAGGCGGAGGCTCAGATCGAGTTGGCACACGCGGAGGGAGATCCCTCTGCGTTGGGAAAAACAAACGGGGCCAACTTTGTCGAGACGGAGATATATCTGGCCAGTTCCATGCTCGAGCGAGGAAATCTCCGTGAGGCAACGGTTTATCTCGATCTAGCAGCCTCGCATCTCAAAAACAATTCGGATACCTGGGCTCTGCGGCCTTACGCCGTGGCGCGAGGCATGTTGGATCTGGCCACGGGGCATTTCGACCAGGCCGCAAGCGACCTGGAGTCCGAGATTCGGAGCAGTGAAGGACCCGATGTTCGCCAGGGAGACCAAGAAACGACAGCCGAATTCGCCCAGTTGGATCACGACGTGTACGCCGAACTGGCAGCAACCTGGCTGGCCCAGGGCCGTTCGCCAGAGAGTGTTCTCGCGCTGTGGGAGCGCTTCCGGCTGCGCTCACGCGGCTTGCCCATTACCCAATGCCGGGGGTATGCGCTGGACTGCGAAGAACCCAGACTGGTGGCCGCACGGCGCAACCTGGACGGCAATCTCCTGATTGGACAGATCCTGCTGCTGGACCGGGTGCTAGTCTACCGCGCCGACAAGAACGGTGTGACCTGGAGAAGTGTTCCCCGCCAGCGCCAGGATGTGCTCGATGCCGCCAAGACGCTGGAGCGCGCAGTGAGTTCTCCCTTGACCTCAACGGAGACCGCCGAGAGATTGGGCGCCGGGCTGAGCTATGCCCTGTTACCGCAATTACCGGCAGGCTTTGGCTCCGATGCCTTTCTCATGTTGGAGCCTGATCCGATGTTACAAAATCTCTCCTGGCCGGTTCTGCCAACGCCGACTGGACCGCTGGGGTTGCAATATCCTCTGGCGGAGATGCGCTCGATTCTGGCGCTCGCACCGGTACACGCGGAGGGCGGCTTTGCATCCGCGGCGGAGTCTGAAGATCGTAGCCAGTCGGTCGTGGTTGGCGCCTCTACGGCTGGCGACGGAGAGCCGCCGTTGCCGGGGGCTCTCGAGGAAGCAAAAGACGTCGGCGGCTTTTTGCATGCGCCGCAACTGCTGCTGGGCAGCCAGGCCACCGTCGCCCACGTGGCCCAGGCGCTGGACACGGCCACCATTTTTCACTTTGCCGGTCACGCGCTTCAAACCGGCCAGGGGACGGAGCTGCTGCTGGCCCCGGCTTCGCCGGGTGACAAGCGTCCCTGGATAGACGGCGCTTTTCTGCGCCAGCATCCACCCCGCGCCTGCCGGTTGGCGGTGTTATCGGCCTGCGCGACCGGCGTTCGCGAAGCTTCGTGGAACCACCCTCTCCAGGACATCGTGGAGACACTGGGTTCTCTCGGCGTGCCGGAGGTGGTGGCGACGCGCTGGCAGATCGATTCCGATGCCGCCGTGCCTTTCATGGCTGCTTTTTACCGAGACTTGGCCAAAGGAAACAACGTAGCTTTGGCTCTAACTTCGGCGCGCCGGTTACAATTTCTGCAAACTCACAAAAACAACCCGTATTATTGGGGTGCGTTTTACGTAACCTGCACGGAACGAGCGCAGCGGAGGAAAGAGTTACATGGCAGCCAATAAAGCGACATCGAAAGAGAAGAAGAGCAAGACACCATCCCCTTCCACGGCCGGACAACTGGATATCCTGTTTTCCGGGCCGTTGTTACTCGTTCCAGCCGTGAGCGGCGGAAACATCACAGGGGTGGAAGTCTTCTCCCCATGCAATGGCCATCCGGTGGGCGCGGTATTCGTTCCCGGAATTCTGTTTACTGATGCGGAGTTGAACGATCCGCAGTGCGAGCGCTGGCCGGAGCAAGAGAGTTTTTCGCTCCTCGACCCGCATAGCTACTCCATCGATCTGACCCAGAAGGCAGGCAAGAAGAGCCGGCCATTTCCGGTCTCTGCGATTCCGGACACCAATCATAAAGTGAAGCCGGGGCGCAGGTTGAGCGGGGATTGGGAGGTCTCGATCGCCGTCAATGGCCGACTCTCCGGATGGGGTTCGCAGCGTCTCTTCCATGTCACGGACGACTTGTATATCGGGGCCGACGCGCCGGCGTCTCCAACCGTCGCAGCCCTGCACCGGTTGACTTATACCGGAGTTACCGGGGCAGAGTTTGGCGGGGCGGCCAGCAAGCCCAGGGAGTATCTGCGCGCCAACATCGCCAAGGGCGGGACGCTGATCATTCTCGGCGAGGTTCCTTATCAATCGACCTTGCTTCATGAGCGGCGGGCTATCGATGCGCTGGCGAAATTGGCCGGGCTGGATTTCCATCTGGTCGCGACCGACCCCGCGCCCCACAAAGCTCGGCTGATGGCCCACACCGGTGATTGTGGGAATTCGATCGTGGTGGCGGAGGAGTCAGGCCTGAGATCGTAAGCGGAAACGTCGGCGAGACTTGATTTCGCCGACGTTGTGTTCTTGATTGCGAACAGGCTTACATGCCTGAGCGGGTCGGTTTCCATTGCAACAGAAAACTGGTGACGGCGCTCGACTCCATATGGCGCATGGATTCGAATTCTCCGGTGCGCTGGCTGTAAAGCAGCTTGCCATGCTCATCGAGGACGGCGAGCGCAGGCACGCCCTTGGCCAGTGGAACCTGGTATCTCTCGGCGATCTTCTGGTTCTCGTCCAAGTGCCCGACGTTGACGTGGACCAGGACGTAATTCGCATCCAGCAGCGGCTTATTGGCCGGATCGTGGAAATAAATATCCAAAACCTGGCAGTCACCACACCAGTTACCGCCAAAATCGAGGATCAGGCGCTTATGGTGGCCAGCCGCGGATTTGAGTCCGGCAGCGAGGTCGGCGCTGGCCTGTTCGGGCGCGGGATAGATTTCGCGAGCCTGTGCACGAGCAGGACCAGCGGCGGGACCGCAGGCAAGCAGAATTGCGGTGGCCAGCAGAATCGCTGGCGATATCGACAAAAGCACTGACCTTACGGGATTCACTGCAAGCGGCATGGGGAAGACTACCTCGCTGTCTGTTTTGTATCGCGAACAAGAATCAGATGCAAGGAAGTGACAGTAGATTGGGAATAATCTTATCTAAGGTCTAATCTAAATAAGTGACATCTGGTGCAAATTCCGTGCGTAAGCGATTGGAGGGGTCGACTTTTTCCGACCTCGACGCCATGATGGAAGCTTACGCCGAAGCTGCGGTCACGGTTGCTCACGAGCAGTTTCGTCAGAGGCTGGATTACAACGCAGAATCGATGGTGGCTTTTGAAGCCGTTCTCTCAGAATTGGCCGAAAAAGGCGAGCTGGACTATGACTACGAAGTCAGGCTATGGGGCAGCTACCTGGGTGAGG
>Ga0302316_10001761_pt1 | contig 16544 bp, 18 predicted proteins | sample III_Palsa_N3_2_FD_200456 | JGI IMG/M metagenome (GOLD analysis project Ga0302316, IMG submission 200456) | Peat permafrost microbial communities from Stordalen Mire near Abisko, Sweden - III_Palsa_N3_2 | ecosystem: Environmental > Terrestrial > Soil > Palsa > Peat permafrost | place: Sweden...
CTCTACCGCTGAGCTAAGCACCCGAAACCAAGCGAGTAGCCGCTTAGTTTAGGGCATCCTTGAGGGTCTTGCCAGCCTTGAAAGCCGGGACTTTCGAGGCCTTGATCTTGATCGCTTCGTTGGTACGGGGATTACGACCCGTACGCGCCGCGCGCTTGCGCACGGTGAACGTGCCAAAGCCGACCACCGAGACATCCTCACCTTTCTTCAGCGACTTCTGCACGGTCGCGAAAAACGCTTCGAGAGCACGGCCTGCGTCAGCCTTGGTGAGCTCGGCTTCTTCGGCGATGGCATTGATCAGATCAGTTTTATTCATTGAAAAGCTCCCTTGATTCGGTTTTCGGTCGGCATAGTCGGTCTGGGACGAGACAACGCCGGCATGGATGGTTGGCTTTTGCTAGGGCCGTTACGCAACCCCGCATCACTGCGCCGACGTAGCGCCGGGATTGCGGTATCGCCTTTATACCAGTGCGTTGCTGAACTCCGCAACACAAGCTGTAGCAACGTTTTCGGCGCACACACGCCTGACGAAACCGCTTGCAAAACGAACGCCAGGCGACTACGTCACAACTTGGTCGATCGAACACGAACAATACGCCGACAAGTGCCCTGCTGTTGCAGGGCACTCAGTGCAGTCAACTCAATACGATCAATGTGTGCGTGAGGGCTGCTCCGACGGTTCACCCACCGGCGCCGCAGGAGCTTCCTCCTTGACCGGATTCGGCTGCAGCGGGCGTTCCAGTGCGATGTCCAGCACTTCGTCGATCCAGCGCACCGGGTGAATCTCCAACGATGAAGTGATGTTGGCCGGCATGTCAGCCAGATCTTTCTTGTTGTCCTCCGGAATGATCACCGTGGTGATGCCGCCGCGATGTGCCGCCAGCAATTTCTCCTTGAGGCCGCCAATCGGCAACACGCGTCCACGCAAGGTGATCTCGCCGGTCATGGCCACTTCGGAACGGACCGGTACCTTGGTCAACACGGACACCAGCGCCGTGCACATCGCGATGCCTGCACTGGGGCCATCTTTTGGCGTGGCACCTTCCGGCACATGGATGTGTACGTCGAGTTTCTGATGGAACTCCGGATCGATGCCCAACTGATCGGCGCGCGCGCGCACGACCGACAACGCAGCCTGGATCGATTCCTTCATGACGTCGCCGAGCTGACCGGTATGCACCAGCCTGCCCTTGCCCGGCACGACGGAGCATTCGATGCTGAGCAGCTCGCCGCCAACCTGCGTCCAGGCAAGCCCGGTGACCAGGCCGACTTCGTTCTGCAATTCCTTGCGCCCGAAATCGAAACGACGAACGCCCAGATAGTGTTCAAGATTGGATGAATCTATCTTGATGCTGCCTGGCGATTTCTTGGCCTTGGCATTCTTGGCGGTCTCTACGGCCTTCTTGATCTGGCCCTGCGCCACTAGCGCTTTCGCCGCCTTTCTGGCCTGGCCTTGCTTCACCTCACCCAGCGTCAGCTCTTTCACCACCTTGCGGCAGATTTTGGAGATTTCGCGTTCCAGGTTGCGCACGCCCGATTCACGCGTGTAGTAACGCACGATGTCGCGTAACGCCTCCTGTTTCACGCTGAGCTCTTCGGGCTTGAGACCATTCGCCTTGAGCTGTTTCGACAGCAGATATTTCTCTGCGATGCCCAGCTTTTCATCCTCGGTGTAGCCGGGAATGCGGATCACTTCCATGCGGTCCAGCAGCGGCCCCGGAATGTTCAAGGAGTTCGCCGTGGCAATCCACATGACCTCGGAAAGGTCCAGGTCGACCTCCAGGTAATGATCGTTGAACGCGTGGTTCTGCTCCGGATCGAGAACCTCCAGCAGCGCCGACGACGGATCGCCGCGGAAATCCATCGACATCTTGTCGATTTCATCCAGCACGAACAACGGATTCTTCGCACCTGCCTTGTTGATGTTCTGCACGATGCGGCCCGGCATCGAGCCGATATAGGTGCGCCGGTGTCCACGAATCTCAGCCTCGTCACGCACACCACCCAGGCTCATGCGCACGAATTTCCGGTTCGTTGCTTTCGCAATCGATTGACCGAGTGAGGTCTTGCCCACACCCGGCGGGCCCACCAGGCACAGGATCGGCCCCTTCATCACGGACACGCGCTGCTGCACGGCAAGATACTCAAGGATGCGATCCTTGACCTTCTCCAATCCGAAGTGATCGGCGTCGAGCACTTCCTGCGCCATCTTAAGGTCCTTGCGAACCTTGCTGCGTTTTTTCCACGGCACGCCGACCAGCCAGTCGAGGTAGTTGCGTACCACGGTCGCCTCGGCCGACATCGGCGACATCTGCTTGAGCTTGCCGAATTCCTGCCTGGCCTTGGCCAGTACAGCCTTGGGCATGCCGGATGTCTCGATCTTCTTCTGCAGCTCTTCGACTTCGTTGGTACCTTCCTCGTTGTCGCCGAGCTCCTTCTGGATCGCCTTCATCTGCTCGTTGAGGTAGTACTCGCGCTGGCTCTTCTCCATCTGCGATTTGACGCGGCCACGGATGCGTTTCTCGACCTGCTGCAGATCCATCTCGCCATCGACCAAGCCGATCAGCAATTCAAGCCGCTGGCCGACATCAGTCGTTTCCAGCACCTTCTGCTTGTCGGCCATGCGCACGGAAAGGTGTGCCGCGATGGAATCGGCGACGCGCGACGGGTCATCGATGCCTGACAGGCTGGCCAGTACTTCAGGTGGCAACTTGCGACTTTGCTTGACCAGCTGTTCGAACAGAGAAATCAGCGTGCGTGATACGACGTCGAGCTCGCGCTCCTTGGTGTTGTAGACCGGCTCGATCACGCGCGAGCGCGCGGTGAGCATGCCGTTCTCTTCCTTGAAGTCTTCGACCGCGACACGTGACTGCCCTTCGACCAGCACCTTGACGGTGCCGTCAGGTAATTTGAGCAACTGCAGCACGCCAGCCAGCGTGCCGATCTGATGCAGGTCGGCAATCTCCGGATCGTCGATATCCGGACTTTTTTGTGCCACCAGCAGGATCTGCCGCTCGCCCTCCATCGCGCGCTCCAGCGCACGCATGGATTTGTCGCGACCGACGAACAACGGAATGACCATGTGCGGATAGACCACTACGTCACGCAGCGGCAATACCGGCAGAGCATCCAGTGCAGCAGGAAGTTGGGCGTTCTTGGCCATTGGAAGAGGGGTCCCTCGGAATTCGGATCAAGGTTCGTCCCGACACTGCGCCGGGTACATCACTACGTCAAGTGGAGGCAACCTGGCACTCACTCAAGGTGTGACAGGCGCTGAAAACAGAACGGCTCCGGTGATTTGCCGGAGCCGTCGTCACGCTGTCACGCATAGCCTGGCGCAGCGTTCAGGTTGCGCCATTGCCGCGTGCTGATGGATCAGGCAGCGCCGCTGCCTTCACCGGCAACACGCTGTTGCAAGTTGCCACGGTAGATCAGGTAGGGCTCGGCCTGACCGTCGATTACGGCGTCATCTACCACCACCTTGCTGACGTGCTCCAGTGACGGCAGCTCGTACATGGTGTCGAGCAATACCTGTTCGAGGATGGTACGCAGACCACGTGCGCCGGTCTTGCGCTTGAGCGCCTTCTTGGCGATCGCCTGCAGAGCCTCGGGGCGGAATTCCAGCTCCACCTCTTCCATCTCGAACAGCTTCTTGAACTGCTTGGTGACCGCGTTCTTCGGCTCGGTGAGGATTTTCACCAGCGATGCCTCGTCCAGCTCGTCGAGCGTCGCCACGACCGGCAAGCGCCCTACGAATTCTGGAATCAGGCCAAAACGCACGAGATCGGCCGGCTCCACGTCGGCCAGCACCTTGCCCAGATTCTCGGTGCGCTCTTTGCTGCGCACCTCGGCTGAAAAGCCGATGCTGGTGTTCTCCGAACGCTGCTGGATGACTTTTTCCAGACCTGCAAACGCACCACCGCAGATAAACAGGATGTTCTTCGTGTCGACCTGCAGGAATTCCTGCTGTGGGTGCTTGCGACCGCCTTGCGGCGGTACCGAAGCGAGCGTGCCCTCAATGAGCTTGAGCAAGGCCTGCTGCACGCCTTCGCCGGACACATCACGCGTGATCGACGGGTTCTCGCTCTTGCGCGAAATCTTGTCGATCTCATCGATGTACACGATGCCCGACTGCGCCTTCTCGACGTCGTAGTCGCACTTCTGCAACAGCTTCTGGATGATGTTTTCCACGTCCTCACCGACGTAACCCGCTTCGGTCAGGGTGGTGGCATCGGCGATGGTGAACGGCACATTGAGCAGGCGCGCCAGCGTTTCGGCCAGCAGCGTCTTGCCCGAACCGGTCGGACCAATCAGCAGGATGTTGGATTTGCCCAGCTCGATATCGTCGCTCTTCTGGCGCGACTCGATCCGCTTGTAGTGGTTGTACACCGCCACCGCGAGCGCTTTCTTTGCCCGTGTCTGGCCCACCACATATTGGTCCAGCGATTCGCGGATCTCGCGCGGCTTCGGAAGCTGGGTACGCCCTGAGGCGGCCTTTTCTTCCAGTTCCTCGCGGATGATGTCATTGCACAGTTCCACGCACTCATCGCAGATGAACACGGATGGACCCGCGATCAGTTTGCGTACTTCGTGCTGGCTCTTGCCACAGAAGGAGCAATAGAGAATCTTGCCGCTGTCGCTGGAACGCCCCTGCCGGTCGTCGCTCATACTTTCGATCCCGCTGGTAAATCTGAATGCGTCGCGAGAATAGCACAGCGCTCCGCGTCTGCCTGCAGACGCGGAGCGCTTCTCGTGACTACGAGGAGTGGTGCCGGAATCAGGCCGATTTCACCGTTTCGCCGGCCCGTTTGTCGAGTACTTCATCGATCAGGCCGTAAGTTTTGGCATCCGCGGCGTTCATGAAGCGATCGCGCTCCATGTCCAGCTCGATCTTTTCGAGCGGCTGACCGGTGTGGTCGACGTAGATCTGGTTGAGGCGCTGGCGCATGTACAGGATCTCCCGCGCCTGGATTTCGATGTCGGTCGCCTGCCCCTGGGTACCGCCGGAGGGCTGGTGGATCATGACGCGCGAATTGGGCAGGGAGAAACGCTTGCCCTTGGCACCCGCGGTCAACAGCAGCGAGCCCATGCTGCAGGCCTGACCGATGCACATCGTGCTGACATCCGGCTTGATGAACTGCATGGTGTCGTAGATCGCCAGACCTGCGGTCACCGCACCACCGGGGCTGTTGATGTAGAAATGGATGTCCTTGTCCGGGTTTTCCGACTCCAGGAACAACATTTGCGCGACCAGCAGGTTGGCGACCTGGTCATTGACCTCGCCCACCAGGAAGATCACGCGTTCCTTCAGGAGGCGCGAGTAAATGTCGTAGGAGCGCTCGCCGCGAGCAGTCTGCTCGACGACCATCGGCACCAAATTGAGGTTCTGGATCTGATCCACGGCCATGCTTGCAGCTCTCCGGTTGGTGGGCCTGACAAGTAACTCAGGCGTTGGCTGGGCGCATGACGTCGTCAAAGCTCAGGTCCTGCTGGGTCGTTTTAGCATGTTCCGCCACCCATTCGGCTACCTGATCTTCCATCACGCGATTCTGCAGCCCAGACATCAACTGGGGGTCGCCGTTATAGAGTTCAATGACCTTTTCCGGTTCCTCATAGGTCGAGGCGATCGCCGCGAGCTGCTCGGCTACACGGGTACGGTCGATCTTGAGCTCCTGCTTGCGGGCAATTTCGCCCATCAACAGGCCGGCAATGACCCGCTTGCGCGCGATCGGCGTCGCTGCCTCGATCAACTGCGGCGGCGGTTGTTGGCCGCGCGGAACGTTGCCAGCGGCCATGTTCTGCGCTTCAGACTGCACCATCATGCGGGGCACATCCAGTTCGGGGTGGGCATTGGCCAGCTTTTCAGCCACTTCGGACTTCAACCGCGCCATCAGCGCAGCTTTCAGCTCACGCTCAAGATTCGCACGCACTTCCTTGCGGAACGTCTCCAGGTCGCCATCGTCGATACCGAACAGCTTGACGAAGTCGCTGTCGATGTCGGGCAGCTTCGGCGCCTGCACCTTGATGATCTTGAAGGTGACCTTGGCGGTCTTGCCGGCCAGCTGGTCGTTGCGGAAGTCCGCCGGAAAAGCGATTTCAGTCTCGAAGCTGTCGTCTGCCTTGTGGCCGGTGAGTGCCTCATCCAGCGCCGCGAACAGGGTACCGGAGCCGAGCACGCTACCGGCGCGCTCCAGGCCTTCCACCGGGAAGCGGTAGTCACCCGTCTCGGCGGAGTATTCGAACATCACGAAATCGCCCTCGACCGACGCGCGCTCGACTTCGTCGAAGCTGCGGCGCTGCAGGCGGAGGGTTTCCAGCATCTTGTCGATATCGGCGTCGGTCACCACCGCCGTCTGGCGATTGATCTCGAGTGCGGCCACATCGACAGCGGGGAACTCAGGCATCACCTCGAAGGTGGCGGTATAGGCGATTTCGCCGTTTTCCGGCTGGCCGGTGGTATTGATGGCAGGGTTCGCGATCGGCTGCAGCTTCTCCTGCTCCACCGCCTCACGCAGTGTGCTGCCGATCAGGTCGGACAGCACCTCACCACGCACCTGCGCGCCGAAGCGCTGCTTGATCACCGTGGTTGGCACTTTGCCCGGGCGAAAGCCCTTTAGGCGCACCGTGCGGCCCATTTCCGCGATGCGGGCAGTCACCTGCGTCTCGAATCGCTCCGCGGGAAACTTCACCGTGAGCTTGCGCTCGAGCGAGCCGATGTTCTCAACCGAAACCTGCATGACGTCTCCTGGTACTACCTATGTTGTGGGCCCGGCACAGGCGCCATGGCGACAACTGTCGCCTGCAAAATAAAGAAAATCACGGGAGTGGTGCGAGAGGCGGGACTCGAACCCGCACGGGGATTAGCCGTCAGAACCTAAAGCCGCCCGCGCGATGCCTCCACTCAGCCACTTAGCATACCAAGAGCCGCCACGTGTGCCAAACCCAGGTGCCGCCTACTCCGGTGAGGTGCCGTTTCGGGTGCCGCGATAGATAAAAGTAGGAACCTAGGGGAGACGATCCAAGAGAGAGAACCTAAAGATTCTTTAGGTGCTCCTGATGGTCTCCTCTAGGTCTCCAGTGTACCCCCGACCACCCCTTCCTTTCAGCCTCGGTGCCTCACGGTGCCGGGGCTTCTTTGTCCAGGAGAACCCCATGAGCATCGTCATCGGAACCACGTCTGTCCGCCTGGACAGCAACGGGAGATTCAATCTCAACGACCTCCATATCGCGTCCGGTGGTGCTCACCGGCACCGCCCACCATTCTGGCTGAAGAACAAGAAGACCCAGGAGGTCATAGCCGACCGTCTAATCTCAGGAAATCCTGAGTTAGCGCCAGTGGTGGCTACCCGAGGCCGCTACGGCGGCACATATGCCATCAAGGGCCTCGTCTACTCCTACTCAATGTGGGTGTCTGCCCGGTTCCACAACCAGGTGGTCGATGCCTACGACGCAATGGCTCGCGCCGCCGAGCCGGGGCACATCCTCCCCTCCAGTCTCGCGCAGGCATACCGCGACTTGGCCGCGCTCGCTGATGAGAATGAGGAGCTGAAGAAGCAGGTGGCTCAGTCAGCGGCTGCTGTGTCCTTCCATATAGATGTAGGCGATACCAGCAAGACCTTCTCGATCACCGAAGCCGGGCACCTGCTGGGTGTCGGCGGGCAGGAGTTCGGCCGCTGGATGCAATCCAAGGGATTCATCTACAAGCGCGGCGGCCCCTGGCTGGCCAAGCAGCCGATGCTGGCCGGCGGATACCTGGAATCGGTACTGATCGACGCGAACAACGGTCTTCGGCAGCAGTGCCGCGTGACCGGCGAGGGACTGAAGTTCCTCCACGGGAAGCTGAAGACCGCTAAAGCCTGATCCACCCAAACCCCATTCGACACCTCAAGGCCCCGCAAGGGGCCTTTTTCGTTTCTAGGAGACCCGCATGGATACCGTGCAGAACACCCCGTCCCTCCGCGACAGACAGATTGCCCTTGAAGAAGAATCCCTGACCCTCGGCATAGACCGCTACCAAAAGGAACGCGGGCGCCAGGAGGAGGCAGAATCCGGCCCCGGCCGCCGCCTCATCAACGAAGCCATTACTCCCCTGTCCGAAGCCCTCGCTGCCTTTGTGGCCGAGGCGCGCAACGGAAAGGCCGGCAAGAAACACACCGCCGTCCGCTGGGTCGAGATGTTCCCTCCGTCCGAGCTTGCCTACATCACGACCCGTCACTGCCTGAACGCCATCTCGAACCGGGATACCCGCGTGCAGTCGGTGGCCGAGGCCATCGCCACTTCGCTCGAAGACTCCATCAACTACACCAAGTTCAAGGAGGTCTCCCCTGGCCTCTACAAGCACATCCAGGTCGCGCTGAAAAAGAGCACGTCCAAGCGCCACTCCCGCAACGTCATGGAAGCGGCCGTCCGCCGCACCGAGCTGGAGCAGTTCGCGTTCCCAGGCCACGACGGCATCCACTTCGGTATGAAGATGGTCGAGCTGTTCATCGAATCCACCGGGTTCGGGGAGCTGTTCCTCGATTCCAGCCACGGCAAGGACAGACGCCGCACGCTGCTTCGCGGCACCCAGCAAGTGCTCGATTGGCTGGACAAGGCGCACGACGCGGCGGCGCACTTCGCCCCGATCCGCATGCCCATGCTGGTTCCCCCGGTTGATTGGGTGTCCTCCAAGGGCGGCGGCTACCTGACCGACGCTGGTGGTCTCGTGCCGCTGGTGCGTACCCGCAACAAGTCCTACCTGCGTGAGCTGGGCAACGTGGACATGCCGGCCGTGTACCAGGCGCTCAATGCGATCCAGTCAACCGCTTGGAAGGTGAACACCTCCGTCCTCCAGGTCATGCGGGACGCATGGGACGCTGGTGGCGGCTTCGCCGGTCTGCCCTGCCGTGACCTGACGGCGATCCCGGTCGCTCCCTCATTAGATATGGACACCTGGAAGATCGAACAGCCGGAAGCGTTCAAGGCATGGAAGCGCAGCCGCGCCGATATATATGAGGAGAACGCCCGCTCAACATCCCAGCGTGTCTCGGCAGCGCAGAAGATCGCCCTGGCGACCCGCTTCGCCCCCGAGCAGGCCATCTACTTCCCGCACTCGCTTGATTTCAGAGGCCGCGTCTATCCCGTACCGGGAACCCTGAATCCCCAGGGTGACGACCAAGGCAAGGCCCTGCTTACGTTCGCCACGGGGAAACCTCTGGGTGCCTCGGGTGCCCGCTGGCTCGCCATCCATGTCGCCAACGTGTTCGGTATCGACAAGCTGACGTTCGAGGAGCGCATCCAGTGGGTCAAGGATCACGAGGATCAGATCATCGACTCCGCGCTCGACCCGCTGGACGGTCAACGCTTTTGGGCGACCAACCCCGGCAACCCCTCAAAGGAACCTGACTCCCCCTGGTCGGCTCTGGCCGCCTGCTTCGAGTGGGCCGGCTACAAGATGATGGGCACTGAGTACGTGTCGCATCTCCCCATCGCCCTCGACGGCTCATGCAATGGCCTTCAGAACTTCAGCGCCATGCTGCGTGACCCTATCGGTGGCAACGCAACCAACCTGATCCCGCAGGAGAAACCCGCCGACATCTATACACAGGTGATGAAGGTCGCTGCCGAGCGCGTCAAGAAGGAAGCCGAAGGTGGTTGTCCTCTTGCCGTTCGATGGGACGGCCAGCTAACCCGCGACATCGTGAAGCGCCCCGTGATGACCCTGCCCTACGGCGTGACCAAGGCTGGCATGCGCGGTCAGATCATGGAGAAGATAGGCAACGACCGGGACAAGCAGGCCCACGAGGAAGCCTCGTACCTTGCCGATGTCCTGTGGGACGCCATCGGCCAAGTGGTGATCGCTGCGCGTGTGGCGATGGACTGGCTGAAGGCATCCGCCAAAGTCGCAGCGAAAGGCGACATGCCGGTGAGCTGGACAACGCCGGCTGGTTTCCCGGTGCTCCAGGAGTACCGCGAAAGCATCGGAGAGCGCATCCGTGCTCACGTCGGCGGCCGTGCGATGGATATAAGTAGGAACGTAGAAGGAACAAAACTTGATTCACGCAGACAGGCCCTCGGCATCTCGCCGAACTTCATCCACTCATGTGATGCAGCTCACCTGATGCTCACTGTCTGTACGGCCCTTGAGAACGGCATTACAGACTTCGCCATGATTCACGACTCGTATGGAGCGCACGCGGCCGACACGGACGTGCTGGCCGCCTCACTGAGAGCAGCCTTCCGCGAGCAGTACACCCGCGAAGTCCTCACCGACTTCCGCAACGAGCTGGCCGATCAGCTTCCCGCTGAAGTAGCCGTCGAACTTCCTGAGCTTCCGCCTTGCGGCGACCTCGACCTCTCTTTGGTCGAATCGTCGCTGTACTTTTTTGCCTGATTACTTGATTCCTTTTGATCATTGAGGACACCATGAGCATTCAATACAACAGCCAACTCAATACCCACACCGCCACCGACAGATACGGCGTTGTGCTCGCGATCTATGACCCCGCCGTCCACGGCACGCTGGCTGACTTCCGAGTCGCCGCGCGCTCCCTGCTGGGGGGCTGAGCCGATGTTCGTCTGGACATTCAACGACGTGATCGGCGCCGCGTTCCTCGCGCTCTTTGCGGCCGTCGCCGTCTCGTTCCTCGTGGTGGTCGCCGTCACGAGCGTCTGCCGCCGCATCCGCAACACCTTCCGCAATCTCTGGAGTCGCTTTCATGGCTAAGGCACGCACGCTGTCCCCGTTCTACACCAAGCGCATGCAGCGCATGGCGGTCGCCGCGTCGCGTACGAACGATCTGCCACTGATCCTGGCTGTCACTGGTGAGATCAAGCGCGCCATTCGCTTCCGTGCATTCCACCATCTGATCCGCCACTCGTGGCCGGCGCAGCGCACGGGCGTCAACTACGGCGCAATCGACGCCAACCTCGGACTGATGGCCCGCTTCTCGTGAGCATCGTCTCCACCGTTCGCGACCGTGTTCTCGCCTCGTCCCCTGCCGCTGCGGCGGAGGGGGCGTTCGAGGTCATCAACGCGCTGCAAGACCTTCACCCGGCCCGCCAAGTTCTCGCACTGGCCGCCGCGCTGAAGGTGACCGCAGAAGTTCTTGAGATCGACCCACGCGAGCTGCTGAGCATCGTGGATCGCATGCAGAACAACTGCCACTTCCGCAACGAAGACACCTTCTCTGCCGTGACGGCCTACATCGAAGGTGAAATCAAACAGAGGTTCAACTGAAAACCCCAACCGAACTCCTTCGGGACGCCTACCGCGAGCTGGATGAAACCGGCTCGCTGTCCCTCAAGACCCTGCGCAATCTCCATACGGCCGGCATCGACACCGCCGTGTTGACTGCAATCTCAAACCCCTACCCGGAAGACTGAATGGCACAGAAGAAGTACCCGATCCTCAACACCCCGAAGGGAGTGGCCGTATGGCCGAACCTCAACGCCCCGGACACGAAGTTCAAGCCCGAAGGCGAGTACACCGCACGACTGGCGTTCGATCCGAACCTGCCCGAAGTGCAGCAGCTCATCTCCACGCTGGAGAAGGTGCGCGACGAACTGTTCGAGGAGTTCAAGGCTGAGAAGCCGGCTCACAAGAAGTTCGAGGCCGCCCCGGTGTTCGCCGAGGAGCTGGACAAGGAAGGCGAAGAAACCGGCCGCATCACCATCAACTTCAAGATGAAGGCGAGCGGCGTCAGCAAGAAGAATAACAAGCCGTGGACTCGCAAGCCGACGATCTTCGACAGCAAGGGCAAAGAGATCAAGAACCCGCCGACCATCGGTGGCGGTTCCGTTCTCCGCGTTGCCTGTGAGCTGGGCGGCGGCGGCGTGCCGAGCGCGAAGAAGTTCTACCTGTCCCCGAAACTGGTTGGCGTGAAGCTGCTGGAACTGGTCAGCTTCGGCAGCGTGACCGCTGCGGGCTGTGGCTTCGGTGAAGACGAAGGTGGTTACGAGGCGGAAGACGCACCGGCACCGTCGTTCGACGACAACGACAACACGGGCGACGAGGACACCAGTGGCGGCAGCGGGGACTTCTAAGTTCCTGACACCGGGCATGAAGCCGGAAGCAGTGGTGGCGGGACATCTCGCCACCATTGTCATCCCACTCGAACCTCTACCCGCATCACGTCCCCGCGTAACCCGCTGGGGCACCTACATCGCCAAGCCGTACAAGCAGTGGATCGACGCTGCACTCGAAGTGATCCCCGAGGGAAACCTCTGGATCGACAAGCACCGACCCCTCCTCGTTGTGACCACGGCCGTCTGCACGAAGGCCCGCACGTCCAAGCTGTTCTTCCCCCGCATGGATGTCGATAACACCGCCAAGGCGGCACTCGACATCATCACGAAGATCGGCGGCTATTGGGCTGACGACAATCAGATCGTCCACCTGGTCACGACCAAGCGATTCGCCGCTCCAGGCGAAGCTGCATACACCTCCGTAAGCATTTACTCGTTGTGAAGATCAAAGCCCTCGACACCATCGAGCGCATCTTCGTCACCTGTTCCATGACCGCTCCCTCCGCCGACATCGGCGTTGCGGAGCTGGCCGGCGCACACCGCCGACAGGGTTACTCCGAGATCGCAGTTCATGCCGTCATTCGACGGGATGGCTGGGTCGAGAAGGGACGCGACGAAAGTGTGCGTGGTGCTGTAGCGCCCACCCATGCCTCCAGCTCATTTCAGGTCTGCCTCATCGGCGGCCTCACTGAGTTCTTGGAGACGAAGGGAACCTTCACGAGCGAACAGGTGAATGCGCTGAAGCGTCTCTCCGCCAACTACGGCGTGCCGCTCACGTTTGGTCACGAGGCTCCCCTCCTCGCTCTCAAAGAACTCCTCAAGGACTCCTGATGAAACTCCCGCAGCAATCCCGAACCGTGCTCGCTCACCTCCGCGCTGAGTCGCACATCACCTCCTGGCAAGCCGAGGGTGTGTACCGCATCCGCCGCTTGGCATCTCGCATCGACGAGATCGTTGCTGCGGGCTACGAAGTCATCAAGACCGAAGCGAAAGACGCCACTGGTCAGCGGTACATCCGCTACTCCCTCAGTGCGACGCAGAAGCGTTACGCCACACCCATCAACCCACCGCGCGCGAAGTCCGTGCGAGTGAGTCTCGCCGACGTGGAGAAGATTCTCCGCACGCACCAGGACGACATGTGCCTGTTCGACACCGAGATCGAAGCCATCCTCACGCTCCTCAAGGAAACTGCATGACCCAGGTTGCAACAACGATGCGCGCCGCGTTCGAGAAGGCCGCTCGCAATTCCAAGCCGTCCGTAGTTCAGGGCGAGATCAAGTCTGCACTGCGCCGCAAGGTCGGCCTCGTGACCCGCAAGACCATGTGGTCGATCCAGCGTGGAAACCGCTGAGTCCGAGCTGGTCTCGAAAGGCTCTTGCGAAGACTGCGGTTCCTCTGATGCGTGTGCCCTCTATTCCGATGGGCACACGCACTGCTTCTCCTGCGGCAAGACCCGCCAGGGCGACAGCACCCACACCCCACAACGGAGCAAGCGCATGTCCGCTGAGTTTCTGCACGGACAGTCCCAGGCTCTAACGAAGCGTGGGCTGTCAGAGGATACCTGTGCCAAGTTCGGCTACACAGTCGGAGAGCATCACGGGAAGCCAGTACAAATTGCCAACTACATGCGCGACGGCGAAGTGGTCGCGCAGAAGGTTCGCTACGCCGGCAAGGAGTTCAACGTCCGTGGCTCACTCAAAGGTGCCGGCCTGTACGGTCAGCATCTCTGGAGTCCCGGTCGCCGCATCGTCATCACTGAAGGCGAGATCGACTGCCTCAGCGTAAGTCAGGCGCAAGAGAACAAGTGGCCCGTCGTGTCCGTACCAAACGGCGCTCAAGGTGCGAAGAAGACCATCGCCCAAGAAGTTGAGTGGCTGGAGAAGTTCGAGGAGATCGTCCTCGTGTTCGACATGGACGAACCTGGTCAGGCTGCTGCGAAAGAGTGCGCGCTGCTGTTCACACCGGGCAAGTGCAAGATCGCGCACCTGTCGATGAAAGACCCAAACGAACTGCTGCTGGCCGGCAAGGCCCGCGAGATCATCACGGCCATCTGGAACGCTAAGGTGTTCCGCCCCGACGGCATCGTGACCTTCGGTGACATCAAGCAGAAGGCGTTAGCTGCCGTCACCCAGGGCCTCCCCTGGTTCCTCCCGTCGCTCACCGCCGCAACCTACGGGCGTCGCTACGGTGAGTCCTACTTCTTTGGCGCCGGCACGGGCGTGGGCAAGACCGACTGGTTCACCCAGGAGATCGTCCACACCGCGATTGACCTCAATGAGAAGTGCGGCCTGTTCTACCTGGAGCAACCACCCGTCGAGACCGGCAAGCGCGTCGCCGGCAAACTCGCTGGTCGCCGCTTCCATGTGCCCGACGGCTCGTGGACACAGGAGGAACTGACCGAGACGTTCGAGAAGGTCGAAGCCAGCGGCAACGTCTTCATGTACGACTCGTTTGGCAGTACCGAATGGTCGGTTGTCCTTGCCAAGATGAAGTACCTCGCGGCTGCTGAAGGCGTGAAGCACTTCTTCCTCGATCACCTTACGGCCCTCGCGGCTGCTGAGGAAGACGAGCGCAAGGCCCTGGAGAAGATCACAGCGGAGATTGCCTCGTTCGCGCAGGCATACAACGTGTGCATGTACGTCATCTCGCATCTGGCTACGCCCGAAGGCAAGCCGCATGAGGAAGGTGGCCGCGTGATGATCCGCCACTTCAAAGGCTCCCGCGCTATCGGCTTCTGGGCACACTTCATGTTCGGCTTGGAGCGTGACCAACAGGCAGAAGACATCGCGGTGCGACAGCACACGATCTTCCGCATCCTGAAGGATCGCTTCACCGGACAAGCCACGGGCAAGACCATCGGCCTCGGCTACGACGTGGAGACCGGACGACTATTCGAGCAGGAGCTTGAAGAAACCCCGATGTTCCCACCGGAGCCAGGGGAAGGCAGTCAAGACTTTTGACTGACCCCGTTGTAACGACTCACGAGTTCTACATCCCCATGGCCGCACCGGCACTCGCTGGTGCGTCTGCATGTTTCCCATACGCAGTACCCATGACCGCATCCGATGCAGCCCGTCGATTCCCCGAGGGCGGCAAGCGCGTGCGCGTAACCATCACCGTCGAGGAAATCACATGAAGCTCTACATCGAACTGCTGCTGGCCCGCCTGTTCCCGTTCACCGTCGATTCGATCACTGCCCGCTTCGAGAAGGACGTGCAGAACCTGGAGAAGCTAGCCCTGGATCATCGTGCCGCTGCCGAGTCGCACACCGAAATGGCGCACGACTTCCTGGACTTCGCTGACGCAGCACATGACGAAGCCGACCGCGCCACGCGCATCGCTGCCCGCGTCAAAGCCCTGATCGACTAAGCCCTCGATGCTCGTATTCGACATCGAGACAAACGGCCTCATCCCGGAACTGGATCGCATTCACTGCATTGCGATACGCGACATCAAGAAGGGAATCACCTACCGGGCCAACGATCACGGTTCGGAGATGAGCAACGAGGACGCTGTTCGCATGCTGATGGAGGCCACAGACATCTGTGGCCAGAACATCATCGGCTTCGACATCCCGGCGATCCAGAAGGTCTACCCGTGGTTCAAGCCGAAAGGCCGAGTGTGGGACACGCTCATCATGTCCCAGCTCATGTTCACCGATCTGTTCAACGATGACGTGAAACGTATCCGGCAGCACGAGAAGGACGCCGCTGCCGGCCGTCGCACTGCTGGCATCTTCCCGAAGAAGCTCATGGGCAAGCACTCGCTCGAAGCGTGGGGCTGGCGTATGGGCGTCTGGAAGGGCGACTACTCCGACATCATGAAAGCCCGTGGGCTAGACCCATGGGCGGAGTGGAGCCAGGAGATGGACGACTACTGCGTCCAGGATATCCGCGTCACCTGCAAGCTCTACGACAAGCTGATGGCTCAAGGCTTCAGTGAGGAGAGCATTCGGCTGGAGCACGACATCGCTCCGATCCTTCGTCGTCAGGAGAACTACGGCTTCCTGTTCAACAAGGCGAAGGGCCTGGAGTTGGAGGCCACGCTGATCGGCCTGCGCGCCGAGCTGGTCGAGAAGCTGCGTGCGGTGTTCCCGCCGTGGCAGGCGAAGGCCGGCATCATCATCCCGAAGCGTGCCAACAAGTCGAAAGGCTATGTGGTCGGTGTCCCCTTCCAGAAGTGGAAGACGGTCACCTTCAACCCTGGATCACGCGCCCACATCTGCGACCGCCTGAAGCATCTGTACGGATGGACTCCCACCGAGTTCACCGACGCCGGCACGCCGAAGATGGACGAGACCACCCTCGAAGGTCTGAAGTACCCCGAGGCTCCCTTGCTGACCGAGTACCTTACCGTCGAGAAACGGCTGGGTCAGCTCAGCGAAGGCAAGCAGGCGTGGTTCAAGGCAGTGCAGGCGGATGGCCGTATCCACGGTCGAGTGAATCAGAACGGCGCTGTCACCGGCCGCATGACGCACTCCTCGCCCAACATGGCGCAGGTGCCCTCCTCCGGCTCCCTGTACGGCCCTGAGTGCCGTG
>Ga0302316_10001763_pt1 | contig 16533 bp, 10 predicted proteins | sample III_Palsa_N3_2_FD_200456 | JGI IMG/M metagenome (GOLD analysis project Ga0302316, IMG submission 200456) | Peat permafrost microbial communities from Stordalen Mire near Abisko, Sweden - III_Palsa_N3_2 | ecosystem: Environmental > Terrestrial > Soil > Palsa > Peat permafrost | place: Sweden...
ACCCGGCAAAGCACCCGAACGCGCTGAGCCCGAGCAACGCCGCCGTGGAGAAGGGAATACTGCGGAAGAAGCGCAGATCGAGCAGCGGTTCGCGACGGCGCGCTTCGTGCACAAGAAAAAGGACAAAGAGCAGGATCGCGCCGGCAAGCAGACCGAGTATTAGCGGAGAACTCCACCCCCTGAGCGGACTCTCGATGACGGCGTAGGTGAGCGAACTGAGAAAGCCAAAGATGAAGATCTGGCCGAGAGGGTCAGGCCGTCGCGCGCGCGGCGCTTTGGACTCGGGCACAAAGATCGCCGTGAGAACGATCGCGGTAACCGAGATGGGCAGATTGATCCAGAAGATGGAGCGCCAGCCGATGGTCTGTGTGAGTCCTCCACCGATTAGCGGCCCGAGTGCAAGGCTGGCTCCGGCAACCGCTCCCCACACGCCGACGGCACGTGCCCGATCTTTAGGCACGGTGAAGGCGTTCGCGATGATAGAGAGCGCGACCGGATTGAGCATCGACGCGCCAATGCCCTGGATACCGCGAAAGAGAATCAGCCCATGAATGTTCGGTGCAATGCTGCAAAGCAGGGAACCAAGCGAAAACAGCGCAAGCCCTATCTGGAAGACGCGGCGTCGGCCGAAGCGGTCCGACATGGAGCCGGAGAGCATAAGCAGGCTGGCAAGAACAAGCGTGTAAGCGTCGATGACCCACTGCAACTGCGCAACGGTAGCATGCAGGTCGCGCTCAATGTCCGGCAGCGCGACGTTGACGATGGTAACGTCCATGGCGATGAGCAGAAGGCTCATGCAGCAGATGGCGAGGATGGCGTTTGGGTGCGTTGGCTTTGAGGACTTTAGCGGGCCGTCTTGGGGCATTTAACTCCGGGTTTCGTTAGGGTGATCGCCGCGGCTTGCCGGAGGGGGCTGGTTGCTGCGATCACAAAGAGGACAGTGCAAATAAGATGCCCGCGCTGTGGCTTGCGGTGCAGAACTCTAATGCGCTTCGGGCGGCGTCTTCATGCGCCAGATGGAATAGACGCAGGTAAGTGCGACGACTCCCGCCGCAATCAGAGGAAACCGCACCCCCAGTCCAGCAATCTTGTGTTGTGCGACGTTAATGTTACTCTCAGTGGTGAAAATTCGATGGGCAAATAGTTATTATTGCGAGTCTCCACCCTCATGAGCGCTGATCGCACATCAGCTAGTCTGGAAACTGTGAAAAGCCCTACGGCACCATCCACGCTGCACAGTCCGACCATGGTGAACGGAGAGATTCTACCTCTTACCAGCGTTCGCTTTTTTGCTGCGTTCCATGTAGTGCTGTATCACACCTGGGGAATTTTTTTACCCTCGCTCGCTGTTCCCGCTTATGTGACTTGGTTCTTGAGTCTTGGTTACGCGGGCGTTAGCGTTTTCTTTGTGCTGTCCGGCTATATCTTATGTGTCGTATACATGCACCGTAATACTCCGCCGAGCGTTGATCGGAAACAGTTTTTTCTGGCACGTTTCGCACGAATATATCCCGTATATGCTTTCTCCTTGGTTGTGTCCGCTCCCTTTGTCGTCATGCTTTTGGGAGATCGTTCCGCAAGCTCTAAGCTGCTGAAGATGATTTTTCTGAGCGTGGTTAACTTCGGTCTACTTCAAGCCTGGCGGCCCGTTCTGAGCGGCGGTTGGAACGTGCCTGCATGGTCAATCAGCGCGGAAGCCTTCTTCTATCTGCTCTTCCCAATATTGGCAGTCTGGATTTGGACAAAAATTCAAAGGCCTCTTTTGATGGCATTTTTTCTCTGGTGTCTTACGGTCACTATATCCCTCATCACGATACACATGCCTTTCCTGCAGTCCGCAGTGGATCGTCATGGCAACGAGTTCCTGCTCTTCAATCCATTACTTCGTTTGCCGGAGTTTCTTATCGGAGTGGCTGTTGCTACATGGCAACAGCGCACGAAGTTTGTTGCCCCGTGGTGGCTCGCAATTGGAAGTATTCTCGCAACGCTTGCTTTGGTGCCTTTGCTGGTAAAGAGTTCGCGTGTTTTAGTGAGCAACGGTTTACTTGCGCCTCTGTTTGCCTTGATGCTTGTGGGGTTAGGTAGCTCGAGCGGCTTTTTTGAACGGTTACTGTCCTTCCGGCCCTTCGTTTTTCTTGGCCGCGCCAGTTTTTCACTGTACCTGTTGCACCTGCCGGTGCTCTTCTGGTTTTGCCTTCTCGGAAGAGGCGGGAACGCGCCCGCTTTTTCGGAAAAGCAACTATTTCGTCCAACTTCTATCGGGCCAGGACCGCTGATCGCTTATCTGGCGATCAGTCTAGCGATATCTATCGCTAGTTATGAGTGGATTGAGTCAAGTGGACGTCGATTCCTGTTAAACCGGTTCGGACAAAAAAAACCGATTACAAAGCTTGCACGCTAGGCGTCGAGCTTCTTCACAATCAACTCATTCAGCAGCGCTGGATTCGCTTGCCCTTTGGACAGCTTCATCACCTGGCCGACGAAAAAGGCGGCAACCGTGCGCTTGCCGCCCTTGAACTGGGCGACTTGCGCGGGATTGTCGGCGATAACCTGGTCGATCATGGCTTCGATGGCATTCGTGTCGGAAATCTGCCGTGGCTTGTCGCGGTCATAGATATAGGCGAAGTCCTTGCCTTCGGTGAAGCAGGAGTCGAGTAGCTGCTTGAGCTGCTTGGAGCTGATTTCGCCAGCTTCTGCGAGGTCGGCCGCAAGGACGAGGCCATTGAGGCTAACGGGCGACTGCCCAAGCTCAATCTCCGCAGCCCGCAGCCGCATCGTGATCTCGCTCAACAAGATAGAGGCCACCCGCTTCGGGCTCTTGGCCAGCTTTGCAGCCTGCTCAAAGAAATCGCCCAAGCCCCGATCAGTTGTAAGCGTAGCCGCATCCTGCGCAGAAAGCCCGTATTCATTGGACAAACGCGCCCGTCGAGCCTCAGGCAACTCAGGCAGGGTGCTAAGAATTTGCCTCTGCCACTCCGCACCAACAATCAACGCAGGCAGGTCAGGCTCAGGAAAATAGCGATAGTCATGCGCCTGCTCCTTCGAGCGCATCGAATAAGTCCGACCCTCAGAGCTGTTCCACAGCCGCGACTCCTGCACCACCCGCCCGCCGTCCTCAATGACACCGATCTGGCGCTCGATCTCGTACTCCACCGCAGAGCGTATGTATCTGAAACTATTGACGTTCTTAACCTCCGCCTTGGTTCCGAACTCCTTGGCGCCCTTGAGCATGACGCTCACATTCGCGTCGCAACGCAGAGAGCCTTCCTCCATATTGCAATCAGAAACACCCGTATAAAGCAGAATTTCTTTGAGCTTTGTCAGGTACTCAAATACCTCGTCTGCCGTGCGCAGATCCGGCTCGGAGACGATCTCAACCAGCGGCGTACCGCAGCGATTGAGGTCGATGTAGGTGCGCGAGGCGGAGTCGGCAAAGCCATCGTGGAGGCTCTTGCCTGCGTCTTCTTCCATGTGTAAGCGTGTGATTCCAATGCGTTTGGGATTGCCGTCCGCATCAGGCACCGTGAGCGAACCGTTCTCCGCGATAGGCTTATCGAACTGCGAAATCTGGTACCCCTTGGGGCTGTCGGGATAGAAGTAGTTCTTGCGCGAAAAGATGCTGGTCTCGCGAATCTCGCAACCAATCGCCTTCGCCGCAAGCACGGCGTACTCGACCGCCTGCTTATTCAGCACAGGCAGCGCGCCGGGCAGGCCGAGGCAGGTGGGGCAGGTATGTGTGTTGGGCTCGCCGCCATACTCATTTTTGCAGCCGCAGAAGGCCTTCGTCTTCGTAAGCAGTTGGACGTGGACTTCAAGCCCAATGACGGGCTGGTACTTGGCGAGAATTTCGGGCGAGAGTCCTGCAACGACGGGCATGCTGTGATTTTATCAATCGGCACGGCAGGTTGCGGCGCTTGGTAGACTGGAAGCTGAATGATTCTTCCTTTTGTCCGCGAACTGCTTGCGGATTTAGAGCACTCGGCGTCTTTTGAGCGTGTGCGTCGCCACCTTGCGGGCGGCACGGGGCGGAGACGTGTGTCTGGACTCACCGCGACCGCGCGGGCTCTCTATCTCCCTTACTTTGTGCGAGCCGGGCAGGCGCCGGCGCTGGTGCTGGTCTCCGACAACAAAGCGGCTGAGACGCTTCACGCTAATGTGCTGGCGGCGTGCGAGCTTACCGGCGTGCTGCAAGGCGACGAGGTGCTGCGGCTGCCCGCGCACGATGTGCTGCCATTTGAGAACCTCTCGCCGCATCCGGAGATCCAGGAGCAGCGTGCGGCGGCGCTATGGAAGCTGGCCAACGGCAATGCGCGGCTGGTGATTGCGCCGGTGGAAGCGGCCTGCATGAAGCTATTTGGGCGCGACTTTTATGCCGCGCTCGCCCTGACGCTTCGCAAGGGCGAAGAACACATCCCGGAGATGCTGGTTGAGCACCTGCTTTCGGTCGGCTATACAAAGGTCGATGTAGTCGAAATGCCCGGGCAGGTGACGGTGCGTGGCGGGATTCTGGACGTCTACGGCCCGGAGATGGAGCGACCGGTGCGCGTCGACTTCTTCGGTGATGAGATTGAGTCGATGCGGCGGTTTGATCCGGATACGCAGCGGTCGAGCTCGGAGCTGGACGAGGTTCTGCTGCTGCCGCTGACCGAAACTCCGGTGACGGAGAGGCTGTTGACGGCGATCAATGCGCGGCTGACGCGGTCGGGATCGGCTGCTGCTGCGTTGATTGAGGGCGATGCGCCGGCGGAGTTGACGGAGCGCGCCGGTGAGGCGACGGTGTTTCCGGGGTGGGAGTTTTATGCCGCGGTTGCCGGCGCCAAGTCGTCGCTGCTGGAGCTGATGGGACCGAAGACGCGAGTATTCGTCGAGGAGCCCGCGATGGTGGACAACCAGGGCGAGCGCTGGTGGAACAAGGTGGAGCAGACGCACGATCGCGCGGGCATCGGGTCGCTGGTGGGGCCGGGGGATCTGTATCTTTCGCCGTGGGAGTTGCAGGATCGCATTCGCGCGTACAGCGGCTGCGAGCTGGATCAGTTGGGCGCGGTCGATGTGCTGGAGTCGGATCGCAGCGATGCCAGCGAGATCGAGTTCGCGACGCGGCCAACGATGCGATTCCATGGATCGATTCCCGCGATGATCGACCAGTTAAAGCTGTTGATGGAGAGCGAAGCGCGTGTGCTGATCGCCGCCGCAAACCAGGGTGAAGTGGAGCGGTTGGCGGGGTTGTTGCAGGAGTACGGCGTGGCCTACCGCATCGGCTCGCGTACGCAGCAGGGTGGGTCTGCGACGGTTTATTCGGAGTCGAGCTATCTGGCGGGCGATCTGCGCACTCCGGTGATTGTGCGGGCAGCGATTGCGAACGGCGTGCAGGTGCTTGACCTGGATCGCTCGACGGCGCGGCAGATTGTGGTGATCGGCGCCAACGACCTGAACGACGACGTAGATGTGCGCGCGCGGCCTGCGCGCAAGTCGAAGACGGCGGCGTTTGTTTCGGACTTCCGCGATCTTGCGGTGGGTGATTTTGTCGTCCACGTGGAGCATGGCATTGCGCGGTACGACGGCCTGCGCACGATCGATCAGCCTGATGCGCCGCCGCTGGAGTTGATGATTCTCACCTTCGCAGAGGACGCGAAGCTGTATGTTCCGCTGACTCGGCTGGACCTGATTCAGAAGTATCGTTCGACTGATACTGGCCCAGCGCCGCAGTTGAATCGGCTCGGGAATCCGGCGTGGTCGAAGACGAAGGCGCGCGTGAAGAAGGCCATGGAAGACATGGCTGAGGAGTTGTTAAAGCTCTATGCGCAACGCAAGGCCGCAGTGGGGACGGCGTTTTCGCCGGACACTCACATGCAGCGCGAGTTCGAAGATGAGTTCGACTACAACGAGACGGACGATCAGTTGAATGCCGTGAAAGACATCAAGGCCGACATGGAATCGACGCAGCCGATGGACCGGCTGCTGTGCGGCGACGTCGGCTATGGCAAGACTGAAGTCGCCATGCGCGCGGCTTTCAAAGCGGTCCAGGATGGCAAGCAGGTCGCCGTACTTACGCCGACGACGGTGCTCTGCTTCCAGCACTTTGAAAGCTTTAAGCGGCGGTTTGCGAAGTTCCCGGTCAACATCGAGATGATCTCGCGCTTCCGAACGGCCAAAGAGAAGAAGGATGTGCTGGAGCGCACGGCGGAGGGTAAGGTCGATATACTCATTGGCACTCACGCCGTGCTCTCGCAGAGCTTGAAGTTTCAGGACCTTGGATTGCTCATCGTCGATGAAGAACAGCGGTTCGGCGTGCGGCACAAGGAGCGGTTGAAGCAGATGCGTGCTGCGATCGACGTGCTGAGCATGTCGGCGACGCCGATCCCGCGCACGCTGAATATGTCGCTTGTGGGGCTGCGGGATATGAGCGTGATCGAGACGCCGCCGAAGGACCGCATGGCTATCCAGACCGTCGTCGCGAAGTTCGATGAGAAGCTGATTCGCACGGCGATTGAGGTGGAGTTGGAGCGAGGCGGACAGACCTACTTCGTGCACAACCGCGTGGAGACGATCTACGAACTGGCAGCGAAGATTCATGAATTAGTTCCGCAGGCGCGCGTGGTTGTCGGCCATGGACAGATGCCCGAAGCAGAGCTCGAACGCGTCATGCTGGCCTTTATGGATGGCGAGTATGACGTGCTGGTCGCTACCAGCATCATCGAGAACGGGCTGGATATCTCGAAGGCCAATACGATCATCATCAATCGCGCGGACCGGCATGGATTGAGCGAGTTGTATCAACTGCGTGGACGTGTGGGGCGGTCAAATCGGCGCGCCTATGCATACCTGCTGATCCCACCGGAGCAGCAGCTGACGGAGATTGCGCGGCGACGGCTTTCGGCATTGAAGGAGTTCTCGGATCTCGGTGCGGGCTTTAAGATTGCGGCGCTCGATCTTGAGCTGCGCGGTGCTGGCAACATGCTGGGCGGTGAGCAATCGGGTCATATCGAGGCCATTGGCTTTGAGATGTATACGACCATGCTCGAAGAAGCCGTGAGCAAGCTGAAGGGCGAAGGCCGCGAGGAGCGTCCGCAGGTTACGGTTAACCTCGGCATCTCGCTGCGGATTGACGACACGTATATCGCGGAGGAGAGCCAGCGGTTGCGGATGTACAAGCGCATCGCAGGTGCGGACTCGATGGCTGTGCTTACCGATGTGCGAGCCGAGTTGCAGGATCGCTACGGCGCGCCGCCTGAGAGCGTGCTGCACTTATTGGCCGCTGGAGAGATTCGCCTGACGTGCGAGCGGTTGGGGATTGCGCAGATCGAGCGTAAGCGAACGGCCGTGGAAGAGCCGAAGAAGCCTGCGCCTGCTCCAGCGAAGTCGCCGACTTATACGCGGCAGTGGCAGGCAGGGACGGCGCCGCAATATCTCGCGGGGCGGCACGGGCAGGCGCCGCAGACAGCGAACCTGCAGTTCTCGACGCGTACCGTGGCGAATCGGCCTGAGACAAATGCCACGCGGGCTGCGCGGGAGATCGCAGGGCCGCGGCCGGCAAATGCGCCACTGGCGCAGGCTGGGAAGATCAAGGCGATGCGTGACATGCTGTACGTGACGTTTAGCGAAAAGCTGCACGCCGCGCCTGCCGAAGAAGGTAAAGGCGTGAACGTAGGTGCGCTGATGAAACTGGTCGCGCGTAACGCAAAGAACGGCGCCCAGCTCACACCTCAGGGCACACTGCGCTGGCCGCTGACGAGTGCGCAGGCGGATGTCGTGCTGGCGGAGACGCGGGAGCTGCTGTCAGCGTTGGACGTGCAGGCAAGCAGCTAGGCGGGAGTTTGCGATAAACTCAGCGGCATCATGCGCTTTCGTACATTCGCCGCCTCTCTCCTCGTTTTTGTCTCGTCGACCGCCCTTTTGAACGCACAGCATCTCTCCGCCGACGGTGCGTCGCAGACATTCAACTTCCTGACCGACCAGTATTTTCACGACGTCTACTTCAAGTTCTCGCCGACCGCTGGAACCTCCGCCGGCAAGCATGAATACGACACGCAGCTTGAGGATTACTCGGCTGCCGGTGTGCAGAAGAACATCGCGGCACTGCATGACTACGAGAAAAAGTTCATGGCCATCGATCCGAAGGCGCTGGACGCCGAGCCTGCGGCGGACTATCAGATTTTGTTGAACAGCATTCGCGCGAGCCTGCTGCAGCTTGAGGTGGTCCGGAGCTGGGAGAAGAATCCTGACAACTATTCGAGTGGTGTAACGGGCTCGATTTTCACCATCATGGAGCGGCCCTATGCGCCGGTGAATACGCGGCTGCGTGCTGCGGTGGAGCGCGAGAAGCAGATTCCGCAGGTGTTTTTGGAAGCACGCAAGAACCTGAAGAACCCGCCGCATATCTATACCGAGATTGCGCTCGAACAGATCGATGGTGATGTCAGCTTCTTTCAAAACGACGTGCCGAGCGCCTTCGCGGATGCGACCGACGCCGAGGCGAAGGCCGAGTTCGCAAAGACCAATGCAGCTGTGATCGAAGCGCTGAAGAGCTACGGCGCGTGGATGAAGTCGGACCTGCTGCCGCACTCGAATGGCGACTTCCGCTATGGCGCCGATACATACGCGAAAGATCTTGCGTACAGCGAGATGGTCGATATTCCACTCGATCACCTGCTGCAGATTGGCCTGAACGATCTGCACAAAAACCAGGCGGAGTTTGCTCGGGTGGCGAAGGAGATCGATCCAACGAAGACGCCGCAGCAGGAGCTAGCCGAGTTGGCGGGGATGCACCCTGCGCCCGACAAACTATTGCAGGCGTTCCAGGACCGGTTCAACTCGGAGATCGGCTTCATCCGCGAGCATCACATCATCACCATCCCAAGTGACGTGAAGCCAGTGCTCGAAGAGACGCCGCCTTTCATGCGCGCGACGACGCAGGCTTCCATGGACCCTCCGGGACCTTTTGAGACCCACTCCACGAAGGCTTACTTCAACGTCACACTGCCGGATCCGAAGTGGGATGCGGCGAAGACCAGCGAGTACATGGCGGCGTTCAATATCGGTACGATCGTCTCCACCAGCGTGCACGAGGCTTATCCGGGGCACTATATTCAGTTCCTTTGGCAGAACAGGTTCCCATCGGACATTCGCAAGCTGATTGGTGCGAACACCAATATCGAAGGCTGGGCGCACTACTGCGAGCAGATGATGCTCGATGAAGGCTACGGAAAAGTTACCGCGAAGGACGAGCGCGAGGAGAAGCTGATTCGTCTCGGCCAGCTCCAGGATGCGCTGCTGCGCGATGCACGCTTTGTTGTTGCCATCCGGCTGCACACCGGCGTGGGCGGCGCAATGAGTATTCCGGAGGCGGAAGACTTCTTCGTCAAAGAGGGCTACCAGGCACGTCCGATTGCGGAGGTCGAGACCAAGCGTGGCACGTCCGATGCGCTGTATCTGTATTACACGCTGGGCAAGCTCGAGATCATGAAGTTGCGCGAGGACGTGAAGAAGAAGGAAGGCGCAGCATTCAACCTGCAGCAGTTCCACGATGCGCTTATGCAGCAGGGATTCGCGCCGATCAAGGTTATTCGCAAGACGATGCTGCACGATGATTCGCCGGTGCTGTGAGCAAGCGCGAACAGCGGCTGCAATTCTCTAACGTTACATTCTGCACAGACACGCATCCGAAGACGTGACATCTTCTTTGCTAGGATGGTCTGAACACCAACAGGAGATTTGCGCGCAATGGCATTGATGAAGGTTCGCAAGGCTGTGTTTCCCGCTGCGGGTATGGGTACCCGCTTTCTGCCCGCCACCAAGGCCATCCCCAAGGAAATGCTGCCGCTCGTCGATAAACCGCTGATTCAATACGGCGTGGAAGAGGCGGTCGCCGCGGGGTGCACGGAGATCATCATCGTTACCGGCCGCGGAAAGACGACGATGGAAGACCACTTCGATCACTCCTTCGAGCTTGAGGCTGTTCTGGAGGCGCGCAGGAAGACGGAGATGCTGGAGGTTGTGCGCTCCCTCTCCAAGCTGGCGAAGATTGTGTACACGCGCCAGGCGGAGGCGCTCGGCCTGGGCCACGCCGTGCTGATGGCCAAAGAATTGGTTGGCGACGAGCCCTTTGCGGTGATCCTCGCCGATGACGTGGTGGACTCCAAGCAGGGCTGCCTGAAGCAGATGGTTGAGGCCTTCAACGAGACGCAATCGTCGATCCTCGGCTCTGAGGTCGTGGAAGGTGCGGCAATCTCGAACTATGGCTGTCTGGATTGCACCCCCGATGCGCAGGACCCGCGGTTGTTGCTGGTAAAGGATATGGTCGAGAAGCCCAAGGCAGACGAAGCTCCAAGCCAGAACGCCATCATCGGCCGCTACATTCTCACACCGCGCATCTTCCAGATGCTGGAGACGATCAAGCCCGGCGCGGGCGGTGAGCTACAACTCACGGACGGCATCAAGGCGCTGCTGCGGTATGAGCGGGTCTACGGCTTCAGCTATGAAGGCAAGCGCCACGACGCGGGTGATAAGCTCGGATTTCTGAAGGCAACGGTCGAGTTCGCCCTGAAGCGCGACGATCTCGGGCCGCAGCTACGCGAGTGGCTGAAGTCACAGCAGTTCTAGTACGGGAGACTGAGATTGTGAACCGCAGAGACAGCGCTCCGGCCTTCTTTCGCCTCGTCGAATATGGGCGGCTCGGCATCGTTGTGCTGCTCATGTCTCTTGCCCCGCCGGTCTTCGCGCAACAACAAGTCCTTAGTACATCCAGCCCCGCTGCGACTGAGACCACGCCACGTCGTGTGCGCCTGATCATGAAGGACGGCAGCTACCAGCTCGTGCTGAGCTATACCGTTGCCGGAAAGATCGTCCACTACCGCAGCGCCGAGCGCAACGGCGAAACCGAAGACGTTCCGCTCGCGTTGGTCGACCTTCCTGCAACAGAGAAGTGGTCCCGCGAGCATAGTCAGGGCGAACCATTTGATTCGCAGCGCCCGCCCGTCTTGAGCCCCGAGCTTGCGAAAGAAGAGGCCGAGCGCGCCGCGCGAACGCCGGAAGTAGCAGCAGGACTGCGCTTGCCGGAGGAGGACAGCATACTCGCGCTCGAAAACTTCCACGGCGCTCCGGAGCTTGTTCCGTTGGAGCAGCAGGGCGGCGATCTGAACAAGGAGACCGCGCACGACCAGCTCAAGCTGGCCATCAACCCCGCATCCAGCCCGCATCGCATCACGGAGCTGCGCGGCTCCGGCGCTGACGTCCAACTTCACATCGCTGCGCCGGTCTTCTACGTCCGCGTGGGCAGCGATGACGAAGGCGATCCCGGCTCCGGCGCGATCACCGTCGATACCCATGGTGCAGGCGGTCGCGCGACGCCCTCCGGTGGCGCCGAGAACAGCGGCTACGTCATAGTACGGCTAAATACCCTCAGCGACTCACGCATCGTGAACAGCTTCCACCTCTCACTACTCGGCGTAAAGCCGCAGCCTGATGTGATTGAGATGAAAGCTGAAGATCTCCCCGGCGGCCATTGGATGAAGCTGACACCCGTGCAGCCCCTGGACCCCGGTGAGTATGCGTTGGTGGAAGTATTGTCATCCCATGAGCTCAACCAGGACGTATGGGACTTCGGCATCCATCCGGACGCGGCCGAGAACACGGAAGCGATCCATCCTGAGCCTCAGCGGCCTGCAACGTTGGAGCGCAGAGAGCCTTGAATGGCTCAAGAAAAAAGCCCCAACTGCGTGGCCATTAGCCATCGCGCAGTTGGGGCGGTAAAGTCTTGCAGGGTTACTGATTGATCTTTACGTCGATCGTAACGTCCGCGGCGACGGCGAGGTAGTTGCGCGTGGCCGGCTTGAAGCGGTACTGGCTGATCGCAGCAATCGTCTTGCGTGCGACGACCGCATCGGTAGCGTGATCGATGGAAATATTCTGCGGAACGCCATTCTGGTCAACGGTCAGGTGCACGGTAACGTCGGCGCCAGCAGCAGCTTGCTGCGGTGCCAGTTCCGGGTTCACAACGTGGATCAGCTTGGGCGCCGTAACGGAGTTGCCGGTGGCCGCACCGAAGCTGTATGCGATCGTGCCGTTGGCATCTGCATCGGCATCTTCAGCCTGGTGAATCACAACGTGCATCGGCACTGCCGAGGTCGTTACGTCCGAAGAGGACGCAGCGCTGTTTGAAGGAGCCAAAGCCGACGGCGGGGTCGCCGTGGCCACGAGCGTCGCCGAGTTCTGCGACGGCTTGGTCGATGTGCTGGCCTGGGCATTTGCCAGAACGGGGATCAATACTAGAGTCGCAATAACGATTCGGCGCAATTGAAATCTCCTTTGAGCCAAAGGTGCTCATCACCACCCTATACGCGCGTAAATACGATTGTCAACAAATATTTTGAAAATAAATTTACCCCAATGTTTCCGTGGTTTCTTTAGGCAAAGACCGGAGCTTTCTGCAGCCACAGTAAAATAACGGTGTTGTCCGCGGTTCGAAAATTGAACCGCTACCACCGCAGGTTTGAGGCTTTGAGAAGCCGTTCCTCGAAATCAAACAGCATCATCCCTGTACACTTCAAAAAGTATGTACAAGCGTGTTCTGCTCAAGCTTTCCGGAGAAGCCCTGGCCGCCGGCCGCGGCTTCGGTGTCGATGCCGTCTTCGTCAGTGCAATTGCCAATGAGATCGCCGAGGTCGCCCGAACGGGCTGCCAGATCGCCATCGTAGTCGGCGGTGGCAACTTCTTTCGCGGCGTCGCCGAGCAGGCCATCCACATGGACCGCGTCGCTGCAGATCACATGGGCATGCTCTCCACGGTCATCAACGCCATCGCCTTGCAGGACGCCATCGAAAAGACCGGCCTCTTCTGCCGCGTCATGTCGGCCATCGCCATGCACCAGGTCGCGGAGCCGTACATCCGCCGCCGCGCCATCCGCCATCTTGAAAAGGGCCGCATCATCATCTTCGCGGCCGGCACGGGCAATCCGTACTTCTCCACCGATACCGCCGCCAGCCTCCGCGCCATGGAGATCGGCGCCGAGGTGCTCCTCAAGGCCACCAGCGTCGACGGCATCTACACCTCCGACCCCAAAAAGGACGCCGACGCCGTCAAGTTCGAGCAGATCACCTACATGGAGATCCTCAACCTCGGGCTCAAGGTCATGGATACCACCGCCGTCTCTCTCTGCAAGGACAACAACCTGCCGATGATCATCTTCAGCATGCGCGAGCGCGGCAACATAGTCCGCGTAGTGCAGGGCGAAAAGCTGGGCTCACTCGTCACGGCGTAGCAGTTGTCCAGCGCGCTATAAAACAGCCACGCGACGCTCTTTCTGCGCCGCTCTCTTCTGCTTCCACCAAGTCCCAATCGCTATCTGCGCCGGGTGCTCCACAAACTTTCTTACCCCAATCGCCACCAGCACAATAAACACATAGCTGATCCAGGGATCGAAGCGCGCCACATGCAGCCGCTCCGGCACATGGTGCAGGTGCAGCAGCACAAACAGGTTGAAGTGCAGCAGGTACAGGCAGTAGGTTGAAGACCCAATCACAACCAGCGGCGGAATAGAAAACACCCGCGCCAGCGGGCTAGGGCCAGAAAGCCCAAGAATGATCGCCGCAAAGATCGGTGTCAGCAGCCCGCCATGGATCATGATGTAGGGCAGGGAAGGCACCAGGTGGTACGCAACGAACCACGCGGCCGTAAAGCCGCTAAGCCCCACAATCATCCTGCCACGCACACCAAGCTTCGCCGCTTCATGCAGCCGCCCCAGCGTTAGCCCCGCAAGAAACGTGCAGACATACGGCAGCGGCGTGTACTTCAGCGTATTGATCCACACACCAACGTCGTATCGATTGGCCATATGCCCCAGGTGGTCCGGATCGCGCAGCACATAAACCGAGTGCGGTATCAGCCCAATAATCCAGAAGGCCAGAAACATCGCCAACAGCTTGCTGGTACTGCGAGGCCAGCGCAGCCGTATCAGCCACGGGAACGCGATATACAGCATCACCTCGCACGAAAGCGTCCACGTCACCGTATTCCAGAATGTAGCCAGCATTGGGAAGCAGCCCTGCAGCAGCAGCGGCGTCAGCACAACGCCCTCGTAGAACTGCGTATGCGACCGCACATGGTACTCAGCGATCACCATCGGAATCGACACGATCAGCGTCAGCACATACACCGGATACAGCCGCGAAAAGCGCGCCATCCAAAAGTCCACCGCATTCATCGGATGCGGCCGGTCCGCATAGTTATACGAAAGAATGAACCCCGAGATCAGGAAGAAGAAGCTGACAAAGACATAGCCGATATCCACGATCGGATACAGCGAAATCCACGGATGCGCATCCCACCGCAGACCCGCCGGAGTAAAGTGAAACAGCAGAATCGTCAGCGCCAGTAGAGTGCGTATTCCGGTAAGCCCCGGCAGTGCCGGTTTGCGTTCGTGCTTCACCGGCGCGGGCTGCAACGCCTCGGCAGCTTCGCCGGTTGAGGTCGGCGCGGACTCATAGATTGTCGAAGGTGTTGTTGATGTTGACGCGAGATCGTTCATGCAGGCATCTCGTAGGATGCCTTGTCTACGTCCTGCTGCCGTACAAAGTCTCCGAAAAGCAGGGAATACCCAGCAGGGAACAGCGAGCAGCTACTGCCGTTCGACGAAAACCCCGACTCCTGACGCTCAAAAGCTGTTCTCTGTTCTCTGATATCTGTTCTCTGCTTCTTCACTTCACCTCAACATGCTCAAACCCAAGGCCTTCGAGCATCGCCGTGACCGTCGCACGGGCATTCTTTGTGGCGGCATCCAGAATTCCGTCCGTAAGCGCGGCCTGCTGCAGCATCTGCTGCGCCTTGGTGCGCGTCTCGCTCTCCAGGTTAGGGTCGGCCGAGACGAAGATTCCCGTGTCCCGCGAATAAACCCGCGTGTGCGCATTGTCGATCGCCGTCACAAACACCTGAGAGGGCGGCAGCACCAGCTTGATCGACCGCTCCCCACCGCCTTCCGTAATCTGCACGTCTTCGGGCTTCAACTGGCTCATATCGATCCCGGCGATGCTCTGGCCGTGCACGATCATCAGCATCCTGTCCCCGGCCAGCGCATCGGGCAGTATGGCGCTCGGTTTGTCGCCCTCCACCACCGTATCCAACGAATAAACAACGCTCTCCAGCCGGTTCAGCCGCTGCACCTTCTCAACCACCATCGGCGCCGAGACCACATTCAATGGCCGTCCGGTAATCATCGCCGCCAGCCTGCCGGCCAGCCCCTGCCGCGCCTGGTGCACAAAAACGCCCGTGCAGGCCGCGCCAAGCAGAAGCACTAAAATAAGGGAATAGAAGGTCGCTGAACCGCGTCGTCCGTAGTCATACTGGGTCGTCATCGTATCTCCGCCGGGATTTGCCGGACGCTCTTTGAATTCTATCCGCGCATCTGCACCGGCGCCTGAAACTTTTGGCCTTCGCCCGGCATCTCTTGCAGAACGGCACCTCCCCGCCGTACCGTGGACACATAGTGCAACAAGCTGGTTCCCCGGGGCATCCAATACGTCACAGTCAGACGTATGGACGATGAGCGAGTCGTTGAAGATTCAAGCCAAGCACGCAAGCCGAAGTACCGGAGCAAGCACCATGCTGACTCAGCAGCCAATAGCCGTCTCTCTGCTCGCGCGCTTTCGCAATGTTCGCCAGGCGACCATGCAGTTCTGCGAACCCCTCACCCCGGAAGACCTCATGGTGCAGTCCTGCGCCGAAGCCTCCCCGGTAAAGTGGCACCTCGCGCACACCTCGTGGTTCTTTGAGACCTTCGTCCTCAGCGAATTCATCGCCGCCTACAAGCCCTTCAATCCCGAGTTCCGCTGGCTCTTCAACAGCTATTACAAGTCGCTCGGCGATATGCCCGAAAAGAAGCTCCGCGCCTCCTTCTCGCGCCCGCCGCTGGATCAGATCCTCGCCTACCGATGTCACGTAGACGCCGCCATCGCGCGCCTCCTCGAACAAACCCCGGAGGACGAAGCCCTCCGCCGCATCGCCCTCGGCCTCGAACACGAGCAGCAGCACCTGGAGCTCATCGCCACCGACATCAAGCACGCCTTATTCACCAACCCGCTGCACCCGGCGTACATCGCAGGCCCGTCGTCGACCTCTGAAGCCATGTCCCCACCGCTCGAGTGGTGCGGCTTCTCCCCCGGATATCCCGCCCATCCCGGCGTAGTCGAAGTCGGCATCAGCCCCAACCCAGCCTCCATCGAAAGCTTCGCCTTCGACAACGAAACGCCGCGCCATCCGGTCTACATCGCACCCTTCCGCCTGGCCTCGCGCCTCACCACCTGCGCCGAGTACCTCGCCTTCATAGAGGAAGACAGCTACTCCCGCCCCGAGCTCTGGCTCTCCGAAGGCTGGGACCTCATGCGCGCCGAAGGCTGGCAGGCCCCACTCTACTGGCAGCGCGACACCAGCACCAAATCCGGCTGGAGCGTCTATACCCTCCACGGCTTCCGCCCCCTCGAAGAGCTCTCCGAAACCCCCGTCTGCCATCTCAGCTTCTTCGAGGCCGACGCCTTCGCCCGCTGG
>Ga0302316_10001766_pt1 | contig 16510 bp, 11 predicted proteins | sample III_Palsa_N3_2_FD_200456 | JGI IMG/M metagenome (GOLD analysis project Ga0302316, IMG submission 200456) | Peat permafrost microbial communities from Stordalen Mire near Abisko, Sweden - III_Palsa_N3_2 | ecosystem: Environmental > Terrestrial > Soil > Palsa > Peat permafrost | place: Sweden...
ATCCGGATGGCGATCGACGACTTCGGGACGGGTTACTCGTCGCTGGCGTATCTCAGGCGCTTCGACATCGATTACCTCAAGATCGACCGTTCATTCGTGCAGAACCTCGCCTTCGATGAAGACAATCAGGCGCTTTGCGAGGCGATGGTCGTACTGGCTCACAAACTGGGATTAAAAGTCATTGCCGAAGGGGTAGAGACGACGGAGCAACGGGATTTCCTCATCGCCGTCGGCTGTGATTTTGCCCAAGGTTTTTTATATTCCGAACCGGTTCCGGCTGATCAATTTGAGGGGTTGGTATGGCCGGCTATCGAGGAGAGACCAGACTGTCTCTCATGTGCTACGTCTTAGGTGGAACGCTCGATCGGTGAACATGCGCATGCGCGCTCGCTTGAGCCAGCACGCCTGACCCAGCCGCCTGAGCATCGCCGTATCAACCCGCTTCTCCTTCGACGGGCGCCAACGCGTCGTCCTCTCTAGCGGAACGGCGTCACGTTGCCTCTTGCAGGACACCGTCTGGCGATAGCACGTCGATCAAGTCATCTGCCGACATCGGATGGCCAAGCAGGAAGCCCTGCAGGCAATCGCAACCAAGGCGGGTCAGGAATTCTTGCTGTGCCCTTGTCTCCACACCCTCCGCCACGATATTCAGATTGAGTGTCTGACCCAGCGCCACGATTGCCGACACAATCGCCGCGTCCTCTGTGTCGCGGGCCAGGTCGCGGATAAACCCACGGTCGATTTTAAGCTCGCTTGCCGGTAGCCGTTTCAGATACAAGAGACTTGAATAGCCGGTGCCAAAATCGTCGATGGAAATACGCACGCCCATATCGTGCAATTGCTGCAGGATTTGCAGGCTTGCATCGACATCGTGCATGGCCGTGGACTCGGTAATCTCGAGCATCAGGGAACTCGGTTCCAGTAGATGGCGCTCCAGGGTCTCCTGGACAGTTCGAATCAGACACGCGTGTCTGAATTGCAATGCCGACAGGTTGACCGCCATGGTCAGGTCGTGGTGGCCGGCGTTGCGCAACACCGCAATCTGCCGGCAGGCCTCGTCGAATACCCATTCGCCAATTGGCACGATCAAGCCGGTTTTCTCCGCCAACGGGATGAACTGGTCCGGCGGAATCAGCCCGCGAGTGGGATGCCGCCAACGCACCAGCGCTTCCACGCCGATTACCGGCCCGTTGGGTGCGGTGAATTTTGGTTGATATTGCAAGATCAGCTGGTTTCGATCAACCGCCGCGCGGAGATCTTGCACGAGCTGTAACTGTTCGTGCACATTGGCGTTCATCGAGGCTTCGAAGAAGCAGTAGGTATTTCGTCCTAGCGCCTTTGCGTGATACATCGCGGCATCCGCATTGATCAGCAACTCCTCCTGATCAAAGCCGTTGCCGGGATACATCGCAATACCAATGCTGGTGGACACCCGCAACTCGCGGCCGGCAAGCTGAAAGGGGTCTCGCGTGACGGCCAATATTTTGTCGGCGAGGGTCGCCGCATCCGCGGGTTCGGCAACCTCCGCGAGCAGCACGAATTCGTCTCCCCCTACACGGGCGATCGTGTCCTGTGATCGGACATTCACCCCAATACGGTGCGCGACTTCGATCAGCAACAGGTCGCCGACGTGATGGCCGTAGGCGTCATTGACCGCCTTGAACCCGTCCAGGTCCATGAACATCAGGGCGAAGCGGCCATGTTCGCGTTCAGCACTCTGGATCGCCCGACCGAGCCGGTCTTCCAACAGCACGCGATTAGGAAGCTTGGTGAGGGCATCATGCAATGCCAGGTAGGTCAATTCCTGGTTGGCCTCAGCGAGTGAGACCGCCAATATGGCAGTGCGTGACTCCAGCCGAAGGTCAAGAACTGAAATGATCAGGGCAATGGCGAGTACCGCCAGCGTGGCAATAATGATCACGAGCGCCAGCCATCCTGCACTCACGCCTTCACGCACGGCACCGCAAACGCTCCCAAGCGGAAATTGCGCTGCGGCCATGCCCGTGTAGTGCATCACGACAATGGCAAGACCCATCACCACCGCTGCGCCTGCACGCATCTGCCGAACCATGGGTAAAAGCCGGCGCAGGTGGAATGCAATCCATAGCGCCGCGCCCGACGCGAGCATCGCGATGATGACGGAGAGGATAAAAAGGGACGGGACGTAGCTGATTCCGGGCGTCATGCGCAACGCAGCCATGCCCGTATAGTGCATACCCGCGACCCCGGCACCCATTAATACGGCGCCGCTGATCAATCGCGACACAGGCAACTCGTTCTGGCCCACAAGCCACAGCGCGAACGCCGAAGAGGCGATGGCGATCAGAAGCGAGAGTACGGTGATCATCGGGTCATAGCCGAGCGAAATCGGCAAGCTGAAGGCCAGCATGCCGACAAAGTGCATCGACCAGATGCCCGTGCCCATGGCGCACGCGCCGCCTACCAGCCACCCGAAGGCTGCCCGTCCCTGAGAGGTAGAAATTCGGCCCGCCATGTCCAATCCGGTATACGAGGCCAGAATCGCGACGAGCAGCGAGAACAAGACGAGCAAACTATTGTAGCTACCAGCAAGCATGAGGTATTCCGTAAGTGTTGATCCGAACTGCGTGGATCTCTCTCGCCGCGTCCGCGCACAACAGCGCGAGCATCAAGTGATCGATGAGCGTTAGCCTCCCACGTGAAACACATGCCTGAGGCACGGAGAAGAAGCGGCCATAAGAGCCAACCCGGTGTGCGAAGTCGCCATAGCCGAGTTCACGGCAACGGCTCACGCCTTACCTATAACGACCCGGTGTTCGGAAACTTGAAAGAATCAGGCGCAGGTCGGGTGCCACCGCGCGCCGCAACCCGTGTCGAAACAGCTCTGATACGGTGGTCGCGGGGGCGTGCCGACACATAAAACACACGTGCCCGGCAGCAATCGATAAAGATATCGACCACCGCCGGGCACGTCTGGCACTCCGTTGCAGAGCGTCAGTTACAGCTAGCCATCACGACAAATGATGCACCTCTTGCAAGCCGAACACCGGCGTTGGGATCCCCTCCATCCGAGCCTTGAGTTGCAGCGATAAATACTGCGAGTAGTGGCGCGATTGATGCAGGTTCCCGCCATGGAACCACAACGCCTGCTGCTGCGTGGGTTTCCACATGTTGCGCTGCTCGCCTTCCCACGGCCCCGGGTCCTTGGTCGTATCCGATCCCAATCCCCACACCTTGCCCACTTTGTCCGCCACCTCGCGCGATATAAGATCCGCAGCCCAGCCGTTCATCGACCCATAACCGGTCGCGTACACAACCAGATCCGCTTCAAGTTCGCTGCCGTCGCTGAGCACGACCGAATGCTCCTTCAGCTCGACGACTTCCACACCGCTCTTCAGCTTGATCTTGCCGTCCGCGACGAGGTCCGCGGCACCCACATCAATGTAATAGCCCGATCCGCGCCGGAGATATTTCATGAAGAGGCCCGAGTCATCATCGCCGAAATCAAGCATGAAACCTCTTTTCTCCAGCCGATCATAAAACTCCGCATCACGCACCTTGATCGCCTTGTACACCGGGATCTGGAACTCGTGCAGGATCTTGTACGGAATCGATGCGAACGTGAGGTCGGCCTTCATCGTGGTCATGCCCGCAGCCACCGCGCGTTCGGAGTAGAGATCGCCCAGCGCCAAGTCCATCAGCGAGTCCGACTTGACGATGTGCGTGGACGAACGTTGCACCATGGTCACGTCCACGCCCGCTTCCCACAACGCCCCGCAAATATCGTGCGAAGAATTATTCGCGCCAATCACGACAACTTTCTTGCCCTTGAAAGCGTCCGGTCCCGGATGTTTCGACGAATGATGCTGCTCGCCCTTGAACACATCCATGCCCTTGAATTTTGGCAGATTCGGCTTGCCCGACATGCCGGTGGCGAGCACGAGTTGCTTCGGCCGGAGCGTCAGCTTTTCGCCACCACGGTCGACTTCCACGATCCATTCGCCCGCGGCCTCGTCGTATTGAGCGGACGTGCAAGTGGTCGCTCCCCAGTAGTTCAGCTCCATCACCTTCGTGTACATCTCGAGCCAGTCGCCAATCTTGTCCTTGGGCGAAAACACCGGCCAGTTGTCCGGGAACGGCAGATACGGCATGTGGTCGTACCAGACCGGATCGTGCAGGCACAGTGTTTTATAACGGGCACGCCAGGCGTCGCCGGGCCGCTCGTTCTTGTCGATAATGATCGCCGGCACGCCCAGTTGCCGCAGTCGCGCACCCAACGCAATCCCGCCCTGCCCGCCGCCGACGATCAGGCAATACGGCTGCTTCTCATACCCCAGCGTTTTCTGTTCAGCCTCGCGGTTTTCCTTCCAGCTGGTGCGCTCAGTGCGCGCGCCGTGTTCGGCGCCCATCGGGCGCTTCAGGCCTTTCGTTTCTTCGTGGCCCTTGAGTTCGGTCATGGTCGTGAGCAACGTCCATATCTGTGCGTCCTTCACGCGGATAAAACCCGTGCCGCGCGCGACTCCCGTCTCGAACGTGATCCACGCTTGCGTCACGCCGTCCGCTTCAGTCGCCGTTTCGTTATCGGCAATCTTCAGTTTTGACGGCTTGATCGTGTTCAACTGTGACTCCAGCATCGCGGCAATCTGCTCGCGGCCTTCCATCGTCTTGATGTTCCAGGTAAACGCAACAAGGTCGCGCCAATATCCATCGGGCTGAAATAGCGCAACGGCCGCCGCTGTGTCGCCGCTTTTAAGCGCAGCCTCGAATGTCTCAAGGATGTTGGTGATGGTTTGGTTTGGATTCTGTTCAGACATGGTCGCTCCTCCATGAGATACGGATCACTAAGTATCGATTGGTATCGATTAAGAAAAGACGGGTTCTCTGCCCGCTAAAATAAAAATGCTCAGTCGCTGCTAGCGCCTGTGCGGCGCCACTATTCCAAACTTTGCGATGCGGCGGTACAACGTCGCCCGCGATATGCCCAGCGTCTGCGCCGCCATGACGGGGCGCCATTTCGCATCGGTCATCGCTGCAACAATGCGCACGCGTTCCAGTGCTTCGCTTTCAGACAACGCAGGTTGCGTCACGGGTTTGGTGGCTTCGCGTGGTGTCGGCGTCGGGCTTCTGGAAGCGCGCAGGACAGGCGGCCTGACACGCGCATGCAGCGGCGACCCGGAGCCGATCAACCTGAACGAGATGAGGTCGCGTCCGGGGCGTGCATCGAGCAGGCGTTCCGGCCGGATATCGAAGAGTTCGCAGACGTGACGCGGCAACTGATCGAGACCCGGCACACATTCCTTCGCGCGCCGGTTCGCCGCGATCGCGTAACCGCGCGCATCGAAGGCGATAAGAATTTCCGGCTGCGCCTCAACGTAATGCCGGCTGCGATGCGCGAGCAAGACCCAGCAATGCGTGGTCGCGTTGAGGAAGAAACCGTCCTCGATCAGCAACGCGCTTTGCCGCACGATATGGTTGACCAGCCGCTGGCTCTCGCGCTCTTCGGGCGAGCGCACCGCTGACGCATCCAGCACGCCGATCAACTCGCCTTGCACGCCGAAGATAGGCGATGCGCTGCATGTCAACGTGGTAAACGCCGCGCGGAAATGGTCGGTCTTGTGGACGGTGATCGCCTCGGCGTCGAGCAGCACCGACGCAACGCCACATGTCCCCTCTTCACGCTCGGACCAGCACGAACCGGGATACAAACCCGCGCGCTTGAATTCGTGACGGCGATCGCGATCGACCCGGTAGTCGATGGTGACGCCCGCTGCATCGGTCAGCATCACGCAGTAATCGGCTTCACGCACGGTTTCATGCAGACGCGAAAGACATTCGCCAGATGCACGCAGCACGGTTTCTTCGCGCTGCTGGACATCGCGTAATTCGGGAACGGTCAGGATGCGCGGACCAATAGTCGCGCCCGGGTCGAGATGATATTGCTCCAGCGACCGCTTATACGATGACGCCAGCCGCGACCCATCGGCACCCGGGCTGCTCATGCGGCCTTCTATCACGTTGCGCACGCGATCGATGTGTCTGGTCTGCGAAACATACGGCATGAAGAGCCTCCGGCGGATTCGGTGCGCTCGCGCCATTCACGACACACTGCAACCCGAAAACTTAAACGCATGGTGACGTTTTAGCATGCGTGCTCTGGGAGATCACACCGCAGTGCACCATCGAAGTTGATGAGACATCTGTCTCACTCATTTGTCTCGATCGACGGCGACGTTATCGACGCCGCGTTTGCTCGAGCGCAGCCATCTTCCGGTAGAGCGTGTTACGCGATACGCCAAGCATTCGCGCCGCCGCCGAGACGTTGCCGGAGTGTGTATCGAGCGCTGCCGCGACAGCTGACAACGCGAGATCATCCAGGCGCGCGCTGTCCTTCGCAGACGGCGAAAAAACCGCTTGTGCGTTCTGCGCGTCGCGTTCTTCATCGAAGAAATCTTGCGGCAGATGATCGAGGCCGATACATGTCTCATCGTCGTCGAGCATCGCGCATGCGGTCCTCAGCACGTTCGCGAGCTGCCGGAAGTTTCCTGGCCACGGGTGGCGCGTGAACGCCGCCAGCACCTCAGGTGAAACCCTGATGGGCACACCCGTCGCACGTTCAGCACGCAGGATCTTTTCGACGGTCACGGCCAGATCGGTACGCTGGCGCAACGGCGGCAACGTCACCAGCAGACCGTTGATCCGGTAATAGAGATCCTCGCGGAATTCACCGGCAGTGACGCGCTCGCGCAGATTGCGATTGGTCGCGCAGATCAGGGCGAAATCCACGGGCACGGCGCGCCTGCTGCCAAGCGGCGTCACCATGCGCTCCTGCAGCACACGCAGCAAACGGCTTTGCAATGAGAACGGCATATCGCCTATTTCATCAAGGAACAAGGTGCCGCCATCAGCTTGCAGGATCTTGCCGCAAGCGCCGCGTTTGGACGCGCCGGTGAATGCGCCTTCCTCATAACCGAACAACTCCGCTTCTATCAGCGTGTCCGGGATCGACGCACAATTCAAAGCAACGAACGGCCCGTCGCTACGCGGCGAATCACGATGCACCGCGCTCGCCAGGACATCCTTGCCGGTACCCGTCTCGCCGCCAATCAGGATCGGAATATTTTTACCGATCACCTTGCGCACCCGTTCAACGAGCGCCGCAACCTGGGCGTCTCCGGTCATCAGGTACCGCAAGCCGGACAGTTGCGGCTGCGGTTCGGGAACGCGTTTGCGAGCGACAACATCGATGACATCGTGGCTATCCGTCGAGAGTGCAACGGCCGTCGAGCGCCTCAGATCGGCACTGGCAAATACGTTGACGCCACTGTGCAAACACAGCGAAATCGTGCGTTCGACGGGCGTGCCCACACCGCTGCGGATCCGGTCGAACAACTCACCACACGAGACGTTGAATAACGATGACAAGGTATGCGCGCGCAACGAGGCCAGCGGCAAACCAAACTGAAATTGTGCGCTGCGGTTCGCCGATAGAAATCGGCCATCAGCCCTGAACGCGGCAATGCCTTCCATCAGCGTGCCGATAAACTCCGGACGCCCATGAAAATGGATTTGCAATGCTTCAGGAAAGGCGCTCGTGAACAAATGGTTCTCGATCATCTGCGCGGACATCTTCGCAAGCGCCATCGTGTGACGGCTGTGGCCGCGGCAATCGCCGGTGACGTCGAGAACGCCCAGCAACGCTCCGAATGGATCAAGAATCGGCACGCTGGAGCACGCAAGAAACCGGTTCGCGCGCAGGTAATGCTGGTCGCCGAGCACCATGGTGGCGTCGCCTGCGGCAATGGCCGTGCCTATCGCGTTGGTGCCCTGCTGCTGTTCGCTCCACAACGCGCCGGGGCGCAACGCGACACGGTCGGCACGAGCGAGGAAATCGTCGTCGCCGAGCGAATGCAGGATCAGCCCTTCGGAGTCGGTCAGTACGACCATGCTATGCGTATTGGCAATCTGTCCGTAGAGCGTTTCTATGACGGGCAGCGCATGCGTGGAGAGCGCGCGATTCTGCTCGCGCTTGAGCCGGAGATCAGCTTCGCCGAGCACGCCGTAGTCGGGCCGCATGGTGTCCGACAGGCCAAAGCTGCGGGAACGTTCGTGCGATTGCCTAATGATATCCAGCCCTTCCATGCGGCCGGCATGATCGCTGGCCAGCAGCGCGGATCGGCTTGATGCGCTTGAACGGTCGATAGAAACCGGGTTCATAACCATTGTCTCCTTCGCCAGCATTCGCGGAAAAGGAGTCGGTCGTCAGCTCCGCCCGTCGCGTGGTCGATCGAGACAATGTACCACTGCTACAGTGTTCAACCCCGGGTTTAGCCCGTCACGTGCTCGACCGGATGGCGTTCGAGCCAGCCAGATTCGGTGTCGTCGAAAAGGCGCGACCGGGTGAGAAAACGCAACCCGCTGGGGCGTTCCAGCGAAAACATGCCGCCATTGCCCGGCACGCAATCGATGATCAACTGCGTGTGCTGCCAGTACTCGAATTGCGATTCGCTCATGTAGAACGGCGCGCCGGCCAGCTCGCCGAGCTTGACGTCGGACGAACCGACCATGAATTCGGCAACCGGGAAACACATGGGCGCGCTGCCGTCGCAGCAGCCGCCCGACTGATGGAACAATACCTGCCCGTGTTCGGCTTTCAGCTTCTCGATCAACTCGATCGCCGCCGGCGTGGCGACCACGCGCGAAACTTCTTTTTCGGTCATAAGGGTTTCCACTGAATACGCAACATGGCGAGCCGCACAGGCGGCCCGCCATTTCGATCAGATGACTGCTTCGATCAGAAGAAACCAAGCGGCTTCTGGCTATAACTCACCAACAAGTTTTTCGTCTGCTGATAGTGGTCGAGCATCATCTTGTGATTTTCCCGGCCAATGCCTGATTGCTTGTAACCCCCAAACGCCGCATGCGCCGGATACGCGTGATAGCAATTGGTCCACACACGTCCAGCCTGGATGTCGCGGCCGAAACGATAGGCTCGCGTACCATCGCGCGTCCACACGCCCGCGCCGAGGCCATAAAGCGTGTCATTGGCGATTTCCAGCGCCTCTGCCTCATTCTTGAACGTCGTCACAGACAGCACCGGCCCGAAGATTTCCTCCTGGAAGATGCGCATCTTGTTGTGACCGCGGAAGACCGTCGGCTTGATGTAGTAGCCGTTCTTCAACTCGCCGTCGAGCGTATTGCGTTCACCGCCGATCAGGCATTCAGCACCTTCCTGCTTGCCGAGATCGATATACGACAGGATCTTTTCAAGCTGCTCCCGCGAGGCTTGCGCGCCGATCATCGTCTTCGAGTCGAGTGGATGGCCCTGGCTGATGGCCGCCACGCGCTTGAGCGCGCGTTCCATGAAGCGGTCATAGATGCTCTCTTCGACCAACGCCCGCGACGGACACGTACACACTTCGCCCTGATTCAGCGCGAACATCGCGAAACCTTCCAGTGCCTTGTCGAAATAGCTGTCGTCGGCGTTCATGACATCGGCGAAGAAAATGTTCGGGCTCTTGCCGCCGAGTTCGAGCGTCACGGGAATCAGGTTCTGGCTGGCGTACTGCATGATCAGGCGGCCGGTCGTGGTCTCACCGGTGAACGCAATCTTGGCAATCCGCTTGTTCGATGCCAGCGGTTTGCCTGCCTCCAGCCCAAAACCGTTGACCACGTTCAGCACGCCGGCCGGCAACAGGTCTTCGATCAACTCGAGCAACACCAACAGCGAAGCGGGCGTTTGTTCAGCGGGCTTCAGCACGACGCAATTGCCCGCAGCCAGCGCAGGCGCGAGTTTCCACACCGCCATCAGGATCGGGAAGTTCCACGGAATGATCTGTCCCACCACGCCTAGCGGCTCGTGGAAGTGGTATGCGACCGTGTCTTCATCGATCTGCGAAATCGAGCCTTCCTGGGCACGCACGCAACCGGCGAAATAGCGGAAATGATCGATGGCCAACGGGATATCGGCGGCCATGGTTTCGCGTAGCGGCTTACCGTTATCGATGGTTTCCGCCACCGCGATACGCACGAGATTCGCTTCCATCCGGTCGGCGATCTTGTTCAGGATGTTGGCCCGCTCGGCGGGCGACGTCTTGCCCCAGGCGGTCTTGGCCTTGTGCGCGGCATCGAGCGCGAGTTCAATATCAGCTTCGCGTGAGCGCGGGATGGAGGTGAACGCTTCGCCCGTGATTGGCGAAATATTATCGAAATACTCACCACCTAACGGCTTGACCCATTGACCACCAATGAAATTGCCATACTGCTTTTTATACGGGAAGTCAGTGTTCAAAAATTGCATCTCGGCGTGATTCATGTGCGTGCTCCTCGCATGTCGGTGAGAATGACCGCCGCGACTATGATTGCCGCGACCGGTGGGAACATGCTTGCGAGATGCGTGCCAATGGGTGAGCCGCAGATGGGCAAAGGCGGCGGGCGGTATGCGCTTGCCCACGAGCATGATCATGCGTTCCGTTTCGGAACACGTGCATCGACAATCGCGTTGAAACGGAACAGCGCGGTGGCGCAATGCGTGAGCACGACGCGCGGTGGATTTATTGTGCAAACTATGGGTTCGACCGTTAAGCACGGCGGTGGCGTTTCGTCATAGGTAGAACTAGAGAGAGGCACGCGATGGCATTGATCGGCGTTAAAGCATTCGTATTCGATGTATTCGGCACCGTCGTGGATTGGCGCGGCGGCGTGGCGCATGACGCGGCGCTGTTTCTGGCGCGGCATAAGATCGATGGCGTCGCCACGTCTGAATTCGCCGATGCCTGGCGTCGCCGGTATGGCCCTGCCATGGAGGAAGTGCGCAGCGGCCGGAGAGCATTTGTCCGGCTCGACGTGTTGCACCGCGAGAATCTACTGGCGGTGCTGGGGGACTACGGAGTTGATGCAGCAAGCATTCCAGCGGAGGAAGTGGATGGACTGAATCTGGCATGGCATCGGCTCGATCCATGGCCCGATTCGCTGAGCGGCCTCACGCGGCTCAAGGCCACGCGCATCATTGCGCCGCTTTCGAACGGCAACATCGTGCTGATGCTGGACATGGCGAAACGCGCCGGCATTCCGTGGGACGCAATTCTGGGTGCGGAAGTCGTGCAGGCGTACAAGCCGATGCCCGAAGCGTATTTGCGAACTGCCGACGTACTGGGTCTGCGGCCGGAGCAAATGTGCCTGGTCGCCGCGCACAACAGCGATCTAGCGGCTGCGAGGCAATGCGGATACAAGACGGCGTTTGTTGCGCGCCCGACGGAACATGGGCCGGGGCAAACCACGGACTTGAAGGCGGAAGCGGACTGGGACGTGATCGCGCGTGACTTCAATGACCTGGCGGATAAGGTGGGGGCTTAGGGCGGCTGAGGGTGGCTTAAACTGCCTCAAACCGTCTGCCGCTCGACAATATGAAACCCTACATCAACCACGTTCGCTTCGGTCAAGCCTTTCAGGCGCTCTAACAAACAGCGTGCTGCGCTCACGCCAATTCGCGTGCCGTCCACGCCCACGGTCGTCAATTGCGGGCTCGTTTCAGAAGCGAACTCCAGATCGCCGAAACCGCAGATGGCCAGTTGCGACGGCACGTCGATACCCCGGCGTTTCGCCTCGCCAAGCACGCCGATAGCAAGCAGGTCCGAGCCGCAGAAAACCGCATCGAGTGCAGGCATCTGTTCAATAAGCTTAGGCAACGCGGCCTTGCCAATCGATACCGAACTGGGCGGCGCAACTATCACGTTCGCCACATCATGAATCCCTGCGCGTGCCAACCGCTCCCGAAAGCCGGTAATACGTGCAATTGCGCGATCATCGTTGGCCGACACCAGTCCCGGATGCGAAATACCTCGCGCGAGGAACCGCTGCGCAACCGCAACGCCTACATCGTAATGCGAGAAACCAACGAGCATATCGATCGGCGTCTGCGTCATGTCCCACGTTTCCACAATCGGAATGCCGACATTACGCAACCGTTCGCGCAACGAATCCGTGTGCGCCACGCCCGTCAACAATACCCCTTCAGGGCGTCGGCTCAAGACGGCATCAAGCAGCGTTTCCTCACTGGAATCGCTATAGCCGCTCAACGCAAGCAGCACCTGATAACCGGCCTTCGACATGGTCTCGCTGAACACCTGAATAGTCTCGGAGAACAACGAGTGGGCAATGGTCGGGACGATCGCCGCGATCAGCCGCGACTTCGACGAAGACAACCCGCCCGCCAGCCGGTTAGGCACATAACCCAGCTTCTGGACAACCTGACGCACGCGCTCGAGCGTTTCCGGCGCGACCGATTCCGGATTGTTGAAGACGCGCGATACCGTGATGGGCGAGACGCCCGCCACGGCCGCTACGTCGGTGATGCGCAGCCCTTTCGGACCACCGCGCGAGCGCTTGACGGGCGCAGGCGGGGCTTCGTCCTGGGCGTCGATAGGATAGGCGGTCGGCTTGTCGTTCGGCATGGTTCGCTTGGTTACAGGAGGGCTTGACGCCGGTATTGTAGACAACGCCGACCGGCCTCGTCGCAGGAACGGTCCTATGTCGCTTCCACCCTCCTTCGAGTACTCGCCTCCTGCGTACCGTCATGGCGATTGCGCCGAATCAAAATCAGCGTGACAACGCCGAAAGTAAAGAGACACGCAGCAGGGATCAGCATGGGCGCCTTTGTGCTGCCGCTCACCTGCCGGACCCATGGCACCAGATTCTGCGCGATAAAACCGCCCACATTACCGAGCGAATTGATCGCCGCGATTCCGGTTGCCGCGCGCGCGCCGGTCAGGAACTTCGAGGGCAGTGTCCAGAAGCACGGCAGGAGCAAATACATACAGGGCGCGCCAAGACTTAACGCAATGAAACGCAACGTGTTGGTCGGCAGGAACACGCTGCCGAGAAAGAACATCACGCCGAGTACCGACGCACAGAGCATCGCGGTCATCGTGCGGTCGGCCGCGCGCAACTTCGACGGCAACCACGCGAGCACGATAGTCGCGAGCAGCCATGGCACGATGTTGATCAGGCCGTTGACCGTATTGCTGACACCGAACCCCTTGACAAGCGTTGGCAGCCAGTAGCTCACGCCATACACCGACATGGACAGCATCATGTAATACAGCGCCATGCCAATCACGCGCGGTTCCGTCAACACGCTCAGGAACTTTGTCTTGCCCGCTTCGGTCTGCGCTGCGAGAGCGCGCTCATTGTCGAGCGTATCGGCCAGCCATGTCTTTTCTGCATCCGACATGAATTTCGCTTTGAGCGGAGACGCAGGCAGATACAAGAGCACGACAGCGGTCAGAAGAATGGATGGTATGCCCGTGACAATGAACACGAGCTGCCAGCCTTGCAGACCGAAGAGTCCACCCTTGTCCAACAGCCAGCCGCAAATAGGCGCACCAATCATGTTGCCCAGGCTGCTGCCCACCGTGAAATACCCCAGCATCCGCACCCGATGCCGCGATGGAAACCACAAGGTCAGGTAATAAATCACGCCGGGATAAAGCCCGGCTTCGGACGCACCGAGGAGGAAGCGCAGCACGTAGAACGTCGTGGCGTTTTTCGTGAACGCGAGCAGCACGGTGACAATGCCCCACGTCAGCATGATCCGTGCGATCCAGCGCGGCGCGCCGTACTTGTGCAGCAGCACGTTGCTCGGCACTTCGAAGATCAGATAGCCGATGAAAAACAAGGACGCGCCAAGCCCATACGCCACTTCGCTCAAACCGAGACTGCCCAGCATCTGCAGCTTGGCGAAGCTGATATTCGAACGGTCGATATACGCGATCAGATAGAGCAGGCCAAGCAGCGGCATCAGCCTGAATGCCAGCCGGTTGATCAGTGGTATTTCGTCTATCGCTTGCGGAACAGTATTCACCGTGTCTCCTGCGCCCGCTGCGTGACAGCGAGCCGTTGCCTATACGTCGTTATTTTTTCGCACGCCATTGCGCATAGGCCGCCAGCGTTTCCTCATTCGGCGGATAGGTGCCGCGCAACGGCCTGCCTTCATCAATACGTTGCGAGATGAAGACTTCCAGTTGCTCCTGCTCGGTCGCATCCCGCGCCACGTCTTCCGCCATTTCATGCGGCACGATCACGACGCCGTCCACATCGGCGACAACAATATCGCCGGGGTACACCGCGACTCCGCCGCATGCTATCGGCACGTTCATATCTACCGCGTGATGTTTGGCGAGGTTCAGCGGCGCGCTCGCGCCCGCGCACCACAGCGGCAGGCCGAGTTCGGAAATCGTGCCGCTGTCGCGTACGGCACCGTCGGAGACCATGCCTGCCACGCCACGCTTCGCCAACCGGAGCGCGAGAATCGATCCCACCGATGCCACCGACCGGTCGCCGCGACAGTCCTGAACCAGTACGCTGCCCGGCGGCGCGCTCTCCACGGCCTTGCGCTGCGGATGGTCGGGGTCCTGGAACACGCCCACGTGATCGAGGTCTTCACGCGCCGGAATATTGCGCAGCGTAAATGCCGGGCCAACCAGGTTCGGTGCGCCCGGCGCGGGTTTGACGAGTGGCGCGACGCCTTGCAAAAACACGTTGCGCAAGCCGCGCTTGAACAACTGCGTGGTGAGCGTAGCCGTGCTGACGTGGCGCAACAGGTCCAGCGCGGCGCGGCTGACGGGGGTATCGGATGGATTCATGGAGAGTGCTCTGAATGAGGTTAGTGAATCTCGGGTTCGTCGCGATGCGCGCCCGTGGTTGCTGCCACGGTCTCCGACGGCGCGGCCACCGGTTCCTCGAGAAAATCGAAGTCGCAGCCCTTGTTTGCCTGCGTGACGTGAAGCTGATGCATCACGCCAAAGCCGCGCTCGAACGGACGTTTCGGCGCCTTCCACGCTTGCCTGCGAATGGCGAGCTCTTCGTCACTGACATCGAGATGAAGACGTCGGCCGGGCACATCGAGCTCGATCATGTCGCCGTCTTTCACCAGAGCGAGCGGACCACCAACAAACGATTCCGGCGCCACATGCAGCACGCACGCGCCGTAGCTCGTGCCGCTCATGCGGGCGTCCGAGATTCGCACCATGTCTCTTATGCCTTGCTTCAGCAGCTTCTGCGGGATCGGCAGCTGGCCCCACTCGGGCATGCCGGGCGCACCCACTGGACCCGCGTGTTGCAGCACGATCACGGACTCGGCGGTGATGTCGAGTTCTTCGCTGTCGATGCGCGCCGCCATATCGGCGTAATCCTTGAATACGACGGCCGGTCCGCGCGCCTTCAGCAGATGCTGCTCCATGGCGGCCGGCTTGATGACAGCGCCATCCGGGGCCAGGTTGCCGGTCAGCACGGCAAGGCCGTCGCGTTCCACCAGCGGGTTGGCGCGTTTGCGGATCACGTCTTCGTCGAAGATCTCCGCGCCCGCGATGTTTTCGCCGAGCGTCGACCCGCTCACCGTCATCTGCGTGCCGTCGATCAGGCTGCCCAGTTCCACAAGCAATGCGCGCAAACCGCCCGCGTAGAAGAAGTCTTCCATCAGGTATTTGCCGGCGGGGCGCAGGTTCGCCAGCACTGGCGTGATGCGTGCGAGTTCATCGAAGCGCGCGGTGGTCAGGTCGATACCCGCCCGGCGCGCGACCGCCACCAGATGCACGATCGCGTTCGTGGAGCCGGACATGGAAAGCACGGTGGTGACGGCGTTATCGAAGGATTTTGCGGTCAGGATGTCCGACGGTTTCTGGTCGGTCCAGACCATCTCCACAATCCGCTGTCCGGTCAGCGACGCGAACTGCGCGTGACGCGAATCGACTGCGGGTATCGACGAAAAGCCGGGCAGCGTCAGGCCAAGCGATTCCGTGGCGGTAGTCATGGTCGATGCCGTGCCCATGGTCATGCAGTGGCCCGGCGAGCGCGCAATGCCGCTTTCGATGCCTTTCCATTCTTCTTCCGTGATCTTCCCGGCGCGCAGTTCCGCCCAGTATTTCCACGTGTCCGAGCCGCTGCCGAGCGTGCGGCCGTTCCAGTTGCCGCGCAGCATCGGGCCGGCCGGCAGATAAATACTCGGCAGGTTCATGCTGATCGCACCCATCAGCAGGCCGGGGGTAGTCTTGTCGCAGCCGCCCATCAGCACGCAGCCGTCGAACTGATACGACTTCAGCAGCTCCTCGGTTTCCATCGCGAGGAAGTTTCGATACAGCATGGTGGTCGGTTTCTGGAACGGCTCGGCAAGCGTCATCACGGGCATTTCGACCGGAAAGCCTCCAGCCTGCCAGACACCGCGCTTGACCTCCTCCACGCGTTGCTTGAAGTGCGTGTGGCACGAGTTGAGCTCGCTCCATGTATTGACGATGGCAATGACCGGCTTGCCCATGTAATCGGTCGGGTGATAGCCCATTTGCGCCGTGCGCGAACGGTGTCCGAACGAGCGCAGGTCGTTCACGCCATACCAGCGGAAGCTGCGCAATTGTTCTGGGGTCTTGCGGGGGGGTACGGAATTCGGGGGCAAATTCGAGGACAAGCTGGTTCTCCTTGGTAGCGCTATCAATACGCTCTTGAAGGAGCGAATGGTAGCGCTATCATTGCCAAGCGTCCGTAA
>Ga0302316_10001769_pt1 | contig 16490 bp, 8 predicted proteins | sample III_Palsa_N3_2_FD_200456 | JGI IMG/M metagenome (GOLD analysis project Ga0302316, IMG submission 200456) | Peat permafrost microbial communities from Stordalen Mire near Abisko, Sweden - III_Palsa_N3_2 | ecosystem: Environmental > Terrestrial > Soil > Palsa > Peat permafrost | place: Sweden...
CTCGCCGTATCCGGTCTATGCCGGGCCCAACTACTGGCTGACCGACTACCTGATCTCGCAGTCGCTGCAGGCGCAGTATGAGGCGCAGGTGGCCGCCGGTGCGCCGCCGCCGCCGATGGACAGCCAGGCGCAGCTTAGCCCGGAGGTGAAGCAGCAGATCGCCGACGAGGTGCAGCGGCAGCTTGCACTGGAGAGCTCGGAGGCGCAGCAGAACGCGGCAGGGCAGATGCCCGATCCGGGCTCCAGCGGCATTGCGCGGATGCTGTCGGACGGGGCGCCGCATGTGTTTGTCGCGGGCAAAGAGGTTGACGTGACCGACGCCAGCGGCCAGGAGTGCGCCGTGACTGAAGGCGATGTGCTGCAACTTGCCGGGCCGCCGGGGCCGAACGATACGACTGCTTCGCTGGTGGTTGTCGCGAGTAAGGGTGGGCCGGACTGTCATCGCCGCGCAGTGGTGCAGGTGGCGTTCGACGACCTGCAGGACATGCAGAACCACATGCGCGAGACGGTCGACCAGGGGCTTGAGGACTTGCAGGCCAAGCAGGGACAGGGCGGGTTGCCGCGCGCTCCCGCGTCGGCGGTGGCACCACCTACGACCGCGGCGATGGCGCAGGACGCGCCTCCGCCGGACCCTGCCGGTGCGGCCGATCTGAACGCTCAGGCAGCGCAGGCCGACCAATCGGAAAAGGATGTGCTGGGGGCGACGTCAGGTGGCGGGCAAGGGCCGTCGGCTGGCGATGGGGCGATTCCTGCTGATGCTGCTCCGGCGCCGGTGGTGTCGATCCAGATGGGACAGAGCGTCGACCAGGTGCAGAGCGAGCTGGGCGCGCCGACGAAGGTCGTCAACCTTGGGGCGAAGGCGATTTACTTCTATAAGGATATGAAGGTCACGTTTATCAATGGCAAGGTGACCAATATCGAGTAAGGGGCGCGAAGACCCCGGTCTCCAAGTGCGAGAGATCGGGGGCACCTGCTTGTCAGCGTGGTTAGAGGAATGACCTGCGTTACGCAGGCTCGTCGACGCGCAATCTGCTGGCTGCGAGCCAGGCGAGGTAGTCGCGGACCCACGCGGCCAGCACCAGGCTGAGGAGGGTGACCGTGCCGAGCAGAATCCAGAAGTGGCGCGTGAGCCAGATGCGCAGCAGCGAGTAGTTGGAGATGTAGCCGACGTTGTAGCGGGGCGACTCGACCGCGTAGGACGTGAACCTGGATTGGCGCAGCAGGGAGACGGTGTTGGCAATGTCGCTGGACTGGGAGCGTTCGAGGAAGGCGTCGGCGAACTCGTCGACTGCATCGTCGTTTCTGAGTGAGAGAACGACGATGGAGCGGCCGGCGAAGTAGGGCGACTCGATGCCTTCGATCATCATGTCGGGGACGCCTGCCTCATTGGAGGGTTGGCTGTCGCCGATGGTCTTGCCTGTAAATCTTTGCCACGCTTGCTTCAGGCCGGCGAAGTAGTCGGTGTGCTCTTTGAGGTGAACGCCGTTGGCGTCTAAGGTGACAGGGAGCGCGGTTTCGAGCGAGCTGAAGGCGGGCTGATCGGAAGGGGTGCCGAGCAGCAGGTAGTCGTGGCCGTCCTGCATGGTGGTGTCGGGGCCGGAGACCTCGACGCGCAGCGCGGGGTAGCCGGTCTGCATGCCGCAGTGGCTCATCAGATAGAGCAGCAGGGCGATCTCTTTGGGGCTGGGCTGCGCGGGCATGATGATGGTGGTTTCGGCGAGGTCGGCCTTGCGGGTGAAGGGGAAGCCGGCGTTGGCGAAGAGCTCGAGATCGGGCATGGCCGCCCAGTGGTCGAGGCCGCGGATGTCGAGGTAAGAGGTTGGCAGGATTGCCCCCTGGAGGGATTGGGCGCGGCTTCTTGCGATGTCGCCTGGATGAGCGGGGATGAAGTCGAAGTTGAAGAGGAAGGTGTTGCCGAAGGGCCGCATCTCGGCGACGGGGACGAAGACGTTACGCTGGCGGTCGGCGAAGTCGGGGCCGGGGCGCAGGGCGGCTTCAGTGATAAGGGAGCCGTTGAGATAAACACGCAGGGCGGAACCGTCGGCGAGGGGGAGCGCGTTGTAGCGATAGTCCAGCGTGAGGTTCAGGTTCTGGGTTTCGCCGTAGTAGAGGTCGGGCGGCACGCGGAAGTAGGCAGGGATGGGTGTCGATCCATCCGACTTCATCGCCGGCTGGGCGTTGCCGTTGGCGAGCGAGGTGAGCCGCTCGGTGGTAAGCCAGCGGGGCGCGTCGTCGGGCTTGCGCGGCGGCGGCAGAGGGAAGTCCGCGATGCGCACCGAATCGCCGAGGACTGGGGCCGTTTCGCCGGCGCCGGTGTGGGAGGTCTTCATCAAGGCGAGGCCGCGGGCAACAGTCAGGAGCTGATCGTCGTTTTCGCCTGCCAGTATCAGCAGGGAACCGTCGGGGTCGTTGGGATTTGGCTTGAGGCTCAAGGAAGCGCCGGGTGGAATCCCGAGCGAAGCCGACAGCAGCGCTGCGTTGTTGTTGGCGAAGACGATTGCATTGCCGGGCGGGACCGAGCCGATAGAGACGGTGAAGTGTACGGGCCGGGAGCTGGTAAGAATACCGAACCACGATGCGACGATGCCTGCAGCCTGCAGGGTGCGCGCGTCTGGTGGAGCGAGGAAGACGAAGGGGAGGGTGGTGGTGGTCTGGAGGTCGGAGTCGAAGAGTGGAAGCGGAAGCAGGCCGAGGTCGGTTTTGAGGGGGACGTGGGCACCGGCGACGAGCACTCTTGAGGAGGCGCCGAGGACCGCCAGTACCGGTAGGTTGGCGGCGTCAGATTGCGCGCCGGTGCCGCCCGTAAACTCGAAGGAGAGCTGGTTGTTGCGGATCAGGAAGTCGGCGGGGAGGGGGAGAGAGATGAAGGTGAAGCCGGCTTGGACGCCAGTTGGGCCGTGAGTGGGTGCGTCGATCTCGGCTACCTTTACGCCGTTGATGCTGACCTTGAGAGCGCCCGCGCGAGGCAGCAGCGATGGGTTGAAGCGATAGGAGATCTCCAGCGCGGCGTGGCGGGCGACCAGGTTATGAGGCAGCACGAATCCGGCGGAGTAGAACGAGTGCGGGCCGTGTAGCTCGACTCCACCCTGTACGCCCATGTCCTTGAGGGTGATGATGTCGTCGGCGGTTGCGGCGGTGACCTCCGGCGGGATTGCCGCGGGTGTGGGGGCGAGTGGCGCTGTTGGGATTGCTTCGGGCGCGGGTGCAGTTGGCGCTGATGGTGTCGCTGTGACGGCGCCGGGAATCTGTGCCGCGGAGACGCCGCCGCAGAGTGCCAGCGCGGCAAACAGGACGATCGCAGCGGATGAGGCCTTCTTGCTGCGAAACAGCCCATACAGGACCTGGTGGAAGCCCGTGAACGAGAGGCGGATGACCCGGGCGAGGCTGAGCAGGGGGCGGTCGGTTTCGATGTTTCTGCGCGCGCCCATCCAGGAGTCGGCGCGGGAGTAGATTGCGCGGGTGAGGGTCTCCTGGTCTTCGATGGTGGTGGTGTTGAAGCGCAGACGCACCTCCTTGCCGCGCACCGCGACAATGTCGGCCTTGATCTGGGCGTCGCCGGTTTGGTGCGGGAAGGCGATTCGAACGGCGTCGCCCGGCTTAAGCTCACCGGACTTTTCGCAATGCAGCGAGGCCCCGCCTACGGATAGGTCCGAGGTGACACCCGCGAGCAGGCTTCCGTCGGCGAATTCAATCGTGATGGGCAGTTCCGCTACGATGCGCACTGAGGCGCGCTGTTGCTTTTGCTCATTGGCGACAGCGCCGGCGACGCCCAGGATCACCATGTTGAAGCAGATCCAGACCAGGTTGCTGATGACCGTGCCGGGATGATGCGGATCTGTGATCGACAGGCGATAGGGCGTCATACAGATGCCGATGAGGTTGAAGAACAGCAGCCAGGTGGTGGGTGCGGCGATGCTGCGATCGAAGCGGGTCTCGGCGAGTGTGCTGCCTTTGTCGGTGACGTTGAAGCTGCCCAGCTTGGGGTTAATGAGCGCGAGCAGGGTGGGCATAAGGATGTAAGGCGCCAGCACGGTCTCATAGATCTCGTTCCAGAAGGAGTGCCGGTGGTTGCCCTGCACGCGCGAGTTGGTGATGCTGGACATGACAAGATGCGGCAGCGCGTAGGCCAGGATCGCGACCCAATAGCCGGGGATGATGGTGAGGCCAAAGATCATGTAGACCAGCGGAGCGCACAGGAAGATGAGCCGCGGCACGGCATACATGAAGTGCAGCATGGCGTTGAAGTAGCAGAGGCGCTGGGTGAACTTCATGCCGGAGGCGAGCATGGGGTTGTCGGTGCGGAAGATCTGGATCATGCCGCGGGCCCAGCGGACGCGCTGGCCAACGTGCGCGGAGAGCGTCTCGGTGGCGAGGCCGGCTGCCTGCGGGATGTTGATGTAGGCGGTGTTCCAGCCCTTCTTCTGCATGCGCAGCGAGGTGTGTGCGTCTTCGGTGACGGTTTCGACTGCGATGCCGCCGACTTCTTCCAGCGCGGTGCGTCGAATGACCGCGCAGGAGCCGCAGAAGAAGGTCGCGTTCCAGAGGTCGTTGCCGTCCTGGATGACGCCGTAGAACAGCTCGCCTTCATTGGGGATGGTCTTGTACTGGAGCAGGTTGCGCTCGAAGGGGTCGGGCGAGTAGAAGAAGTGCGGCGTTTGCAGCATGGCCAGCTTCTTCTCGGCGAGGAACCAGCCGACGGTGACCTGCAGGAAGCTGCGGGTGGGTACGTGGTCGCAGTCGAAGATGGTGACCAGCGGCGAGTCCATCTGCTCCAGCGCGTGGTTGATGTTGCCGGCCTTGGCGTGGTCGTGTTTGACGCGGGTCACGTAGCCGACGCCGGCCTCTTCGGCGAACTGGCGGAAGTCTTCGCGGGAGCCGTCGTCGAGGATGTAGACATTCAGCTTGTCGGGGGGGTAGTCCATGTTGATGGCGGCAAGCGCGGTGTAGCGGACCAGGGAGAGCGGCTCGTTGTAGGTGGGGATGAGTACGTCGACGTTCGGCCAGAGCGATTCGTCCGGGGGCAGCGGGATGGGCTTGCGGCGCAGCGGGGCGACGGTCTGCATGTAGCCGAGCACCATGATGAGGATGGTGTAGGCCTCGGCGGAGATCAGGACGAGCATGAGCACGGCGTTGATGGTGAGCCGGTTATTGGACTCGTCGTTGAAGAACTGCACGATCAGGCCGCCGCGCCACCAGACGTAGCGCAGGGTCGCGGCCATCGATAGCAGCATCAGCGCAATGGTTACGAGCTGCGAGTCGCGGCGGCGGCTTAGCAAAAGCGCAATCAGGATGGTGATGCTGCCGACGATGATCTGCTTGGGCCAGCCCAGGTAGATGGTGATGAACTGGAAGAGCAGGAAGGTGCTGCCTAGCGCAATCAGCAGCCGGAAGACTCGGGTGGGCAGCGGGCGGGTGCTGAAATAAGAGTTCACCTCTCTACTCTCTACCTCTTGGGGGCGATGTTCAATACAACAAGGGTGTGGTTTCGCTAAAGGGTAACGCACTCAACAACCATATTCGCGTATTGGGCGTGGCCGCTCGATTGCCTTATCGTCTGGATTGCCCTGGCCGGTTAGATGACGAGATATTCAGGAAGCGGACCGCCGCACAACCGGCCTGCCGGCTTTAAGATAGAACTGTTGCTTCCCCGCTGAATGGATACCCTCTTTGTTTAGACCCAGTACGGTCGCAGCCCTTGCCGTTTCGGCCCTTGCGTTATGCCTGCCGGTCTGCATTCGTGCGCAGACGACGATCAACGTGCCCACGACCGCCTACCCCACCATCCAGTCCGGCATTAATGCGGCCGCCAATGGGGATACCGTGCTCGTTGCGCCGGGCACCTACGTCGAAAACATCCTGCTCAATCAGTCGATCCTGGTGATCAGCTCTGGCGGCGCAGCTGTCACTACCATCGACGGAAGCGCGCTTGGCCCCGTCGTCACGGTCGTTTCCGGCGCCAGCCTTAACCCCTCGCTCCGCGGCTTCACCATCCAGAACGGCGGTAAGCCCCAGCCCAACAGCAGCACCTACGGCGGTATCTATGTCACCGGCGGCCAGGCCACCATCACCAACAACATCATCACCAAAACCTTCTGTACGGGCATCCTCGCCTACGCGTCCAATGTGGATATCGACGCCAACCACATCAACAACACCCTCACCACCGGCTGCACCGCCTTCGAAGGCCTCGGCAGCGGCATCACCATTGCCGGCAACGGCACCCTCCCCAACAACGCCTTCGTCGGCAGTAACACCATCGAGCACAACACGGCCTCTGTCGCCTACTCCGCCGATAAAGGCGGCGGCGGTGGCATCAACATCACCAACGCCAAGTCCGTCACCATGACGTTCAACACCATCGACAACAACACCACCACCGGCTACGGCGGCGCCGTCTACGTAGCCACCACGCCCTCTATCTACTTCATCAACAACCTCGTCTTTGGCAACAAGGGCGTAAGCGGCGGGCTGGATATCGTCGTCCCCGGCAGCAGCGTAGGCCCGCTCGCCGGTCTGCTGGCCAACAACACCATTGTCGATAACACCGCCACTGCCTCCACCGGCGGTTCCGACATCTACATCGGCGGCAACCTCGCGCAGTATGCGCTGGTGAACAACATCATCGTCGGCGACGTTGCCGGAGAGATCGCACTGGATTGCGGCACCACCTATGCCAACCAGACCATCACGCCGCTTATCCTTGACCACAACGACATCTACTCTGCTGTAGGCACAGCCATCGGCGGTGCCTGCACGTCGGCTCCCGCGCAGGACGGCAACATCTCCGCCGACCCCCAGTTCATCGCCGGCACGCCAGCCAACGTTACCGCCGACACGCAGAACTTCCAAATCCTCACCTCCAGCTCCCCCGTCGTCGATTCCGGCAACAACTCCGTTCCCATCCTGTACCCAGACGACCTCGCCGGCGCTCCCCGCGTCCAGGACGCGACCTCGCTCAAGTACCCCGTCGTCGATATGGGCGCTTATGAGTTCACCGGCCTCCAGGACGCCTCGCCTACCGACATCTACCTTTCGCCCTCGACCTACACGCCCATAACCGGGAGCGGTTTGACCCTCACCGCTACGCTCTTTTTTTCCGGCTCATCCAACAGCATCCCCACTGGCACGGTCACCTTTACAGAAGACTACGCCACCGTCGGCACCGGGATTATCTCCTCTTCAGGCACAGCAACCTATACCATCAACAACCTCACCGCAGGCCTTCACACCTTCATCGCCACCTACCCCGGACAAGGCATCTTTACGCCGGCGACTTCGGTCAACCTTCTGCTCAATGCGACGAGCCCTATCGGCGCAACCACTCTCACCACCCTCGTGTCCTCGCTGAACCCCTCCAACGTTGGCCAGCCGGTCACCTTCACGGCGACGGTCTCGACCAGTTCCGGCATTATTCCTACGGGGCAGGTGGAGTTCTCGAACGGCTCAACTACGCTCGGCATACAGCCGGTCTCGACGAGCGGGACAGCGGCGCTGACCACCTCGACGCTGCCGGTCGGGACCCTGACCATTACGGCGGCGTTCGTGCCTAGCGGCACGTTCAACGGCAGCGCGACTTCTCTCACCCAGGTTGTCAATGGTGCGGGCAGTGTTGCGACCCTCGTGGTCAACCCAACCACCGCGGCTTATGGCTCGCCGATTACCGCGACTGCCACGGTGGCCCCCGCTGTGTTGCCGGGAACCACGCCCACCGGCACGGTGACGTTCCTGGTGGACGGAGCTATCAGTGGCCAGGCAAGCCTGCCCGCCGGTGTCGCTACGATCGCGTACTCGAACCTCCCGGCCGGGGTGCACACCTTCGGCTGCACCTACTCGGGAGACGGGACCTACGGCCCGTCCGTCTGCAACTCGGCGACCGCGACTGTCACTGCGGGGGCCTCGGCACTGGCGCTCAGCTCCAGCAAGAACCCCTCGCCGGCGCTGACGGCCATCAGCTTTACCGCAACGCTCACCAGTAACGGCAGTCCAGTCTCTGGAGCTACGGTTACCATCGGCGAAGGCAGCAGCGTGGCCTCCGCGACGACCAACGCGAGCGGCGTAGCGACCACCAACGCGAGTCTGCCCGCCGGGACCTACAGCGTAACGGCGACCTTCGCGGGCAACAACAGCGCCGCCGGTTCGTCCGCGCAGTTGACGGAGATCGTCACCGCGAATCCAACCAGCCTCTCGCTTGCCGCCACGCCCAACCCGGCCTATCAGGGCCAACCGGTAACCTTTACCGCTTCCCTCAGCGACACCGCCGCCGCCGCTTCGCCCTATGGGACGGTGACGTTCTATGACGCCGGATCGCCCATTGGCAGCGTGACGACGCCGGCCGTGGTTGCCGGGAACCCGCTTGCCAGCGTCGCGTTCGTCACCAGCAGCCTGGCTCCCGGCACGCACTCGATCACAACGGTCTATACGCCGGACGCCAACTCGCTGAGCAGCAGCAGCGCAGCGGTTTCGGTGGTGATCCTTCCCAGCAGCTTCACCTTCACCTCGGCTGCGCCTTCGATCACCATCGAGACGCAGCATCATGCGTCGCTGGGCCTGACCGTGACCTCGATCGGCGGCTTCAGCGGGCCCATCAACCTGGCTTGCGGGGCGGCGCTACCGCCGGTGGTGACCTGCGAACTGGCGCCGCAGGTCAGCCTGCCTGCGAACGGCTCCGTTGGGACGACGTTGACGCTCGATACCGATGCCGTGCTGGACTTCAAGAGCTCCGTAGAACCCACTCAGAATCGCGGTTCGCGCTTCGGCTGGATAGCCTTCGCCAGCGTGCTTCCGCTGATGCTCTTCGGCCTGTCTCGCCGCCGCTCGTGCCTGCGTTTGGTCGCGGTTGCGGCCATCGTTGGGGCCGGCCTTACGACCCTGACAGGCTGTAGCGGCAAGTACCCCGCGAGCACGCCGCCCGGCACCTACACTATCGTTTTGACGGCCACGGGGACCCCCGCCGGCGGCGGGCTGGCGACTACGCAGATCATCGACCTGACACTCATCGTTACGCCCTGAAGAGGCATGTTACCCAGCGGTTTAAGGACCCGCAAAACCGCTATAATAATAGTTGCCCATGCCTGACGAAACGAACCCTCTGCTGCCCCTCGGACCCGACGAAAATCCACCCTCCGCACAGGACGCCAACTCCAACAATCCGCCCGCTGGCGGCGGTTCCGGCGGCAATGGGTCTGGCGACGGACCTACGGCGCCCACCGGCCCCGGCGCGCTCTCGATGCTCTCCATCAACATCGAGGAGGAGATGCGGCGCAGCTATCTCGACTACTCGATGTCGGTCATCATCGGGCGCGCGCTGCCCGACGTCCGCGACGGCCTAAAGCCTGTGCATCGCCGCATCCTCTACGGCATGCAGGAGATGGGGCTGCAGTTCAACAAGAAGTACACCAAGTCGGCCAAGGTCACCGGTCACGTGATGGGCAACTACCACCCGCACGGCGACTCGGCGATCTACGACACCATGGTCCGCCTCGCGCAGCCGTTCTCGCTGCGCTACCCGCTGATCGATGGGCAAGGGAACTTTGGATCCGTTGACGGCGATCCGCCTGCCGCGATGCGCTACACCGAATCGCGCATGACACGGCTGGCCGGTGAGCTGCTTGCCGATATCGATTCCGACACGGTCGACTTTGTTCCCAACTACGACGAGTCCACCACCGAGCCGACCGTGCTGCCGGCGCGCTTTCCGAACCTGATTGTGAACGGCGGCACGGGCATCGCCGTGGGCATGGCGACGAACATTCCGCCGCACAATCTTACGGAAGTGCTGAATGCGACGATTGCGCTGCTGACGAAAGACAAGGCCGATACGCGACTCGATCTCGACATCTGCCTCGATCACGTGCTTGGCCCTGACTTCCCTACTGGCGGCTTCCTCTACGGACGTACGAATCTTCGCAACACCTACGCGACTGGGCGTGGCCGCTTTATGATGCGCGCCAAGTGCTTCACGGAAAACATCAGCGGCGGGCGGCAGGCGATCATCGTTACCGAGATCCCGTACCAGGTGAACAAGTCGAACTTGGTCAAGCGCATCGCCGAGCTGGTGAACGAGAAGATCGTCGACGACATCTCCGACATCCGCGATGAGAGCGACCGCGACGGCATGCGCATCGTCATCGAATTGAAGCGTGGCGCGCAGCAGGAGATCGTGCTGAACCAGCTGTACAAGAACACCTCCATGCAGGAGTCGTTCTCGATGATCTTCCTGGCGGTACATAATAACCAGCCGAAGGAGTTGCCGCTCGATAAGGCGATTCATGCCTTCATCGACCATCGTATTGATGTTGTCCGTCGCCGCACCGCGTTCCTGCTCAACAAGGCCCGCGAACGCGAGCATGTGCTGCTTGGCTACCAGATCGCGCTCGACCATTTGGACACGGTCATCAAGATCATCCGGCAGAGTTCTTCGCGAGCCGACGCGCGCGAGAATTTGTTCAGCTACTTCAGCAACAAGCGCATTACGCTGCGCGGCACGGAGATTGCGGGCGTCTCGCTTGACCCGGCGAAGTACAACGTCGACCTGCTGGGTGGCAGCGTCTCGTCGCAGCTCGCCAACAATAGCGGCGGGACGTTGATCCTGAGCTATCGCCAGATTGATGCGATTCTTGAACTGCAACTGTACAGACTCACGCAGCTGTCGATCGATGAGTTGCTGAATGAACTGCGCGCGGTGCGCGACAACATCGCCGAGTATGAAAGCATTCTCGCGAGTGAGCGCAAGCTGCGCACAGTCATTCGCAAAGAGCTTGAAGACATCCGCGACAAGTATGGCGATGCCCGCCGCACCACCATCCTCGATGAATCGACCGAGCTTACGCTGGAGGATTTGATTCAGGATGAGCAGGTCGCCGTTACGGTTTCGAACACGGGCTACCTGAAGCGCACGCCGATCTCCATCTATCGCCAGCAGCGGCGCGGCGGCACGGGACGTCTCGGGATGAAGACGCGCGAGGAAGACTTCGTCGCGCAACTCATCATCGATTCCACGCACGCGTACCTGCTGTGCTTTACCAACACTGGGCGCGTTTACTGGCTGAAGGTGTATGAGATTCCCGATGTCGGCGCCGCCGGCAAGGGCAAGGCGATGGCTTCGCTGGTCGACCTGCAACCGGGTGAGAAGGTGGTGACGATTCTGCCTGTGCGCGATCTCGAAGAGGAGTCGAAGTACGTGCTCTTCGCGACGCGCAACGGCACCGTGAAGAAGACTGCGTTGAAGGACTTCTCGAACGTGATGGCTCGCGGCATCATCGCCATCGGCATCGATAAGGACGACGAGCTCATCACGGCTCGCATCACCGATGGGCAACAGGTGATTTTTCTTGCCACGCACGACGGCATGGCGATCCGCTTCAACGAGCAGGACCTGCGGCCCATGGGGCGGCCGGCGACGGGCAACCGCGGCATCAACTTGAAGAAGGGCGACTACTTGATTGGGGCGGCGGTTACGCCCTCGAACGAAGCTCGCAACAAGGTGCGGCTGGAACGCGCGGCGGCCGCGGGGCTTACGAGCCAGGTAGAGAAGGTGCTCGACGAAGCCGGCGAGAGCGTTGCGGCGCAACCGCTGGAGTTGGCGGAGCCGGGTGAGCTGGCTGCTCCTGTGCTTTCGGAAGAGGCCGCGGCCAAGCTGCAGAAGCTCGACGAAAAGCTCGGGCTTACGCCGTGCCTGATTCTTACCGTCAGCGAAAACGGCTACGGCAAGCGGACGGATGTCGACGCCTACCGGCTGCAATCGCGCGGCGGCAAGGGCGTGATCAACATGCGGGCCACGCCCAAGATCGGCAAGGTCACCAGCATCCAGCTCGTCGACGACACCACGGAGATGATGGTGATCTCGCAATTCGGCAAGATCATCCGCATCGACACCAAGACGGTGCGGGCGGCAGGCCGGGCGACGATGGGCGTCAAGCTGTTGGATCTTGAGGCCGACGATAAGGTGGCAAGCGCGACGGTGATTCCGCCGGAAGACCCCAAGAGCGTGGCGGAGAATGGGGCGCTGTTGCAGTAGAATTGGGGCTCTCGTCACGCGGAGGAGTTTCTGACGGTGCCACATATCTCGCAGCAAACAAAAGACGGGCTCATCGTCGCAGTTACCATCGGCGTTGGCATCGCCACCGGCTTTTTTGTCGATTCATGGACCAAGCATGAAGGCTTCGCCCTCTCTCTGATCGCGTTGGCCCTTTTGGGACTCACCCAACTTGCTCTCGCATTCGTGCCATCTAAAGACATGGCCGATCTGGAGGAGTATCGTAAGGACGAGATGGCGCAGTTGAAGCTTAAGAACGCCTATGCCGCGCAAGCTCTGAAGCTGGCGGAAGAAGGCGACCTGTCAGAGTCCCTTAAGTGGCAAAACGCATCAGCTGGGCTTCAATCAGGGAGGAAACCTCGATGACGAACCAGATCTATCTGACCCCAAGCGTCAACGAAACGCTGCAGAGCCTAGAGCTCTCCGAGAAGCAGTTACAGGACCTCGATACTGCCATCAACTCGCTGGGTGAGAGCATCCCCCAGGAAAGCCGTATCGTCTTTGCCGATGGCACGCCCAGTGGTGGCCTGTGGGAACTCGATCGCAACGGTTGGCGAATCGTCTTTCGCTACGATTCGCAGCAGAATGCGGTCATGGTTGCCGACATCCGCGCGAAGACCTACACCGCCGCTAAGACACATGCGGACAATGAACTCGCCGCTGCTTCCTAGGCCGCCCGGCCTATTAAAAACTGACGAGAAATCGGGACTGGAAGCCGCAAGGGGGCGAGCGCGACGGTGATTCCGCCGGAAGAGCCCAAGAGCCCTACGGAGAATGGGGCGCTGTTGCAGTAATCGCACAGCTTTTGGCCATACTGGCGCGAATTTGTACAGTCAATAACGTCGCGCGCTGGTCTACCACCTCTTACGGTTCCGCTTTTCAGACTTCATCACAAACCTCCACCAAAGAAGAACCCATAGGCAATTAATATGCCGTGTGCCCCATCCACCGCATCTTCTCGCGATGGGTTGGATACCACTCTGCCGAAGGCCCGAGCGCAGGCGCAGCGACTGAATTGCCTTTCTCTCCGCCATCAACTCCCCCGGGACATCCCCATCCATCCCATCCACATCTCTCTTAGTAGCACCTGAAAGAGGAAATCCCATCTCCGAGCACAGCGATCCCGAAAAAGAACCCCGCAAGGGCCACGAACCCCATGCCCTCCACCAGGAGCACGCCGCCAAGGGCCCGCACGATCCGAAAGAGATCAACCCCAAGATGGCCTCCGACATCGCCTACTGGGCCCACGAGTTCCACGTCTCCGGCGACCAGTTGCATGAGGCCATCCGCAGCCATGGCACCCATGTCGAGAAGGTCCGCGCCGCCCTCCACCCCCACTAAAAAGCGCCCCCCACTACTACTTCATTACCCACCACTACCGCATCCGCAACGCCCGGTCGAAGAACTTGACCGCCTCCGCCGCCACCTGGGCATGAATCGCATCGCGGTCCACGCCCTCCTTATCGGCGCAGTAGACACCAAGCTTCGGCTTCGCGTCAGCCGTGCAGCTATCGAGAAACGTGTAGTGGTCCACCCCCGGCAGCACCGTCTCCCGCGCGCCCCGGATGTACGACCGCACATAGTCCGCGTTGTCCGGCGCAAATGCGATCCGGTCCGCCGAGCCCACCACGATCTCCACCGGCAGCTTGATCGAGTGCAGGCTCTGCGGGGTCAGCGTAAACCCCAGCGCCGGCGCCATCGCAAATACCGCCTTCACCCGAGGGTCGCGAAACGAATCGCCCGACCGCGCCAGGGACTCGCCGCTGGTCTTGCGCGCCGCGGCCAGCACCTGGTCGACGTTTCCCATGCCGTCCATCTCCGGAACGTGGCAAACCGTCGTATCGGCATCGGGTCGCGGCACATCCGGCTTCTTGCCGCAGAGGTTGAAGAACTCGCTGAGATCCGTCTGCGCCCCGGCCAGCTCCAGCACCGTATAACCGCCGATCGAAAACCCTGCCGCAGCCACCCGCGTCTTATCGATCCGCGGTCCGAACGCCTCGTCCGCGAGCATTCCATCCAGCACCTCGCTGAGGTCGGTCGCGCGCTCCCACCACAGCGCAAAACCCTCCGGCGTATACGCTCCATGCGCATTGTTCCCGGGATGGTTTACCGCCACCGCGATATACCCAGCCCGCGCCAGCGCCGTCCCCAGCCAGGCCATCTGCTCCGCTGAACCGCCCGTGCCATGGGAGAGCAAGATCAACGGAAAGCCGTCCAGCGATGGCGCAAACTCGGCATGAGGCATCGCCATCCCAGCCTCAAACTGCGGAGCATCGGGGGCACCGATGAACTGCCGCGTCTCCACCGCCGTATCGATCGCCGGATACCACACCGTGCAGTCCAGCTCCTTCTTCTCCGCTCCACGCCAGTTGCGCGGCTGTGTGGGATGAAAGGCCTTCGCCGTCACTCCCACGCGCGCGATTGGTTCAGGCTGTGGCGAATGCTTCTGCGCAACGCAACCCGGCGCGAGCAGGCCAACCACCACCGCAAGTGTCAGTCTCTGCATGCTCCGCATACCTTCAGCCTAAACCAGCGCGTTCCTTTGCTCTATGTACAACCGCGAATCGAACTTCCTGCCCGTACTCGCTCCCGACATATACCGCCGCTTTCCGAACACCGGCCGCTTGCCCCAGGCGCGGTCGAACTTCCCCAGCACTGCCCAGGCCACGCCCGCATAGCCGTTCGGATCGCGGCCATCCAGCTCGTACTTGTCGTTCAGATAGATCGCCACCTTCATCGCGGTCCCCGCATTCGGCGTCCACTCCACAATCTTCTTCGCCCAGTACATGCGCAGATAATTATGCATCCATCCATAGCGCACCATCTGCAACTGCGCCGCATTCCAAAGCTCGTCATACGTCTGCGCGTTCTCCAACTGAGGCAGCTTATACAACGCCTCGCGCTGGTCGCGATCATGTTCGGCAATGGTCGCCTTTGCCCAGTTGTCCGCGCACTCCGGCGAGTCATAGCGCGGCTGATAGCGCACGAAGTTCACGGCCAGCTCGCGCCACACAATCAGCTCGTTGAAGTAGCTGTCCCGTGCGGCTATAAGCTTCGGATTTTTCTTCGCCGCCGCCTCCACGGCAAGCGCTATCGTCAGCGGCCCGATATGCCCAAAGTGCAGCCAGGGGCTCATCTTGCTCGACCCATCGCACTCCGGACGATTGCGGTCGCGGTCATAGCTCTCCAGCATCTCGCCGCAAAATTTCTGCAATCGTTTCATCGCCGCGCGACGCCCACCCTGCCACGCCTCTACAGGCTTCACACTACGATCGAAGTCCTCCCAACCCTGCGTCATATCCTCGCGCACATCGTCCCGCAACAGACCGCGCGGCCGCTTCCATTCAATATGTGAATGTGGATTCACATATTGATGCAGAAACTCGGGTAGCGAACGATACAGCCGCGGTCGCGCCACGCCGGCGCTGAACTGCGCCTTTTCCAGCAGCTTCGACGGCACAATCACATCGGCATCCACCGTCCAGAACGGAATCCGAAGTGTCTTCGCGAGCCGTACACGCGAACGCTCCGGCTCACGCATCGGGTCCTCGTCGCCAATCACCATCGCCGCACCCACATCGGCAAAGAACCGCTCATGATCTTCCTGCGGTGCCCTTTGCATCGCAAAGCCGATGCCGCGTTCCGCGCAATCGGCTTCGACATCCGGCAATCCCTGGCTCAAAAACGTACAGTGCCGCAGGTTCGCGTGGGGGAAGTTCCTGGTCCCCGCAAAGTACACGACACACGCCAACCCCAGCGCATTTGCAACCTCCACCGCCTTATCCAGTGCATGATTGTCCCTCCCACGCTGCGTCCGCTGCATCCAGTACACAACGCACTTACCGGCCTTCTCTGGAACTCCACCCCGTCGCAGGGTTACCCGCGGATCGTCCGCCAGCCCACGCAGCGCCTGCGGCACACTCGCGTCGTTGGCATAGTTATCCGCCAAACGCGCATACGCCGCGTCCTTCCGCTGCACTTCTGTCAACTCGCCCGTCTTCATCCCATCCAAGCTACGCGACTCGCCGCAACTTGCACTACCATTGTGCTTGCGAGATCCGCCATGCCGACAAGCTGTTCCCCTCCACCCATACCCGCTGAGCCAATGATCGAAGCCGTCACTCTGCGCCCAGCCACGCTCGCCGATGCCGAAGCGCTCGCGCTGGTCGGCGCCGCCACCGTCCTCGAAGCCTTCACCTGGATGCTTCCCGGCTCGGACATCGTCGCCTTCTGCGCCCAGCACCACACACCCGAGGCCTATGCCCGCTACCTCGCCCAGCCTACTACCCGCATCACCCTCGCTGTCACCGGCGCCGACGTCCCCGTTGGCTACGCCATGCTCGCCGCGCCCGATCTCCCCAGCATTCCCACGTACCCTACGGATATCGAGCTCAAGCGCATCTACCTCTTTTCGCGCTTCCGCTCCTCCTCCACGCCGGTCACCAACGCTCCAGGC
>Ga0302316_10001770_pt1 | contig 16481 bp, 7 predicted proteins | sample III_Palsa_N3_2_FD_200456 | JGI IMG/M metagenome (GOLD analysis project Ga0302316, IMG submission 200456) | Peat permafrost microbial communities from Stordalen Mire near Abisko, Sweden - III_Palsa_N3_2 | ecosystem: Environmental > Terrestrial > Soil > Palsa > Peat permafrost | place: Sweden...
CTGATGACTCCGGTGATGAAGGCGTGGGCCATGGCGGCGATGCACCAGACCATGATGGAGACGGTGAAGCCGATGCGGGCGCCGTAGCGGTCATATAGACGGCCGCTGACGCTTTGGCTGACGGTGTAGGCGAGGAGCAGGAGGCTGCTGACGTAGCCGTACTGGCGGGTGGTGATGTGGATGTCGGGGGCGAAGCGGGTGACGAGCAGGCCGACGGAGCTGCGGTCGATGTAATTGATGCAGGTGATGAGGAAGATGAGCGCGACGATGACCCAGCGGAGGCCGGGAAATTTTTGGTGCTCCGTGTCTTCTCTAACGTGCATTGCGTGTGGTAGTGTCATTCGCATGCTAACGATAACAGGTTTTTCCCGCCTAAAGCGAAAGCGGTTGAATAGGTATGAATGCGACTCTTTGGTCGGGAAGGCCTTGACTGGTGCGGCGGTTTTTATGGTCTGCGGGGTGATGCAGGCGCAGGCGGCGCTGCGGTCGCCGTGGGACCTGCATCCGGTCACGGTGCGGCAGGAGGCTTATAGCTGTCCGGCGGTGGTGGTGCTGCCGGAGGCGATTACGTTGAGCGATTTTTACTCGGACGCGAAGCATTCGATCATCGACCCGAAGAGGCAGGCGGCTTATAACGAGGCGCGTGAGCCGTTCACGCGGGCGATGGATGATGCCGAGGCGGCGGCGGACCACTTTCAGAAGACGGGAAGCGCGCAGGCGGCGGCTTGTGTGATGAGAATTTTGACGGCGCAGGCGCAGGGGAAGGCGATGACGGGTGCGATGTCGTCGAACCAGGCGCAGTATGTGCAGGGCTGGACGATGGGCGCGCTGGCGGTGACATATCTGAAGGTAAGGACGGCGGGGCCTGAGGCTTTGGGGGCTACTCCGGAACAGACGGCTGCGGTGAAGGCGTGGATGCAGTTGGTGGGACAGCAGATTGAGGCTTACTTCCAGGAACGGCGTGAGAAGAAGACCAATGATGGGCAGAACAATCATCTTTATTGGGCGGGGTTTGCGGTGATGTCGGCTGGCGTTGCGGTGGATGATCGCAAGCTTTACGACTGGGGCGTGGGGACGTACGAGGATGGCGTGGGGCGTGTTGCGGCGGATGGGACGCTGCCGCTGGAGATGGATCGAGGACAGCGGGCGCTGCACTATCACCTGTTTGCGCTGACGCCGCTGGTGACGATGGCGGCGATCGGTTCGGCGAACGGGCAGGACCTTTATTCGTATGACCACAACAAGCTGCACCTGCTGGTTTCGCGGAGCATGGCGGGGTTGGTGGATAACCACTACTTCACGTCGAAGGCGGGAGTGATTCAGGACACGCCGGAGAAGGGGAAGGTGAAGCCGGATGATGTGGAGTGGGTGCTGCCGTATCTGAACCGGTTTCCTGATCCGGGGATTCGAGCGCTGCTGGACCAGAGTGGGATGCGGCCCTATTTGTACCTGGGAGGGCTGCCGCCGTCATGATGAGATTTCGCGATAGGGAAGTGAAGGCTGTGGTTGAAAGGAAGCCGGTGGCGATGAAGATGTCTGGTGTGTTGACGATGAGAGTGCGTGGGTGTGCCGCGGTGTTGCTGATGATGTTGGCGATGGTGAGTGCGCGGGCTTATGGGCAGGCGCAGAATACCGGAACCGTTGCCGGCAATGTGACCGATGCGCAGGGCGCGGTGGTTCCCGGGGCGACGGTGACGCTGACGAATACCGGTGAAGGTCGCACGCTGACGGCGAAGAGCAACGGCAAGGGCGAGTATCTGTTTAGCGATGTGGCTGTTGGGACGTACACGCTGAAGGTGTCGGCTCCGACGTTTGAGGGGTTTGTGGTGCCGAGCATTGAGGTTAACGCCGATACGAATGTGCGGGAGGATGCGCGCCTGGTGGCGGGGTCGGTGGATGCGGCGGTGACGGTGGAGGCGAATGGGACGACGGTGGATACGCGGTCGGCTACGCTGGGGACGATGATCGACAACCAGTTGGTGGAGGGGTTGCCGATCGATGGAGAGAATATTGTTTCGCTGGCGGCGCTGCTGCCGGGCGTGAGCAATGTGAATGCGCCGACGACGTTTACGAGCGATACGGGTGGGCCGACGTATAGCGTGTCGGGTTCGCGGAGTAATCAGAATTTGTTTTTGTTTGATGGCATTATCTGGAACAACGTGTTCTATAACACCGGGCTGAACTATCCTCCGCGGCTGGGACTGCAGGAGGTCAGTGTGTTGTTGAACAACTATAAAGCGCAGTATGGGCGGAACTCGGGGAGCATCTTCAATGTGCTGACGAAGTCGGGCTCGAATGCGCTGCATGGGGATGTTTGGGAGTACTTTCAGAACTCGGTGTTTGATGGCAAGGACTATATCTCCGGGGTGAATCCGCACCTGGTGCAGAACCAGTTTGGCGCGACGCTGGGTGGGCCGATCAAGCGGGACAAGGCGTTCTTCTTTTTGTCGTACCAGGACCTTCGGCTGGCGGGGCAGGTGACGGCGCAGGATGAGACGCCTTCGCTGGCGGAGATGGGGTTCGATGCACCGGGCGTGCCGCATATGTGTACGCTGGGCGGGCCGTGGGCGGGCAAGACTTGCGGCAACTATACGCAGGACTTCAGCTTTCAGGGGGTTGATCCGGGTTGTTTGACGGTGCCGTATCCGACGACGTGCGTGACTTCTGCGACGGCGGTTCGGAACCCGCTTTATACGGAGGCGGCGACGGCGCTGCCGGCGTTGAATGCGCCTTGGTTTCTGTCGGGGCACACGGGGAACTCGCCTTGCGTGACGGACCTGATTAACTACATGGCTACGCAGACGACGAGCAGCGGGATGGAGCACCTTCCGAAGGCGGAGTTGCCGACGGAGTGCTTCAATCCGGTGACGACCGGCTTTATCAACAAGTATGTTCCGCTGGCGAGCCAGTACATCAGCGGATCGAAGATTCCGTTTGCGGTTTCTATTGCGAACCAGCCGCGCAATGACCAGGAGGGCCTCGCACGTGTGGACCTGAGCCTTGGGAAGCACACGCTGGATGCGCGGTTCTTTGTGACGAATGCGAATGACATCACATCGAACAGCGTCTCGGCCGGACAGGGTGTGGCGAACTACGATCAGTCGCTGAATATTGCGGGTATTTATACGGGGAGCATCGGCGATACGTGGGTGTTGACGCCGAACCTGCTGAACGTGTTTCGTACAGGATACAAGCGCTATACGTACATCATTGTTCCGCTGGACCGGACGACGCTTGCGGACCTGGGTGCGGACTATACGCAGCCGGGACCTTCGATCCTTCCGAAGCTGGAGGCGACGGACCGCTTTACGCTGGGCAGCTCGAACTCGGGCGATTCGCGCGTGGTGACGGCGAATGAAGAGTTTGACGATAACCTTTCATGGCAGCATGGGAACCACAACTTCCAGTTTGGCGGACAGTTTCTGAACCTGGATTATCTGCACCGGTTTACGCAGGTGCCTTCGATTACTGCCGAACAGCAGAATACCGAGGTTACGGTTGGCGATTTCCTGCTGGGGTTGTCGAACTCAGAGACGGTGGGCAACGGGACCAATCTTGCGGCGACGCAGTATGCGCTGTATCTGTATGCGCAGGACGACTGGCGGGCAACGAGCCGGCTGACGCTGAACTATGGGCTGCGGTATGAGATTCCATTCTCGTGGAAGGAGACCGATGGCTGGGGCGTGACGTTCAAGCCGGGGTATCAGTCGGCGGTGTTTCCGACTTCGCCGGCGAGCGTTGCGTATCAGGGTGATCCGGGGGTCGGCAACACGTCGCCTCCGACGAAGTATAAGGACCTGGGCCCGCGGCTAGGCTTTGCGTATGACGTTCATGGCAATGGCAGCCTGGCGATTCGCGGGGGCTTCGGCATCTTCTATGACGCGGTCAATGCGAATGTTGTGGGTGTCTCAGAGCCGTATCACTACACGGCGAACTATGCGTTCCCGTCGGGTGGGTTTTCGATTCCGTTGCTGAACGCGTTTGTGGGGCCGAATAATACGATTTCTTTGCTTCCGCAGATTCCAGCGAACTACTACAAAGGCCAGGCGCCGCAGTTTACGTTGCCCTACACGATCAACTTTGCCGATGGAAATCTGAAGAACCCTTATACGGAGGCGGTGAATATCGGCTTCCAGCAGCGCTTGAACAAGAGCGCGACGCTGGAGGTGAACTATGTGGGTAAGTTTGGGCGGCATGAGATTATCCCTATCGACCAGAACCCGGCTATCTATGATTGCTCGGGTAGCTACTACCAGGCGAACCCGACGGTGTATTGCCCCGCGTCGAACGTGGCCGATACGTCGGCGTCGTATCAGCAGCGAGTGCTGTATCCGGGCTTCAATTATGGAGGCCAGGGTGTCGTTGATAACGAGAGCATTGGCGCCTCAAGCTATAACGGGCTGCAGGTGGTGTACTCGCAGCGTTCGCTGAAGAACCTGACGACGTATGCCTCTTATGCGTATGCCCGGTCGCTGGATATTTCGAGCAATGGAGCGACGAATACGGCGAATGTTCCGCAGCCGCACCGGCTTGACCTGGAGTATGCGGCGTCGGACTTCAACGCGCAGCAGATTCTGAACCTTGGCTGGGTATTGAAGCTGCCGGTGATGAGGTCGGCGCACAGCTTTACGAATGTGTTGGTGAATGACTGGACATTTGGCGGTATCTATAACGCGCGGACTGGAAACCCGGTCAACGTGACGATTGCGGGCGACCAGAGCTTTACGGATCAACGCACGCAACGGCCGAACCTGGTGCCGGGGCAGCCGCTCTATCCTGTGGGGCCGCGGCATCGTTCAGCGAAGGTGCTGGAGTGGTTCAATACGGCCGCGTTTGCGGCGCCACCAGATGGAACGTTCGGCAACCTGCGGCGCAATGCGATTGTAGGGCCGGCTTACATCAACACGAATATGGACCTGCAGAAGTTCTTCAAGCTGCCGGGCAATGGGAACAACCTGGAGTTTCGCGTGGATGCGTTCAACGTGTTCAATACGCCGAACCTGGCGCAGCCGAATGCTTCTCTGGCGTCTGCTACGAGTGCGCAGAATAACTACGGAAAGATCCTGGCGACCGTGGGGACGAATGGAGCGGTTGGCGGGAACGGAAGACGGCTACAGCTTGGATTGATCCTGCGGTACTAGCGGCAATGACGGAAAGAAAAGCAAGAGCAACAGCGGTGAAGGGGAGCGGTATGAAACAGTCGTTTGGGTTTCTGATGAAGATTACATCGGCGGTATTTACGATGGCGGTGGCAAGCACGTTTGCGATGGCACAGGTGCCGGTTGCCCTGCCGATACCGTTTGGTTCAACGATTGCCGGGCTTCCCGCCGGTGGCAGTGCGACGGCTTGCACGACGACGTTGCCGACGGCGGCGGGCGTGTCTGTTCCCGGCGATGGATGCCTGGCGGCGCAGGCGACGCTGAACGACCCTTACAGCGTTACGACGGACTCTTACGGCAACATCTACTGGGGCGACTACAACAACTATGCGCTGCGTGTGATCTATATGGGCGGCGCGGGGCTGGCGGCGGCTATCCAGGCGGCGAACCCGACGCAGACGATTGTGCCGAAGGTGGGCTATGTTTACACGCTGGCCGGCTCACGGACGGCGACGATTGCGAGCACGCAGGGAGCAACCGGCGGCAAGATGTACTACTGCAATGGCGCGGGATCGGGGCTGGTGGGGCTGGGCTCGAATGGTGATAACTGCCCGGCGACGTATGGGTACATCAAGCCGCGTGGTGTGACCGTGGACAGCAACGGCAATGTGTTCTTTGCGTCCGCGAGTGGCAGCGCGCCAGTGCGCGTGGTGTATATGGGTGGGGCGACGGTAACCAACCTGATTGAGACGCTGCTTCCGGGGACGGTGCCGCAGGTTGGGTTTATCTATTCGATTGTGAAGTCGTCGACGACGGGCTACAAGGGCGATGGTCTGCTGGCTTCGAATGCTTCGGTGGAGATGAACCAGGAGCGCGATGTGGCGCTTGATTCGCAGGGAAATGTGTATGTGTCCGATGGGACGAACTCGTTTACGGCGCCGGCTTATGCGAGCAACAACAACATCCGCGTGGTGAATGCGGTGACGGGCATTATTACGACCTATGCGGGATCCGCGGGTTGTGCGCAGGGATCGACGACGGGATGCGCGGGTGTGTATGGCGGCGATGGCGGGCCGGCGACTTCGGCTACGTTCGATTCGCCGTATACGATCTTCTTCGATAAGTACGACAACCTCTACATCACCGACTACAACGACAACCGGCTGAGGGTTGTTTATAAGAGTGGGAACGTACCGGGGCTGGGCAGCAATCTTACTCCGGGCAATGTTTATACGGTGGCCGGTGGAGGGACGTTGACGGCATCGGGCTCGGCTGCGAACCAGCTTTCGCTGGGAGCGGTTTATGTGGGCGGGGTCGATGCGAGTGGGAACCTTTATTTTGTCGATGGCACGAGCCGGCTTGTGTGGCGAGTAGATGTGAATAGCGGTATCGCGATGACGATTGCCGGTGGGAAGAACACGAATACAAAGGGAACGGCCTGCAATGGGAGCACGAGTCCGGTGACGGGGCCGCTATCGACGGACTCGTATGGCGATGGCTGCCCGGGACTGCAGGGCGAGATTCTTGCGGGTGGGAAGATTGCGTTCGATAAGTTCGGCAATCTCTATGAGGCGGAGAGCAGCAATAATGTGATTCGCGAGTTTTCGTACAACACGCTTTTTGCTGCGACGGCTGTGGGCAATACGGTGAAGCAGCCGGTGTCGTTTGTCACGGTGCCGGGGGCAACGCTGACGGGTGAGAACTTCAGTCTGGGTGGGAGCTCGACGAGTGAGTTTGCGGATGCGGGCGGCGCTACGTGCTCGCTGAATACGGCGCTGGCGGCGAAGACGGTGTGTGTGTTCAATGTAGGGTTCACGCCGTTGCAGGCGGGGTTGCGGAGTGGGTCGCTACAGTTTTCGACAGCGACGGGTACGGCTGCGTCGTACTTTGTGGGTGGTGCGGGTGTGGCGGCGAATACGTCGGTTGATCCGGCGACGACGAGTACGCTGGGTAGCGGGCTGACGCCGAATGGGGTTGCAGCGGACTCGAATGGGGCGATCTATATTGCTGATTCGGGTGGGAACAAGGTGGTGAAGATTGCGTCGAGTGGTGGTACGGCGACGACGTTGATGAGCGGATTGAGTAACCCGGCGCAGGTCGCTGTCGATGGCACGGGCAATGTGTATGTTGCGGACTCGGGCAATAATCGCGTGGCGAGCGTACGAGCTGCGGGTGGAACGGTGACGGCGCTGGGCACGGGATTGAGCAAGCCGCAGGGCGTGGCCGTGGATAACCAGGGCAACGTGTTCGTAGCGGATACCGGGAATAACCGCGTGGTTGAACTGCCGGCGGGTGGCGGACAGGTGCTGGTGAACATCACGGGGCTTTCCAGCCCGACGCAGATTGTGGTGGATGCCAGCGATGATCTGTTTGTCGTCGACAGTGGGAATGCGCGCATTGTTGAACTGCCGGTGGCGCATGAGCAGATGGCGATCAATCTTGGGACGACAACGATTGCGCCGGTGGGGATTGCGGTGGATGCCGCGGGCGATCTTTATGTTGCGGATGCTGCGAGCCTGCAGGTGCTGGAGTTTGCGCCGGGGAGCGTGAATGGCAATGAGTTGGTGACTGGGCTGACTGCGCCGAAGGGTGTTGCGGTGGATTTGAACGGCAGTTTGTATATTGCCGACTCGAGCCAGGTTGGAGTTGTGGCGGCGAACCGTGCGCTGCCGACGACGGATTTTCCGAATACGAATCTGAATACGAGCAATTCGGCGTCGCTGAATATTACGAACACAGGGAATGCCGCGCTGGTATTCAATGGATCGCAGCTGACGACGGCGACGGGGAATACGGCGGTCTTCTCGGTGGCGGGGGCTTCCAGCAATGGATGCAGCCTGGCTACGCCGATTGCGTCGGGTGGTGCTTGTGGGTTAACGGCGACGTTTACTCCGGTGGCGAAGGGTAGCTTTGCAGAGACGGTGTCGCTTGCGACGAACGCTGCGAATGCGGCTACGTCGGGGGCGCTGCTAACGGGGACTGGTGTGTTCCTGGTGTCTACGAGTATGGTGATTGCGGTGACTGCGCCGACGACGGCGACGATCAACTACTCGGAGGCGGTGACGGTTAGCATCACGGTGACCGCGGCCAGCAATGCAGGCGCGGCTCCTACCGGAACGGTGAAGATTACTGTGGATGGCAAGCTGCAGACGCAGGCGCTGCCGGCCAACGGGATTGTGACGGTGACGCTGAATCCGGCGGTGGGTATCCATGCGGTTTCGGCGAGCTATGGCGGGGATACGCTCTATGCGAGCAGCAGTAATTCGTTCTCGTTTAGCGTGCTGAAGGCGGTGACTACGACGCCGTTGAGCATTACGGTGGGCCAGCAGGGAGCTACGCCGACGCTGACGTTCTCGTCTACGGTGAGCTCTGCGACTGCGACCGGCGAGACGGGGACGGTTAGCTTTTACTATGGGACGCCGGGTAGTGGGACGCTGATTGGCACAGGCAATGTGAACACCAGCGGGCAGGCTTCGTTCCCAACGGCGACGACGATCTTTCCGGTTTATAGCTTCTATGCGGTGTACTCGGGTGACTCGAACTTTGCGGGGTCTACGTCGGCGGTGAGCTCTCCGAAGGCGAGCTTTACGGTTGTGGCGGGAGCTGCGAGCGTTACGATTCCGCAGGGTGGCGTGGCTACGCTGATTACGAATGTCACGCCGCTGTACAACTACGCGGGGACTGTAACGGCGAGCTGCTTGGGGCTTCCGGCGAATAGTTTGTGCCGGTTCCAGCCGGTATCGCTGACGTTCGTTGCCGGTGTAACGACGGCGCAGACGCTGAACGTAAATATTTATACGAACGTGTCGTCTACGATTGCGTCGCTGGAACGGCCTGGCATTTATGTAGCGGAGCTGTTTGGCGGGTCGTTGGCTGCGCTGGTGTTGTTGTGGATGGGGCGGCGGAAGAAGATTCGTCTGCTCCCTGGGCTCGTGCTGATGCTGGCGCTTGCGGGCGGGATGATGGGATTGAGTGGCTGCGGAGCTGGTAGCGGAGCGAGTAGTACGCTCCTTACGCCGATGGGAACATCGGCTGTGACGGTGACTTACTCGGATGGAGCGGGTAACAGCGTGGGGGTGCCCGTGAGCTTTACGGTGAGTGCGCCGTATTCGTTGCCGTAGTTTGCTGATGCGGGTCTATGACTCGGCCTGGTACCAGCGGTAGCCGTGTTTCTGCTCCTGATCGGCTTCCTTGAGGCGGTCGACAACCTGCTTGCGGCGGAGGTTGCCGACGCCGGCGGTGATGAGGTCGATGAGAGCAATGGGAGCGACGTAGCTGGCGGCGAAGGACAGGCTGTTGATCGGTACGATGACGAGCTCGTTGGAGAAGCGCGCGAGGGGAGAGAGCACGGAGTCGGTGATGCCGATGCAGTAGGCACCGTTTTCCTTGGCCTTCTGCACGCCTTCGATCGTCATGCGCAGGCCGCGGCGGAAGCTGATGCCGATGACGAGATCGTCTTCGCTGGTGGAACGGACGAGATGGGATGCGCGGCCGGGGTTTACGGCTGCGAAGACCGGCAGGCCCGCGATGGTGAGGTGGTACTCCATGTACTCGACGAGGGCGGAGGCCATATCGCCGCCGAGGAGGAGGACTCGTTTGGCCTCGTGGATGCGGATGGCGATGTTGAGGACCTGGTGGAGGTCGACCTGCTCCATGACGAATTCGAGGTTCTCGTGGATCTGCTTGCGGGAGCCCTTGAGAAACTTCGGCGTTTGTACGGAGTTTCCGGCGGACTGCATGCTGTCGAGGATGGTGGCGCTGGTGACGGAGAGGTCGTGTAGGTAGTGCTGGAAGCTCTTGTAGCTGTCGAAGCCGAGGCTCTGGACGATGCGGACGACGGTTGCCGGGGCGGTGGAGAGGCGCGCGGCCATGTCACGCACGTTGAGGAGCACGAACTCGCGGGGGCTTTCCAGGACGGGCCGGATGATGTGCTGGCGCTTCTCGCTCAGCTCGCTGAGGCGCAGTTCGGAGCCGGAGTGCGAGAGCAGACTTTTGGGGTCTTTCCTGGGTGTCATAAGGCTACATTCCTCAATACGTACGGGCCGAGATGCAGCCACGGGGGAGCTCTGTTCGTTCCGTCGCAACGCAGCGGAGGGGCAGGGGGTGTGGCCTGCAGATCCAAAGGCACAGCAAGAGAAGCAGAGAAAAAGTGCAGGGAGCGATTGAAGGACTCGGACTAACGGTACATTATTTTCGGAAACAATCGTACCGCTTGAACCAAAGTAGCCCATCTTTTTCGAGGCGGCGGCGGGTGATGGATGGCAGGAAAGGAGAGGGGTGGGGCGTCCTCCAGTATGGCAGTGCGGAAGATTTGCAGGTGGCTTCGTGTACCGAATTGCACATGTTTCTCGGGTAATTCCTGTAGGAAGAGGGAGAGCTGCCTGAAAGATTGCGATTGAATGATCCAGAATCTTCTTGACACGTGGTTAGGGTTGGAATAACTTCGCATTAATTCTGAAAATTTTGTACCGCCTGAAACAAATGCTTCATTTCAGTATCCGTTTCAGGTCATTGAGCTCCAATCGGGTTGCTGACGCCATGTAGCGGCGGTACTTTTCGGATCTGTTATCCCCGCGGACAGCGCGGACAAGGCAAGTAAGTTCCTCAACGTTGTAGCGGTTTTGAACCAATTCAGGAGACTATTTATGTTGACGCAATGTTGTCGTTTCACTTTACGGGTAGCCATGTTGGCGATGTTCGTGATCCTTGGCGGGATGGCAGCATCGGCGCAGACTGTGACGGGTTCCATTCGCGGTACGGTTGTGGATCAGAGCGCCGCCTTTGTTCCTGGCGCAACGGTCACGGCACGCGAAGTGAACACGGGCGTTGTCACGACGACCACGACCGACAAGAGCGGCACCTATAACTTCCAGTCGCTGCGTATCGGCACCTATGTGGTCTCGGGCAGCAAGGCCGGCTTCAGCATTACGAAGAACAGTGCCTTCTCGCTTGAAATCGACCAGATCGCGAAGATCGACATCAAGCTGCATGTCGGTGAAGTCAACGCGACCGTTGACGTCGCCGCGGATACCGGCTCCCTGCTCCAGACGGAAGACGCCTCTCTCGGGACCACCATCACCGCGAGCACTCTGGATAGCATGCCTCTCCCCGGCCAGAACTTCTCCGCCGCGACGGTGTTCGTTCCTGGCGCGGTCCTCCCGACCTACAGTTCGCTGGGTACGACGCAAGGCACCGAACGCGATACGTCCTTTGCCAGCTCGACGCAGCCGTCGTTCAACGGCAACCGTATGCAGGTGAACAACTACATCTTCGACGGTACGGACATCAACGAGCCGCTACAGAACACCATCGCCTACAACCCTGCTCCGGAATCCATCGGCCAGATGCGCGTGATCACCGGTAACGCCGACGCCGAATACGGCAACGTGAACGGCGGTGAAATCATCGCCGTCACCAAGTCTGGAACCAACAAATTCCACGGCAGTGCTTACGAATTCTATGAGAACCAGAATTGGCAAGCCAACTCCTGGGCCAACGGCTACAACAAAACTCTCAAGTCCAACTTCCACCAGAGCCAGTTCGGCGCCACCTTCGGTGGTCCCGTGATAAAGGACAAACTGTTCTTCTTCGCGGACTTCGAAGGCTTCCGCAACACGACGGCTGGAGCATCTACGCCGGTCTCGGTGCCTTCACTCAGGATGCGCACGGGTGATTTCTCTGAGTTTTTGGGTGCGCCAACGCTTGATTACGGTCAGACCATTCCTGCAGCGCAATATATTCAATTCTTCAATACCTCTGCCGGCACCGGGACCGTCACCCCGTATGTGAACGATCAGCTGCCGATCAACAACCCCACCGCTGCGTACATCTTCGCTCACCCGGAGTTCTACCCGCTGCCGAACCGCAAAAGCACGAACGCAAACTCCCCCGACACCAACAATTACCTTGGCTATAGCAAGAACGCCTATGTGAATAACCAGGGCGACATTCGCGTCGACTACGTGGCCTCCTCCAAGGACAACATGTGGGCTCGCTTCACCCATGGTGGTTCCTTTGACGATCCCATCGTTTCCTACCTTAGCTTCCAGTTTCCGAGCAGCAGCGATTACCCGTTCTGGAATGGCGTCATCAACGAGGTACACACCTTCAACCCGAACCTGCAGAACGAGGTCCGTGCCGGCTATTCGCGTATCTCTAACCTCACCGGCGTTCCCTTTGACAGCACCGGCTTATTCCCCGCAGGCAGCGATTCGAAAGTTGGAATCCCCTACGACAGCCCGTACCCCGGATTCACGGAGACCAACATCTCCAGTGCGGAGAAGAACTACGGCACTCTCGGCGTTGTGCAAGATACCATCGATAACGTCTTCGACTACGGTGACACAGTGACCTGGCTGCATGGCAAGCACATCATCAAGGGCGGAGCCCAGGTTCTGCGCTACCAGGAGAACTACTACTACCCCGGCAACACAGGAACCATGGGAGAGTTTGCCTACAACGGTGAATTCACCAAGAACCTGAGTGCGCCTATCCCCACGGGTTTGGGTTACGGTGCTGCCTACAACGAAGGCTACGGCTTTGCGGACGTTGTCATCGATGCTTCCGAATTTTCGGCCGTCAACGGCGTGACAGGACGTGTCGGTCAGCGCCAATATCGTCTCGCGTTCTTCGGCGAAGATCAGTGGAAGATCACTCCCAAGCTCACACTGAACATCGGTCTCCGTTACGGCTATGACCAGCCTTTCTATGAAGTCAACAACAAGCAAGCCAACCTTGACCTCACAAAGACTGCTGGCTGCACTTCAACCAACCAGACTTGCATCGAGTATGCAGGCAAGAACGGTAACAGCCGTGCGCTCTATAACTCCTTCTACAAAGAGTTCATGCCGCGCTTGGCGTTTGCCTACCAGATGAATTCGCAGATGGTCATCCGTGGCGGCTACGGCATCACGGACGACTTTGAAGGCATGGGCGCGGCGCAACGTCTGACGGAGAACCCGCCGTTCATTCCGGCCTATCAATACACCGCAGTTCAGCCTACGGCGACGACACCAGGAACACCCATTAGTGTCAAACAGGGCTTCACCGGGGGTACGGTTTCGAGTGCCTTCACGAAGTACAACGTCTGGGACAAGAACATCAAGCCCGAGCTGATTCAGCAGTACAACCTGACACTCCAGACAGCCATGGGAGCTCACTTTACGTGGCAGATTGGGTACGTCGGCAACGTCGCACAGCACCTGGTCGTTCCGGAAGGGATCAACCAGTACACGACGCCGGGCAACTCGGCTACTGCGCCGTTAGCCTCACTTGTTGGCACGGCCGGCCAGGTCTATTACACAACGGCAGAAGGCTACTCCAACTACAACGCCATGCAGATCCAACTGCGCCAGCGTCAGTTTCATGGCCTGGAAACCACCTTCAACTACACCTTCTCCAAGAACATGACCAATAACCCCGGCTACTTCGGTATCGGCGGCGTCGACGGTCCAAGCACCTACCCACAGAACGCCTACAACCCGCATGGCGATTACGGCGTGTCGGGCTTTGACACACGTAATGCAGCGAACTTCGTAGGCACGTATGCGATCCCGTTCGGTCATGGTCGTGACTACGGTTCAAACGTCAACCGCTTCGTCGATTGGGCCATCGGTGGCTGGAAGGTGTCTGCGGACGCCGTTATGTACTCCGGCTTCCCGATTACCATCGGCAGCACCAATAACTCCAACTCGAACAACACCGGCGGTGCACGTGCTAACCAGTATCGCCAGCTGCGTGTCGTCAATCGTTCGCTGGCACACTGGTTCGGTACCGATCCCAGTGCGACGGTCTGTGGTGCTACAGACAACGGTATTTGCGCCTATGGTGCAGAATCTACGAACGCCTTTGGCACAGCACACGTCGGCACTGAGCGGGCACCGGGATATCGCGTCGTCGATACCTCGGCGTTCAAGCAGTTCCGCACATACAAGGAACAGTACATCCAGTTCCGTGCGGATGCCTTCAACGTAGGTAACATTGCTTCCTACTCGGCTCCGGCCTCAACGGCGACGACGACGGCGACCTTTGGCCAGATCACCTCAACCCTGTCTCCGGCTCGTCAGATCCAACTGTCGCTGAAGTACGCGTTCTAACGTCCGGTACAGTTCGACAACGGCGCCCGCTTCGGCGGGCGCCGTTGATTTTTGCGACTGATGTCAGCAATAAAAAGCATCGGCAATATTGGCTCTTTTCGCTTGGAGATACTCACAAAACTATTGCTAACATTGGAGATTCGCGTTATAACTGCGGCAGGAGGGTTTTCGCATATGTCGATATTTCATCTGCCGACGGCGTCCCTTTTGAAGAATGGAAGCGATCTCCAACCGCTTCGTAGTGTGCGTCAGTGCGCTCTTCCGAGCAGCCTGCGGCCCAATCTCTTCTCCGGCGACTAACTCTTCCCGCAACGCCTTAGCCTTCACTACAGGAACGCCAGAATATTTTGTGATCTGCGAGCGCATTGTTGCTGATGCTGCGCTTTGCGTCCGCCTTCTGTGCGATGCGGTTCCAGCTTTGCCACCGATATTTGAAGGGGAAATTCTATGAGCACTCTGACGCAGGAAGTGGCACGTGTTGCCAGCTCCGAAACTCATGCTTCTTTTGGTCCGAAGATCAATGCTGCACTGCCTGGACCACGTGCGCGGAAGATTGTTGCTGACGATGAAAGCCTGATGTCGCCCAGCTATACGCGTGGGTATCCGCTGGTGGTGAAGCGCGGGTATGGATGTCGTATTGAAGATGTCGATGGGAATGAGTTTCTTGATTTTACGGCGGGAATTGCGGTGAATTCGACGGGGCATTGTCATCCAGAAGTGGTGAAGGCGATCCAGGAGCAGGCCGGGCAGTTGATTCACATGTCGGGTACGGATTTTTATTACGACCTGATGCCGCGGCTTGCGGCGCGGCTGTCGGCTATCGCGCCGATGGCGGGGCCGCACCGGTTGTACTTTGGGAACTCCGGCGCGGAGGCTGTGGAGTGCGCGTTGAAGCTGGCGCGATATCACACGGGACGTCAGAACGTGATCAGCTTCTTTGGCAGCTTCCATGGCCGCACGATGGGGGCGCTGTCACTGACGGGGTCGAAGGTGCAGCAGAAGCGACGCTTTGGGCCTTTTGTGCCGGGGGTGACGCATGTGAAGTATCCGTATGCGTACCGTGAGGGCGCAGTGGGCGCGCAGGAGGCCGAGGCGCTGGGGTTAGAGTGTGCGCGGTTCCTTGAGGAGAAGCTGTTCAAGACGACCGTGGCGCCGGAAGAGGTTGCGGCGATCTTTGTTGAGCCGATCCAGGGTGAGGGTGGGTATATTGTGCCGCCGAATAGCTTTTTGGAAGAGATTCGGAAGATCTGCGACCGGCATGGAATTTTGATGGTTGCCGATGAGATTCAATCGGGCGCCGGCAGGACAGGGAAGTGGTGGGCGATTGAACACGCGGGCGTACAGCCGGATATTGTGTGCATCGCGAAGGGAATCGCTTCGGGGATGCCGCTGGGTATCTGCATGACGAAGGCGGAGATCATGAACTGGGTGCCGGGATCGCATGGCAGCACGTATAGTGGGAACCCGCTGTGTCTGGCGGCTGCGCTGGCTACGCTGGATGTGATCGAGCGCGAGGGCATGAGAAATGCTGCGACGGTTGGTGCGGCGGCGATGACACGGCTACAGACATGGGTTGAGACGCATGAGGTTGTTGGCGATGTGCGTGGACGCGGACTGATGATCGGCGTAGAGATTGTTGAGGACAAGCACTCGCGCAAGCCGGCGGGCGCGCTGCGAGAGCGGATCGTCGATATGGCGTTTGAGCGTGGATTGTTGTTGCTGGGCTGCGGCGAGAATACGGTTCGTCTGTGCCCGCCGCTGATTGTGACGCAGCAGGAGATGGATGTTGCGCTGGACATTCTGGAAGAGTGCCTGGTGCTTGCGACCCGGTAAGAGAGAACCGCTGGATGTGATTTCAGAGAAGGAGAAGCAAGATGGCGAACAAGACTGTATTGCAAGAGACGCTGGAGAAGGTTGTTGGCGCGGAACGTGCGGGACGATTGTTCCAGGTGCTTGTGATTCCGCAGGGATTATTGGCAGAGGCCGGCGATGCGATCTCTCGTGCGGGGATTGCGCAGGCGCTGAACATGATGCTGTTTGAAGATCTGCTGCAGCGCGTGCCGGATGCAAAGCGCTATGCGGACGATTGCCTGCGTGATGGCAGGAAGGTGATGCACGATCATGGTGCGGTACGCACGGTTCTGTTGCAGGGCATGGGTGCGTTGCCAGCGGGCGAGGAGGCGATTACGCGTGTGCTGCGGCCACTTGGTTATGCACTGAATGGAACGTATCCGTTGGAAAGACTGAAGATGACGGGGCGGTCGCATGCGCAGGCGGAGTATCCGGA
>Ga0302316_10001780_pt1 | contig 16438 bp, 12 predicted proteins | sample III_Palsa_N3_2_FD_200456 | JGI IMG/M metagenome (GOLD analysis project Ga0302316, IMG submission 200456) | Peat permafrost microbial communities from Stordalen Mire near Abisko, Sweden - III_Palsa_N3_2 | ecosystem: Environmental > Terrestrial > Soil > Palsa > Peat permafrost | place: Sweden...
GTGTCAGGCCGATGTCCTGATTCATCTGCAGCGCCGCGAAGCTCACATTGGTGCGATCGATATAGCTGACGATATACAGCAGGAACAGGAACGGGATGATCCTGCGACTGATTTTTCGAATCACTTGAGCAGGCTGTACGTGCGGCATCGGAGTGACCTCTGCGTGGCGAAACGTTGGATGGGTGTAACCCGTTGAAAGAAGTTAGCGAGAAAGCATCATCAGAAACTGCCGCCGAGTGACTTGCCTCCGTCGACCAGCAGTACCTGACCCGTCACGTAGTCGGTGCCTGGCGACGCGAGAAAAGCCACCGCGTTGGCGATGTCTTCCGGGCGCGCTGCGCGGCCCGTCGGTTGCAAGGCCAGCTGTGCTGCACGGCGTTCGGGCGAAAGCGCCTTCAAAAGTGGTGTGTCGACCAGGCCCGGCGCCACCGCATTGACCAGGATGCCAGCCGGCAACAGTTCCATCGCCATAGCCTTGGTCAGTCCGACCACCGCGGCCTTGGCCGCCACGTAATGCGCGTGATTGCGCGCGCCGAGATAGGCTCGCGAGGCGATATTGACGATCTTGCCGCCTGCCGGCAGTCGCCGCGCAGCGAGTTGCGACAGCTCGAATACCGGAATGAGATTGAGCTGGTAATGCCGGTGAAAATCCTCGGCCGTCAGCGCGTCGAACGCGCGCTCGTCAAAAATTCCCGCGTTGTTTACCACTGCGTCCAGGCGTGGCAGACCTTCAATCAGCACAGCCATCTGCGCACGATCGAGCAGGTCCAGCGTCCGGCTCTCCGCACTGCCACCGGCAGCCTGAATATCCGCGACGACTTGCGCGATGCGATCCTCAGCAATATCCAGTGCAACGACATGGAAACCGTCATCAGCCAACCGTTTGGCGATCGCGGTTCCAATGCCGCCGCCCGCGCCGGTGACTACGGCAACAGGAAGTGGCTTACCCGGGGGCTGACTCATAGTGTCCTTGTTACGCTATGCGTTGTTAGTTACGTATAGCGTAATTTGATGATGGATCGAGTCAAGCCGCAGCGCAGCAATAGGAAAGCCTGGCATTTGCTTGGGTCGCCGGAGTAACAGCACAATGCCGTGCGTCGGGGTTACTTTTTCCGCAAGCCAGATGGTCGCGCTACGCCAAGTCATCAACACGCTTGAAACAGCCGGCTGCGTTTTGGCCGATACGAATCTTTAGCGAGCAACTATGCTCATAGCGCAGCCGGTCGCTTCGAGGGACAGCGTCATCGTTGCGCAGATGTCGCGGGCAGACATGATCACGATGGAATCCAAATAGGGGATAGCGTGCAAATGGCAATGTTGGGCAGCACGTCGCGCAATGCCTGGTCGGTGGTGATTGCATATGCTTTGGCCGCCTCTGCCGCCATGAGTTTGCAGCTGGTGTTTGCACCCGTGACCACGAGTGCAGCCGCGCACTACGGCACTTCGTTGGCAGCCATTGGTTGGCTGAGTGAAGTCTTTCCGCTGATGTATGTGTTGATCGCGATACCCGCGGGATTTTTACTCGACCGGTATTTTCGCGCCGGTTTGCTGCTGGGCGCTGCGTTCATCGCCGGCGGTGCAGTTTTGCGAATGGTGGGCGATACCTATGCGTGGGCGCTCGCAGGCCAGCTGATTTGTGCGGCGGGTCAGCCGCTGATTCTCAACGGCGTCACGAAGGTCGCTGGCGACTATCTGGACGAACGGCAGCGACCGCTTGGGTTGGCTGTGGCCATGGCCAGTATTTACCTCGGTCAGCTGGTCGCCATCCTCATGGGCTCGTTACTTTCGGAAGCCTCGCAAACAGCGATGCTGGTGCAAGCCAGCACGCTTTACGCCGTGGTCGCTGCAGGCGCGCTCGCGGTTTGCCTGCGGCGGCCGGGCGCCTTCCGTTCGCCCGAGGAAGCCCCCCCAGGCATGGACTCTTTACGGTCGCTGTGGGCGGACGGGTTCATTCGCACAATCACCTTACTGGCGTTTATCGGCATCGGTGCCTTCACTGCCTTGTTGACTTGGCTCCAGGCGATTCTCGAACCCGCAGGCGTTTCTGCGGCAGCCACTGGCGCCATGCTTATCGGGCTTATCGTGGCGGGTGTGGTTGGCGTGGCCTTTCTGCCAGCGATGGCCATGCGAAAAAAGCGCGAGTTTCAGCTGCTTCTACTCTCCGGTGGCGTCGGCGTTGTGGCGATGCTGATGCTGGCGATCGCGCCCGGTGCGCTGGTCGGACTCATCGTGATGCCCATCAATGGATTGTTTCTGCTGGCTGCGATGCCGGTGATCCTGGAGCTCACCGAACGTCGTGCCGGATCGCGCGTTGGCACCGCCACGGCACTCGTATGGATGGCGGGTAATGCCGGCAGCCTGCTTATCGCGATGGGCGTTCAGGCCTTGATAAACCGGCCGACGCTCGCGTTGACGTTCATGATTATTGTCTCCGCCGTGATGATCCCCCTGACGTTTCGCTTGCGCAGGCAGTTTTTTGAGCCGCCGCTGCCAGGAACTATTCGGTAAAGGGCAACCACTCATCGATGACGCGGCCGTTTTCGATCACCTGCAGCGGTCCCATCTGCAATAACGTGCCCTCGGATTGATGCGGTCGCAGGAACAGGAAATCGTCGACGCCGAGCGCCGTTTGATCGGGGCCGGAGAACATCGCCTGGTTGTAGCTGACGCCGAAATATTTGTTCTCGATCACGCGTGGCGGTGAAACGATGTTGGCGCGCCAGTCGCCGCCGTAGGTGAAGTAGGTCCGTTGCCGCTGCGCACGACCATTGAACAAAAGTTTCGAAAGCCAGCCAGGGCCGGCCAGGCGCGTTCCCTGAAAAGCCTTGAGTATGGGCGTAGCAATAAAAACGGCCGGTTCGAAATCGGCCAGCAAGGGCAGGTCGAACATCGTGCCTTTGAGCAAGCATGATCCGGCGCTGACTTCGTTGAGTACTGAGTGCGCGATACGATGCAGCGCGACCGTGGGGCTACCTGCGCCGTTCCAGCAGATATTGGCGGGCAGGTCCGGATAGATCGCACGCGTTGCTTGCTGAAATGCTTCATAAGCGCGGTTGGCATGGGCAAAGCTTGCTGCTTCGGATTCGATCAGCGTCGGCAATTTGCCGACAAAGGCGTCATAACCCATCAGGCCCGCAAATTCGGCCTGTTCGGAATTGGCACGCAGTATCGTGAGGACTTCCGTCAACGCCGCTGGTTTGGTACAACCGCCGCGGTGAAGCCCCACGTCGATCTCCACGTTGATACGCATGCGTATACCCAGGCTGCGCGCAAGCTCCAGGTATTGCTGCAAGCGTTGCGGGGTGTCGATCAGCCATTGCAGTTGCCGCTCTGGATCAAACTCCGTCGCGCCGAGTCTGCTGTAAAAATGCTCGGCAGCAGCGATCGGCATCGGCTTGCCCAGCAGCAGATCGGTGTCGGGAAAGTGACGCGCGGTCTGTCGCAACTGGGGTTCGTGGAAGACCATCAATGCCGAGGTTTCGGTCGCACGCATCAACTGGTCGAGCATGGCGGGTACGGGCAGCGACTTCTCCACCAGTCGAAGCCGGTTGCCCGGTTTGATCAAGGCCTTCAGTCGTGCCGCGTTTCGCAGCATGCGCTCGCGATCAACCACGATGACCGGCCATGCCACCCCGGCATCTTTCAACGCCTTTTGCAGATCGGCGAAGTAGGGCGCATGTGGGCGATTCATGCGTTGGCCAATCCGAAGATCGAGCGCAGGTAGGGATTCAAAAATTTGCCTCCGGGATCAAGCTGCGCCCGTATGCGAAGAAACTTGGCGAAATTCGGATACATCTCGAGCAGATCACGGTGCGTCGCGGTGTGCAGCTTTCCCCAGTGTGGACGGCCGCCGTGGCGGCGCAATATCGGCTCGACGGCAGCGAACAGCGGACGATAATCCTGCTTGTAATATTGATGCACGGCGATCGACGCGCGGCTGCCGCCCTCGAAGGGACTCAGCCAGTGTGTATCGCCCGCCACAAAACGAAACTCAATCGGGAAAAAGCCGGCCGTGCCACTGTCGACCGACACGCGGCACGCCTCATCCAGCGCATCGGCACCGACCTGGTCAGGCACGTGATATTCCATTTCGTTGAACCGCACGCCGCGTTCACTGGGATAGATACGCCAGGAGTCGCCCACGCGCAATGTTGGCTTGATGAAGCGAGCCGCCAGCTTTTGCAGCGGCTCAGTCAGGCTAGGTAGGGCACGCGTGAGCTCGCTGCACAGGCGCAGCAAGCCATCGGCGGCATCCGCACCCTTTGTTTGCGAGTCCACCGCATCGTCCGTGATGTCCAGGGTCTTGATCAGAGCCTGCCGGCTGTGTGGGAATACCCATAGCTCAAAGTTGCGGTGCTCTCGTTTCCAGCGATCGAGGTCGGCAAGTACCGTGTCGAGTGGCATCATTTCCACGCGTTCGCGCAGCCGGAAGCTCGGCACGTTCTGCAAGGTGACCTGGCTTATCACCCCTAGCGCACCCAGCGACACGGCCGCGGCATGAAAAATATCGCTGTCGCGTTCGCTACTCGATAGAAGAATCTCGCCGGTCGCCATCACAAGGCGCAGATCAACAATGCCGGCAGCGATGCAGGGCAACGTAGTACCGGTGCCATGGGTTGCTGTCGATAAAACGCCCCCGATACTTTGGCGGTCAATGTCCCCCATGTTGGGCAATGCCTGCCCTACGGCATGCAGAAGCGGGCTGCAGTTGAACAACCGTGTTCCCGCCCACAGCGTTGCCTGGTGGGTGGGTGGGTGGTGATCAACCAGTCCAGTCAGCCGATCCAGTGACAGCATGCAGCCACTCGTGGGCACCAGTGGTGTGAACGAGTGGCCTGCGCCGACCACGCGCACAAGGGCCGACTTTTGCACGGTGTCGGCCAGCTCGGCCTCGGTGGCGGGAATAGCCTGTCGGGATGGGCTGGCGGTTTGCGAGCCCGACCAGTTTCTCCAGGGGGCTACGGCTCGCGTTGTGCCGTTCGAGCCAGTTTGCGCGGTCGTCGACAAGCGAATTTTCCTGAGCCATAAGCGTCCGCCAGTGATACAGCGCACCGCACATGCCGCATAGGGGTCGGCCTGGGCCAAATCTATTCGGCTCTGCCCGCTCCATGGCGCAACACACCAGGAACCTGACCCTGCCAGCGTTTGAATGCGCGGCGAAACGCACGAACGTCACTGAAACCAAGTCGCTGGCCTACGGTCGCAACCGTCAACCTTTGCGAATGAAGCAATTCCATCGCCACGCGCGCGCGCGATCGATCGCTTAACTGACGAAACGATGTTCCAGCCTCATCCAGCCGACGGCGCAAGGTTCTTACGCTCATGTCCAATATCTGCGCTGTCTTCGTAATGCTGAATGCCACGCGATCTTCGCGTGCGAGCAACGCTTCAACCGTAGCGGCGATATCGGCCGGCGCGGCCATCGCGCTGGCGCGTCGCTGGATCAGGGCATTGAGTTCCGCCGCCATGACCGGAGATGCGCCCGGTAACGGTGTCGCCAGCCAGCGTCGCTCGATGAAAACGCGATTTTGCGGGCAGTTGAATGCCATCGGGCAGGCAAAGACGGCGTGGTAGCGGTCCACATAGGATGGGGCAGGGTAAGTAAATTCGATGGCAGACACGGCAAAGTCAGCCCCCAGCAAACCCCGCGCAACCATCAAGGCACTGCCGAACAATTCTTCGACCAGAAAAGGCTGCAGGCTGGCATCGGCGATGCGTGGCCTGGCGATCAGAACCGCGAAATCGGCTTCGCTGCTGAGGTCAAGCTCCTGGATGACCAGACTGCCATTCTGGTTTTGATCGAGCAGCGCAAGCGCCACCGCGTCGCCAAATGTGCGCTGCACCGATGTTGCGATGCCGGTCAGGCCAAGGTCGCTCAATTTCTCCCACTGCCCCAGTGCGAGACCGAGATCCGGACGTCCGGTCAGCCTGAGCGCGCGCCGGATCATTCGCCATGCCTGCCGATTGGATACCAGCGTACCCATCGCCAGATCGTGGCCACTGAATGTCATGCCTTCGCAAAGAAGTTCTGGCTCAACGCCAAACGTCGCCACGAGTGCCATCAACGCGACCAGGGTGTACGGCGTGATCTCCGGCACGAATTGTCGAACTTCGAGCTTTCTACGCGGCATTGGCAGAATCGTATTGGCCGAAATAGTCCCCACTGTAAGACCCCTGTTCGCGGCAGTCTATGCGCATGATTGCAGACGTCGTCGAATTCGCGCCGGGAGTTTGGGCATCTCGAGTTTCGGCTAATCACTTCATTCGATGGGGATCGGAATGTCGAACTTTAACTATCGTCTAGCCGCGTGCCTTCGTCTTGCACTGAGCGGTGGATTGGTCGGATCCAGCCTTCTTGCAGCGGCGGCGTTTGCGCAGACCGCGAGCAATGAAACCCCACCAGTTTCGCCAAACACGGCGAAGACATCCGCGCCCCAGCCAAGCGATGCGAAATCGCTGGGCAACGTCACGGTGACAGCACAGAGCCGCACGCAGGAAGTGCAGGATGTGCCCATTGCCATGCAGATCGTCACCAGCAAGCAGATCAACGCCGTGGAAGCGACCGATCTAAGCAAAATGAACGGGTATATTCCGGGGCTCTACATCAACGCTGATCAGCCCACACAACCGCAGTATTCGCTGCGCGGGATCACGGTGACCGACTACGGTATCGGCACCGATTCGCCGATTGGCATTTATGAAGACGGTGTTTACACCGGCAAGACGGGCGGGGCGCTGCTGATTTTCAACGACGTGCAGCGCGTGGAAGTATTGAAGGGTCCGCAGGGAACGCTGTTCGGCCGCAATAGCGCGGGCGGCGCCATTTCCGTGGTGACGAACGAGCCGACGGATACCTTCGGTGGACAGATACGCACGCGTATCGGCGACTACGGCATGCACTATGTCGACGGTGTGTTGAATGTGCCGATTTCCAAGGACGTGGCCGGTCGACTGACCTTCGTCGACAACCAGAGCGACGGCTGGCTGCGCGATGCCGCCACCGGACAGCATTTCGAGAAAAACGACGACTGGGGCATCCGTGGACAGCTGCGCTGGAACGCACCAGGTGATACCGAGGTGCGCCTGACATACGAGCACGAGCACTTGGACCAGCCATCGCGGCCGGCGATTGGTATCGTCCCGCTGCCCGCTTCACCGGGGACGCCGGCATTTCCGCCCGATCCGAATACCTATCTCGATCCGCGCAAGGCGCCGCTGTACAACGACGTGATCGGCGGTGCGCTGGAAAAGCGCACGTTTGACGGCACGACCTTGTTCATCGATCACGACTTCGGCTTCGGCACGCTCAGTTCCACCACGGCCTATCGCCACTTCTCGACGTTCAACCGCGAAGACGCTGACGGCACCAATCGAGAAAATCTCTATTTTGATGACGTGAATATCGAGAAGAACACCAGCTGGGAGCAGGAGCTGAAACTCTCGGGCCAGACCAGTCTGGCCGACTGGGTTGCCGGGGTAAGTTATTACCACGACAACGCCAGTCAGGCGTCGCCGCTTGATTTCAACACCAGCAGCATCGACACGCTGATCAAGCACGTGTCGCCGGTCGCGGGATCGCCTGATGGCTCGCTCTACGGCTTCCTGAGTCAGGTACTTCCTGCCTTCGGCATCCCCGCGAATTTCCTTGGCGACCCCTGGCAGGAAACGATGTACAACCAGGGCACGTCGACCGCTCGCGCCGCTTATGGCGACGTTATCTGGCATCTTACCGACCAGCTCAATCTGACTACCGGTGTGCGGGTGACCCGCGACGAAAAAGAATTCAGCTGGTACAACCCGACGCGCACGGCCACCGCGCTTGACGCCACCTTGGCAGAGCCTGCCGTGGCCGCCTTCCTCAACGCGGTTGGCGTACCGTTGTCGACGTTCCAGCAGAATCTTGAATTCAACTCACCCGCTGCAACGAACGCGCCGCTCAGGGTAAGCAACAGCTGGACTGACACGAGCCCGCGCGTCGTGCTGGACTACAAGTGGACGCCGAACGTCATGCTTTACGGATCGGTATCCAAAGGCTACGAAGCTGGCGGCTACAACGGGCAGTTGCCGGGCGCCAGCTATCAACCGGAAACCGTCTGGAACTACGAAACGGGTATCAAGGCCTATCTCCCCGACTATCGAGTGCTGGTCGACGCTTCGCTCTATCACTACAAATATTCGAACCTCCAGTCGCTGACGCTGGAAAACAACGGCAACGGTGCGCTGCCACTGTATGTCGTCACGACCAGCGATCAGGAAGCCACCGGTATGGACGCCGAAGTGCATTGGCAGGCGACCGATGCCTTGCAGCTGAACTTCACCGCGGCATATATCGATTCGACGTATGAAAAATACCGTGCACCGGACGGCACTGACCTGACCAATCAGCCAACGGGCGAACCGTTGTGGTCAGCGGCTGCCGGCTTGGACTACACCTGGCACAACGTGTTCAACGGTGATGTCGTGGCGTCCGTGCAGGACGCCTATCGCGGAAAGACGCGCTGCAATGACGACTCAGTCGCGCAGGCACAGTGTCTGGTCACCCCGGCATTCAAACTCGGCACAGCCCAGAATCGCACCGACGTGCGCGTCTCCTGGTCCGCGCCGAACCAGCCATGGGGTTTCGCAGTTTTCTCCACCAACCTTTTCGACAAGCGCTACGTGAGCCTGGTCAACACCGTAAGCGCCAGCACGCTGGGCACGCCGTTTGCGTCCATTACGCCGCCGCGCATGTTCGGCGTTGAAGCCAGTTACAAGTTTTAACGACGGCTCGCAGACCACCCCACGCTTTACGGCGAGCTTGGGAACGTCGTTCCTTTTCATGTCTTCACAAATTCGGCCTCGATGAGAATAGTGACTTCGTCAGCTTCTAATGGAACCCATTCCCCCACGCCAAACTCTGATCTCTTGAACGTAGCTTCGCCAGAAAAGCCGATGCGTGATTGTGCAAATCCACGGTAAGTGACGTTTAGGTCTACCGGCTTTTTTACGCCGTGAAAATCCAAAATTCCGTCGACAAGCATATGATCGCCGACCATCTTTACCGTCGCCGAGTTGAACGAAATAGATGGGTATTTATCCTTCTCGAAATATTTATCCGCGATTTTTATATCGAACGCCTGATCGCCCGTGTCTACTGATGTCGGATCGATAGAGATCTCGACATTTGACGCGGTTGCATGATCAGGATCGAATGCGAATCGACCTGAGACAGCGTCGAAGCGAAGGGTGTAGTGAGACAAGCCCATGTGGGCAAGTTTCGCGATAACGGAAGTATGGTGCGGGTCGAGTCTGTATTCACCCGCCACGACGACCTTTGGGTCCTTTGAAACGTTCAAAACTTTGTATTGGGCCACTGCGGTTGCATCTTCGACAGAGCTTCGATCCTTTTGCGCGGAAGCAGCAATCGGTACTCCAAATAACAGCATGGCAGCGGCAGCGTTACGGACGAGTTTTACGTTAGTAAAAGGCATCTTAGTTTCCTCCGATGTTGGGTGACCGAAGCCACCGGATCAGGGCGACTAATGTTGGCTTGTTCAATGACGTGCTCAACTATTCAAGTTGCGACGTTTGCTGTAATCGTCGAGAGATCCAGAGCGGACCCAGCGGAGCCGCGACGCTATTTCTCAGTAATCCCTTCAGCCTGATCCATCCGCATCATGAAACCCCAGCCGTAACGTCCTCTCATATCGGGCGTATTGCCGTCGATGGCGACGACGACGACGTTCGAGCCTTTGTGCAAAGGAAGATCGAAGCCGTCGTTCTCCAGTGACAGGCGACCATCGGGCGGCTTGCGGCCACCTTTTACGTTGTAGAGATTCTTGCCGGAAAATACGGGCTTGCCGTCAGCGAAAACCCAGATCTCACGCAGCCAACCCACGGCCACGTGCCGAACTTGTTCGCGATCGGACTGCACCGTGGTGCGAAGCCAGATCACTTGCGCAGGCGCGTGTTTCGGCGTTGGGACGTGAAATCGGCTCAGATTGATAAGGCCACCGTAGTCGACCGTGACGGGTGACCAACGCGAACCGGGCGATGGCATGTTCGACAGGCTGAGATGTTCCGTGCTGTCCATCGATACGGGATCGGCGCCTTGCCACCGAACGAGGTAACGACGATCGCCTACGACGGGGTCCACTGGAGCCTTGGGGTTGAGGCCATTGATCACGCCAGGCGCAAGCGTGAGGTTGGCGTAGTAGGCGGTGCCCTCGAACGCGATGGTTCCGGTGCTCGCATCGCCTTCCAGATGCGCGACGCGTAGCGAGGGTTCCGTTCGACCATTCACATAGACGTCCATACGTTTGCCTGAAATGACGAGGCGAATGTGATTCCATTCGTGTTCGCGGAAGGGCGCCGACGCCTGATACTGCGGATAGACGTCCCACAGCACACGGCCTTTGATGATGGGCACGTATTGCAGGCAGTCCTGTGATGCGGGGCAGTCGGGACTGACCCGGATATAAAGCATGTCGGCGGTGTCTTCGCCGTCTTTCTGGTGAAAACGAATGCCCGGCATTTCATCGCCAACCGGCTTGATGTCGAACTCGATGGTGCCACTGTCGAAGTGTTTGTTTTTCAGCGCAGCAAAGCCTTCCTCACTCTCGGAGGTCACCTGCAGGATGCCCTGCGGGAACGCCTCCCGGGCGATGAACGTGGCGTTGCCGCTTGTATTCCAGTTGTCGGCAATCAGTGGAATGGGCAGGGGAGGGACTGTCGAGGCAAAGGCCGATGCGGCGCTCAAGACACTAGCCACCAAAGCCGAATGAATAAATCGCTTTTGCATGAATATCTGCCGCAGGTTGAGTGCGTGCACCCTAGCGACGCGTTCCGCCGGCGTCTCGTCAGATGATGCGAAGCGGATCGAGAACGTGTCGAGACGGCTGATTCACGGGCCTATTGGATTTTTGCAGCCACCGTAAAGATCAGCATCATTTTCAAAATGGCGGGAGGTACTCGTCGTTCGCTTGGTATTGCCCCTTGACCGTTTGAGGGTGCCCTTAGGCCAGTTCGTAACATTTGTGTGCCCGTCACGCTCAGGAAAACCTATTTTTGCGGCGTCGCCATGCGCATCTATTCAATGAGGCACTATGAAAAAGATTATGTTCATCGGGGTCATCCTTCTGCTACTCGGTTGCAACGTCACTGCAGCAGATCAGCCCGATGGCACCACTGGTACGACATCAAAGGATGTGGCAGACATCCAGCACGTTATGGAAACTTTTCACCACGCCGTAGCCACACATGACGGCAAAGGCGTCTCCGAACTCTTTCTCGATCCGGGCAGCACATGGGTGACCGTGCTGTCCGACAAAGCGTTCACCGCCGCACGGGCGAAGAACGCCTCGACGCAGAAAGTCCGCGTCAGCAGCTATAAGGAGTTTGCTGCCTTCGTATCGAGCACAAAATCGAATCTCGATCCTCGCCATTCTGACGTTCGTATAACGAGCGATGGCACGGTAGCCTCGGTCTACTTTCACTTCGACTTTGTCATCGATGGCAAAGTGGAAAACCGCGGCGACGAAACCTGGCAACTGGTCAAGACGGTAGATGGCTGGCGTATCGTTGCCATCACTTATTCGTCGAATCCCGGGGCGGTATGAGTCGATCAAGTGTTCGCCGAATCCGGCAATGTGAGTATCGATCGATGCGCCCCTGTACGATGGCCTGAGCGTTCGGCGAAACTTGTGAGGATGATGGTGCGCCAGATCTTGAACCATACTCAGACTGTGGAAAACAGCGCTTATCCCAAGATGCGTCTGGCGTTCATTTCGCTGCTGGCCTGGACGGCCGTCGGTGTCGTTTTCGCGGTGCCACGTTTTGCTTCGGGCGCAGCATGGTGGTTCGTGTTGCGCGCTTCCTTGGCGGATTGGTGGGCCTGGGGATTGATGGTTCCGGTGATCGTTGCGGTGGATCGACGCCTGCCCATTGCAGTGAACAGTCTGGGGACTCGGCTCGCCGTCCACATCGCCATCGGCATTCCGACCACTTTGGTGTACAGCTACGTCGCTGCGCTGCTTCAGGTGATAGTCGGTGCAATGGCATGGCCAGACGCGATGGGCTTCGGTCCCTTGCACGATGCCCTGAAGGGTGGATTGCTGTGGGATCTTCTGGTTTACCTGCTCGTGGTCGGTGGTTGGCAAGCGGTGCAATACAGCCAGCACTATCTTGCTTCGCAGCTTAGACTCGAACGGCTGGAGCGTAATTTTTCCGAGGCGCGTTTGAATGCCTTGCGCATGCAGCTCGATCCGCACTTTCTTTTCAATGCGCTGAATACCATCTCATCCCTCGTCGGAAGTCAGCCCAAGCTTGCACGTGGAATGATCGAGCAGTTAGGCGATCTGCTACGTCTTTCACTGGAGTCCGGACGTCGGCAGCAGGTACGCCTCAGCGAGGAACTGGAATTTCTCGGCCATTACCTTGCGATCCAGAAGACGCGCTTTGGCGATACTTTGCAGGTCGTCGTCGATGTTCCTGCTTCCGCTCACGATATCCTGGTGCCAAGCCTGATCTTGCAACCGCTGGTCGAGAACGCGGTCCGCCACGGATTGTCGCCGCGACCTGGCGGCGGCACCGTTTGGATACGGGCGGCGATCGACGAGGCCACGTTATGCATCATCGTCGAGGACGATGGCGTCGGGCTCGGTGATGAGTGGACGGGCGATCATGTTGGATTGGGGCTAGGCGTCACCCGCGAGCGCATTGCCATGCTGCATCCCACACAGAATGCAGATCTTCAAATCGGCCCGCGCGAGGGTGGCGGCACGCGTGTTTGTGTCTCGATACCCACGCACGCGATGGAGGTACATGGCGATGAGTGATGGTCATGCTTATCGGGTTCTTATCGTCGACGACGAACTGCCGGCGCGCCTGCGTTTGCGCGAATTGATGGATAGCGATCCCGACGTCGGCGAAATGATCGAAGCCGAGAACGGGCTTGATGCCGTCGAAGCGATCCTGCAAAAGCAGCCCGACGTCGTTTTTCTGGATGTCCAAATGCCGGGGCTCGATGGCCTGGGCGTGATCGAAACGATCGGCATCGAGCGCATGCCCGTAACGGTATTTGTGACGGCCTTCGATCAACATGCCGTACGTGCCTTCGAATCGGCCGCCATCGACTATGTGCTCAAGCCATATGGCGACGAGCGCATGGAGGCCGCTTTCTCTCGCGCAAAGGCGCGCCTGGACGATAAGTACGTACGCGAAGTCGGCCAGAGCGTGCTCAAACTGCTCGACAATCACCGCGTGGACAAACCGTATCTCGATCGCGTCGTCATACGGGAACGCGACAAGACCGATCTGATCCGTGTCGAATCGATCGATTGCATCGAAAGTGCGGGCGTCTACGTGGCGTTGCACGTGGGGAGTGAACGCATCATTCATCGCGCAGCACTCGGTGAACTCATCGGACGGCTCGATCCGCGCCGCTTCGTTCGCGTGCATCGCTCGACCGTCGTCAACATCGACAGCATTCTGCATTTGGAACCGGCCACGCACGGGGAGTTCGATCTCGTTTTGCGTGGCGGTCAGCGTGTCCATGTCAGCCGCACGTTTCGACCACTGCTGGAGGCTCGGCTTGGGCAACCGTTGTAGAAAGGGGCAGGGCCATCTTGGAAGGTGACGGCATGGGCTTCGGTCGTGGGTCGAAGCTAGTGAAACGCACAAAAACGCCGTAGCGGCCGAACGCGAGGCCCAAGCGGCACACGTTCGTGCCATCGAGAATCGCGCGCATGCTGAAATCGATCGCGCACGCGAGGAGACCAAGTCCCTATAGACAGCGTTGCACCAGAAGGAGAGGGAGGCATCGACTGTTGCCGCGCGACTCGAATCGGCGGTAACCGAGGCAGGCACGCACTGGCGATGGCCTGAGGGTGCGACTGAAAAGGTGCGCCTGCAGATCAAACACGAGCTCGCCCTTATCGAGGACCTTCATTACGAATCGTATTTCCTGACCGTTCAAGACATCGTGCGCTTCGCACGAAGCGTCGGGATTCTGTGTCAGGGCAGGGGATCGGCGGCCAATTCCGTGATCTGCTTTGTGCTGGGTGTGACCGAAGTGGACCCAGCGCGCATGAACCTGCTGGTCGAACGCTTCATCAGCAAAGAGCGCAACGAACCGCCGGACATCGATATCGACTTCGAGCACGAACGGCGCGAAGAAGTCATTCAATACATCTATGCCAAATACGGCCGGGACCGGGCGGCCCTGGCCGCCACCGTCATTTGCTATCGCGGCAAGAGTGCGGTGCGCGATGTGGCCAAGACTTTGGGGCTGCCGTTGGATCAGGTGAACCAGCTCAGCTGCGTGTTTGCTTGGTGGGATGGTGAGGCGGATATCGCCGACCTTCTTCGCGAGCGTGGCTTTCATCCCGGCAGTGCCGGGATCCGTCGGGTCCTTCGGCTTACCGGCTAACTGTTGAACAAACCGCGGCATCTGTCGCAGCATGTGGGCGGTTTTGTGATCGCCGATGCGCCATTGAGCGAATTGGTGCCGGTAGAAAACGCGGCGATGCCTGACCGCACGATCCTTCAGTGGGACAAGGACGATCTGGACACCATGAAGCTGCTCAAGGTCGATTGCCTGGCCTTGGGCATGCTGACCTGCGTGCGTAAATGTTTGGACCTGTTGCGCCAACATCGGGGGCAGGACTACACCATGGCCACCCTGCCACCGGAAGATCCTCAGACCTACACCATGATCCAGCGCGCTGACACGCTGGGTGTCTTTCAGATCGAGAGCCGAGCGCAGATGGCGATGTTGCCACGGCATCGCCCCGAGAGGTTCTACGATCTGGTGATCCAGGTGGCCATTGTGCGACCCGGCCCTATTCAAGGCGACATGGTGCATCCGTATCTGCGGCGGAGGCGCGGCGAAGAACCTGTGACGTATCCCTCCGACGACCTGAAAGAAGTTTTCGAGCGCACGTTAGGTGTACCGCTGTTCCAGGAACAGGTGATGAAGCTAGCCATCGTGGCGGCCGGCTATACGCCTGGCGAAGCCGATCAGTTGCGACGCGCAATGGCCGCGTGGAAGCGTCACGGTGGCATGGGAAAACACCGCGAACGCATCATGACCGGCATGGTCGAACGCGGCTATACGGCCGAATTTGCGGCGCAGCTGTTCGAGCAGATCAAGGGCTTCGGTTCCTACGGTTTTCCCGAGTCGCACTCCGCCAGTTTTGCCGGCATCGTGTATGCCTCGTGCTGGCTCAAGGCACATGAACCCGCCACATTCGCCTGTGCACTGTTGAACAGCCAACCGATGGGTTTTTACTCGGCGAGTCAGATCGTCCAGGATGCGCAGCGACACCGCATTCGAGTGCATCCCGTCGATGTGCGTTACAGCGACTGGGATTGCACGCTGGAAAAGGATCCCCGGCAAACCGATGGCTCACCGCTTATTCGACTAGGTTTTCGACAGGTGCGCGGGTTTCGCGAAAACGTCGCGCGGCGCATTGAAGCGGCCCGACAAGAGCGAGCGTTCGATGACATTCCCGACCTGTGCGCACGTGCTCAGCTGGACAAGCCTCATCAGGAGCGGCTGGCCGACGCCTCCGCGCTGCGCGGGTTGGCCGGTCATCGTCATCGTGCGCGATGGGCGACCGCCGGGGTGGAGGCGCAGTTGCCGTTATTTGGTAACGCCAGTCCTGAGGAGCGGGTGATTGTGTTGCCCGCACCAAGCCAAGCGGAAAACACTTTGGCGGACTATGCGCGTACCGGGCTGAGCTTGGGGCCACACCCGCTGCACCAAATTCGTGCGCGATTGAAGGCAGCACGTTGCACCGATTCGAAGGCACTGCGCATGCGTCCGGATAAAAGCCATGTGCGTATCGCCGGTATGGTGACCATGCGCCAACGTCCCCAAACGGCCAGCGGAATCACCTTCGTGACCATTGAGGATGAGCACGGCATGGTCAACGTCGTGGTGCGGCGCACGATTGCTGAACGGCAGCGACGCGTCCTGCTGGAATCCCAACTGCTGGCGATCGACGGGCAGTGGGAAGTCCAGGATGGCGTCTGCCATTTAATCGCCCATCACTTGCACGATCTGTCCCACTTGCTCGGATCGCTCGATACACGGTCGAGAGATTTTCATTAGGGATGATTTGTTACCAAAGCTGTCACGTACCGATGGCTAAGGTCGGGAAAGTAGTGCGACGCTTTTGCTGCGTCGCCAATCAAAGGAGACACCGATGAACAGGATTCCCGCTGGCACTTGGGTTGTCGTCGCCGATGGCACCCATGCCCGTTTGTTCAAAAACGCCGGCAAACAAGACGCGCTTCGCCTGATGCAGGAAGACATCATGAAGTTCGAAATCATTGACGAACAGGCACAAGGTCCCTCGGGTCATCGCCCACCTGAGGAAAGCCCCGAGCAGAACGATGAGGCGACCTTTGCTAAGCAGCTTGTCCATCGCCTCAATGCCGCCGCATTAAAGCAAGA
>Ga0302316_10001789_pt1 | contig 16379 bp, 9 predicted proteins | sample III_Palsa_N3_2_FD_200456 | JGI IMG/M metagenome (GOLD analysis project Ga0302316, IMG submission 200456) | Peat permafrost microbial communities from Stordalen Mire near Abisko, Sweden - III_Palsa_N3_2 | ecosystem: Environmental > Terrestrial > Soil > Palsa > Peat permafrost | place: Sweden...
ACCCTGCCCGGGTGGCGGAATTGGTAGACGCACTAGCTTCAGGTGCTAGCGGGGGCAACTCCGTGGAGGTTCGAGTCCTCTCCCGGGCACCAATTGTAAACGAAGGCCGCCCCACAAAGGCGGCCTTTGTCTTTTTGCGGATTGGATTGGCGATACGATTGGGGTTCGGCAGACAAGCTGTCTCATCGGAGCCGCATCATGTCACGTCCACCCTTGCCACCCTTTGACGAAGCCAGCGCGATCCAGAAAGTACGGATAGCCGAAGACGGCTGGAACAGCCGCGACCCCGCCAAGGTGGCGCTGGCGTACACGCCGGACAGCTACTGGCGCAATCGTGCCGAGTTTATCCGCGGCCGCGAAGCCATCGAGGCCTTCCTTATCCGCAAATGGGCCAGGGAGCTGGACTACCGGCTCACCAAAGAGCTGTGGACCTTTGCCGGCAACCGTATCGCCGTGCGCTTCGCCTACGAATATCACGACGACAGCGGCCACTGGTTTCGCGCCTACGGCAACGAGAACTGGGAATTCGACGACGAAGGCTTGATGCAGCGTCGGCTGGCCAGCATCAACGAGCATCCGATCACCGAGACGGACCGAAAGTTTCACTGGCCACTGGGAAGGCGACCGGACGATGCGCCCGAGCTGAGCGCGCTGGGGCTGTAAGGCAAAGGCTGCGAGTCAGTCTGCCTGTCTTGCGCTCGTGAACATCCTGCCCGCTGCGTGTCTGTATAATCGACCACGTAAACGCATGGTGGGAGAAGCGGCCAACCCGAACCGGTTGGTACCGCTGCCGAAGACGCAACGCCCGTAATCGCTCAGGCTCCTGTACCACCACGCGCAAACACTCTGGAGAGACCGGTTCAATCCGGCGCCGAAGGTGCACGAGTCGCCATACAACGCGTCTCCAAACTCTCAGGCAAAAGGACAGAGGGGCGCCCACGTGCGGCACGGCACGTTGCCTTTGGATGCCCCAGCCATGAGCTCTAAAAACACTACTTCGTTGCGCGACCTTGAGCACCACGACGCGTTCGTCGAGCGCCACATCGGCCCCAACGATGCCGAGATCGCCCAGATGCTCCGCGTCATCGGGCATGACTCTCTTGAGTCGATGACCGACGCTATCGTCCCCGGCTCGATCAAGTCACCCGCGCCGCTGGCGTTGCCGAAGGCCATGACCGAAGTCGAGGCGCTGGCGAAAATTCGCACCATCGCCGACAAGAACCAGGTATTCCGCAGCTTTATTGGCCAGGGCTATTACGGCACGCATACGCCGAACGTCATCCTGCGCAACATCCTGGAAAATCCGGCTTGGTACACCGCCTACACCCCGTATCAGGCCGAGATTTCGCAAGGCCGCATGGAGGCGCTGATCAATTTCCAGACGCTGTGCGCCGACCTCACCGGCATGGAAATCGCCAACGCGTCGCTGCTGGACGAAGCCACCGCCGCCGCCGAGGCGATGACGCTGGCCAAGCGCTCGTGCAAATCCAAATCTAACGTGTTTTTCGTGTCCAGCGGCGTGCATCCGCAGACGCTGGAAGTGGTCAAGACGCGTGCCGAAGCGCTCGACATCGAACTGCATATCGGCGATGACGCCGAAGGCCTCACCGTCGACAGCTTCGGCGTGCTGCTGCAATACCCAAACACCTTCGGCCAGGTGGGCGACTACAAGGCACTGGCCGATGCCACGCATGCACGCGGTGGACTGGTCGCTGTCGCCACCGATCTGCTCGCGCTGACACTGCTTGCCGCTCCCGGCGAATGGGGCGCGGATATCGTGGTCGGCAATTCGCAGCGCTTCGGCGTGCCGTTCGGCAACGGTGGCCCGCACGCGGCGTTCATGGCGTGTCGCGATGCGTACAAGCGGTCGATGCCGGGGCGCCTGATCGGCGTGTCGATCGATGCCGAAGGCAAGCCGGCCTATCGCCTTACGCTGCAGACGCGCGAACAGCACATCCGCCGCGAAAAGGCGACCTCCAACATTTGCACCGCGCAGGTGCTGCTCGCGGTGATGGCCAGTTTCTATGCGGTCTATCACGGCCCCGAAGGACTCACGCGCATGGCGCGCCGCACGCACCGGCTCACCGCCATCCTCGCTGCTGCGCTGCGCGAGGCCGGCGTCAAGGTGGCCGACGGCTTCTTCGATACGCTGCACGTCAGCGACGTCGATGCAGACGCGGTCCACGCAAAATCCGAAGCGCTGCGCATCAACCTGCGCCAGATTCACGGCACCTGTGTCGGCATCAGCCTGGACGAAACCACCACGCGCGACGACGTGATCGCGCTGGCCGGCCTGTTCGGCGTCGATATCGACGACATCGACGAGCGCGATGAAGCGACCGCCGATGCCCTGCCCGCCGGCCTGTTGCGTAAGAGCGCTTTTCTTACCCATCCGGTGTTCAACACGCACCACAGCGAGCACGAACTGCTGCGCTATATGCGTTCGCTGGCCGACAAGGATCTGGCGATGGATCGCACGATGATCCCGCTGGGTTCGTGCACCATGAAGCTCAACGCGACCGCCGAGATGATACCGGTCACCTGGCCAGAATTCGGCAATATCCATCCGCTGGCACCCTCGTCGCAGACGCACGGCTACAAGGAGCTGATCGACGGCCTGGAAGCGATGCTGGTCGAGTGCACCGGCTACGACGCGGTGAGCCTGCAGCCGAATTCCGGCGCGCAGGGTGAATACGCCGGCCTGCTGGCGATTCGCGCCTACCATCGCTCACGCAACGAGGGCCATCGCGATATCTGCCTGATTCCCGAATCCGCGCACGGGACCAACCCGGCCTCCGCGCAGATGTGCGGCATGACGGTGGTAGTGACCAAGTGCGATGCCAACGGCAACGTGGACCTGGACGATATCCGCCGCGCGGCCGAAAAGTATTCCGATCGCCTCGCCGCGCTGATGATCACCTACCCGTCTACGCACGGCGTGTTCGAGGAAGACATCGTCGCCATCTGCGAGATTGTCCATCAGCACGGCGGCCAGGTGTATACCGACGGCGCCAACATGAATGCGCTGGTCGGCGTGGCCAAGCCGGGCAAGTGGGGCTCGGACGTTTCGCATCTGAACCTGCACAAGACCTTCTGCATTCCGCACGGCGGCGGTGGTCCGGGCGTCGGACCGTGCGCGGTGAAGTCGCATCTGGCGCCCTTCCTGCCGAAGACGTTGGGCGAAGAAGGCGCGGTCGGCATGGTCAGCGCGGCCAGCTACGGTTCGGCCTCGATCCTGCCGATCTCGTGGATGTACATCACCCTGATGGGCAGCGAAGGGCTGCGCAAGGCAACGCAAGTGGCCCTGCTCAACGCCAACTACATCGCCAAGCGTTTGGCCCCGCATTACGAGACGCTTTACACCGGCCGCAATGGTTTGGTCGCACACGAATGCATTCTTGATCTGCGTCCGCTGAAAGACGCCACCGGCATCGGTGCGGAGGACGTGGCCAAACGCCTGATCGACTTCGGCTTCCACGCGCCCACGCTCAGCTTCCCGGTGTCCGGCACCTTGATGGTCGAGCCGACCGAAAGCGAATCGCAGCATGAGCTGGATCGCTTCATCGACGCAATGATCCAGATTCGCGACGAAATTCGCGCGGTGGAAGAAGGCAAGCTCGACCGTGAGGACAACCCGCTCAAGCATGCGCCGCATACTGCCACCATGGTCAGCGGCACCGAGTGGACCCACGCCTACCCGCGCGAGCTGGCGGCTTTTCCGCTGCCCAGTCTGAAACTGCAGAAGTACTGGTCACCGGTGGCGCGCGTGGACAACGTGTACGGCGACAAGAACATCATGTGCGCCTGCATTCCAATCGATGCCTACAAGGAAGAAGCCGAGGCCTGATCGTTTTGCCACGAAATAAAAAAGCCCGGCACAGTCCGGGCTTTTTTTGCGGCGAAAATCAATCAGTGGAAAATCAGTCGATGATGGCGAGCGCTCTCATCGCCTGCCGCAACGACTCCAGCGCGTAAGGCTTGATGACCCGCGGAGCATGCATGTATTTCACGGGAATATCGTCCTCATTCGCGCTGGATGCCAGGATGTAGAGAATGCCCCGTTGCGTCAGCGTGTCGAGCACTTCGTACGCCATGACGCCGCGCAGATCCAGATCGACGATCGCCAATTCGCAATCCGCGTTGACGGCCTCACGCAGCGCGCTGTCGATATTGCCTACACAGGCGGCGACCGTGCAGCCAAGCTGCGTCACGGCATCGGAGAGCGCGCCGGCGAGAAGAAAATCATCCTCGCAAATAAAGACTTTTGGGCTACGCGCACTCACCAACAGCACCCCTGATCTCGGATCGGCTCCCGATTTATTGACAATAGCCCAGATGCGTGGGGTTTAGCCATCCGCATCAGGCAACCAAAGCTCAAGCGCCGGTCAGCTGCTCCAGCGCCTGCAGCAGGGTGTTCAGCCGAAAGGGCTTTTCCAGCGTGGTGTAGCCGGCATAGGCCGGCGGCAACTGCGTACGGTTGTAGCCGCTCAAAACACAGACGGGAATCTTCAGCGTATCGAGTGATGGCAACAGCGCCTCGGTGGTAGTGGTCGCCAGGCGATAGTCGATCAGTGCCGCATCAGGCTGTTCGGCTTCCAACAGGCGCAAGGCCTCCGCCACCGTGGCCACCGGCCCGAGCACGCGATAACCCTGCGATTTGAGAGCAAACTCCAGCGTGGTCGCGATCATCAGCTCGTCTTCCACCACCAAAACCAGCGGCTCATGCCTGGCGGTCACGGCTCGATATCAATCGCTAATGCGCTGCTGTTGAGCCGGGGCACCTTCAGCAGCGCCACCAATCCGTCAGGAAGAAACTCAAGCTGACTTTCGCCATCGAGTTCGTAGGCCAGCTGGCGCTCGATCAAGGTCGAGCCGAAGCCGCGATGCTTTGGCGAGGCAACGAATGGGCCACCCTTTTCTTCCCAGCGTATTTTTATCGCCTTGACCGGCTGCTCTGCCAGCGACCAGGTGACCTCGACGATGCCCTTGCCGTTGGACAGCGCGCCATGTTTCAGCGCATTGGTCGCCAGCTCGTGCATGACCATGCCGAGTGCCAGCGCCTCGCGCGGTACCAGCTGCACGGCTGGCCCGTTCAGGGTATAGCGATTGGATCCACCGATGACGCTCAGTTCCGCACGCAGCAGTTCACCGAGCGACATGTACGACCAGTCGGTTTCGGTCAACAGCTTGTACGTGTGCGCCATCGAATGCAGGCGGTCGAGAAAGTTATCCAGCGAGCCGTAGGTATTGGCCGACTGCAGCGTCTGACTGGCCATGGCGCTGACCACGGCCAGCATGTTGCGCACGCGATGGTTGAGCTCGCCGATCATCGCCTTGTGCCGCACGTTGGCTTCGGCCAGCGGCGTCACATCGACAAACGACATCAACACGCCACCGCTTTCCTCGGCTATGCCGCCATACGGCAACAGGCACATCAGATAGTGCTTCTGCCCATCCCGGTGGCTGACCGATACTTCAACAGGCTTGCCCTTGATCAGGGTCTGCTCAAGATTTTCGCGAAGGTCGACATCGCTCAGCTGGTGCGACAGGTCGGTAATCATGCGACCGCAATCCGTTGGAATCAGCGTGAAAATCTCGGTGGCTGCCGGGGTGAAGCTGCGTATCGCCAAGTGCCTATCCAGGAAGATCGTGGCGATGCGCGTGCTCTCCAGCAAACTGCGCAGGTCGGCGTTGGCCTGATTCAGCGCATCCACGTGATGAACCATTTCGGTATTGACGGTCTGCATTTCCTCGTTGACGGACTGCAGCTCCTCCTTGGAGGTTTCCAGCTCTTCGTTGGACGACTGCAGTTCTTCGTTGACCGACATCAGTTCCTCATTGGAAACCCGCAGCTCCTCGATCGCGGATTCAAACTCCTCGTAGGTCGACTGCAGCTGTTCACGCGTTTCGTTCAGCTCACGCTCCAGCTGCTCCGTCGTGCTCGAATCCGCCGAAACGAGTGCCGCGACCGGCGTCAGCACCGGGCCGTGATCGTTGAAAAGCACCAGGTACAAGGGCGCCGCGCCGTCATCGAAAGGCTCGATGGTGACCTGGATCCGGCGCAGGCCATCTTCGCAATGAATGGGCGTCTCCGGCAGTTTCACCGCGATCTGGGTATCGACCACATCGTGCAGGCCACGGCGCAGTGCCAGCCGAAGCTCCTTGCGCGCGTTGCTCAACAGATTCTTGCTTGGCGCGCCAGGCGCGAATTCAAGAAAATTGCCGGTGCGGCCGGAATAAAACAACGCGTCGCCCTGCCCGTTAACCAGCACATAAGGGGGCGTGTGCGCCTTCAGTATGCGGAACTCGATCTGGCCACGCAGGGTCTTGCTCGGCGTGTCGCTCCAGCCGCTCTCAAAATGCCGATCGGGGTTCATACCTACGCTCTTCGCCACCAAGCTTACCGGGGCATGCAGCGTAGCGCTCGGCAGGCGGCGAAAGATCCGATGCTCGCGGCTGATCGACTTGAACATCGTGCTGTGCCTGGTCGCGCCCTCGGCCACACCGACAAACAGGAAGCCCTCGGGCCGCAGCGCGTAGTGCAGAACCGGCATGATGCGGTCCTGAAATTCGGTTGCCAGGTAGATCAGCAGGTTGCGGCAGGAGACGAGGTCGATGCGCGAAAACGGTGGATCACGCAATGCGTTGTGCGCCGAAAACGTCACGACGTCGCGAAGCGTTTTCTGGATGGTGAAGTAGTGGTTATCCTCGGTAAAAAACCTGGCCTTGCGCTCGGGTGAAAGAGCATCGAGCAGTACCGACGGATAACGCCCCTTGCGCGCAATGACCAGCGCCCGTTCGTCAATATCCGAGGCGAACAGGCGAATGCTTGGCGCGTTTTCGCCCAGGCGAGCAGCGTGCTCCAGCAGCAGGATGCCCAGCGAATAAGCCTCTTCACCCGTGGCGCAGCCCGGCACCCAGACGCGTACCTCTTCACCAACGCTCTTGCCGTCGAACAGCTTCGGAATCACCTGCTGTTCGAGCAGCGCAAAGGAGTCGGCATCACGGAAAAAACTGGTGACGCTAATCAGCAAGTCACGAAACAGCAGCGTGATCTCCGAAGGCGTGTGCTGCAGGCAATGCAGGTAGGCGTCCAGCGTGTCGATCTGCAAGACCTGCATGCGACGATGAACGCGTCGGAAAAAAGTACTCGGCTTGTAACCGCTGAAATCGTGGTCGATCTGCGTCTTCAGCAGCGCACAGATTTCCTGTCGGATGACTTCCGGCGCTGTTGCTGCCAGCTCCGGCGTATCGTCGATGTCCTGCATGGTGCCAATGACTTGCGCCAGCCGAACGGCGATGTCCTCGACCGGCAGTTGCAGGTCGATGGCGCCGGCGGCAATGGCGCTGCGCGGCATGCCGGAAAACATCGGCGTCGTGCCGTTGTCGCCCTGCGCAATCGTCAGTCCACCACGCTCCTTGATCGCCTTGAGCCCCAGCGCACCGTCTGCTCCCGTGCCGGACAGCACGACGCCGATCGCCTTTTCGGCGTATTCCTCGGCCAGCGCGTTGAACAGGCGATCAATCACTGATGGCACGCGATCTAATACATTTATCGGCGAAATCTCCAGCGCATGATTCTGTATCGAAAGCGTTTGCCCGGGAGACAACACATAAATGGTGCCCGCCTCGATCGGCATGGCCTGCTCGGCGCGCAAGATGCGGAGCTTCGTACGGCGGGAAAGAATTTCCGGCAGATGACTCTCGCGGTGCGCCGCCAAATGCATGACCACCACAAAGGCGGCATTGACCTCGAGCAGGGCGGCATCAAACCGGCCATGGTCAAAAAGTGCGCTCAGCGCTTCCACGCCCCCGGCTGACGCGCCGATACCGACGACTACCGAGGCGGGACTGAACGGCTGGCTGATTGTAGACATCCACTTCCCTGCAACTACCGGCGAGCAAAACAACTACGGATTCGGCTTGAACACCTTGGTTCGCACACGAAATCTAGCACGACAAACGCTGTCTTTCCTGACCTGTCCCAGTCATTTCAGCAAGAAAAACGCACGCATTTTCGGCTTTTCCGTCGCTGCCCCAGTGACGCGAGGAGCACCTCGAACGCAGTTTTCAGGACCACCAAAGTGAAGCGCTTCCGACTTCGGAAACCGCAGGAGTTTTTAGCCGCTATCGCCGGAGCTACCGATGGGCCCCGGTCAACGCGACGGCTGCGCCGCCAGCAGCTGGACGATTGTCTGCTCCAGATCATCCGCGCCATAGGGTTTTTGCAGTACCTGCGTGCGCGCGTCGATATCCGCGCGCACAACCGTATCGTTGCCGGTAGCAAATATCACGGGCAGGTGCGGCAGCGTCTGGCGGGCCAGCGTTGCCAGCTCGATACCGGACATGTCACGTAAACCCACATCGGTAAGCAACAGGTCGACGGCCTCGGCGTTCAGCAGGTTCAACGCCTGCCTGGCGTCAGCGGACTCGACGACCTCATAGCCTTTGGTCGCCAGCACTTCCACCAGGCTGACCCGAATCATCCAGTCGTCTTCGCACACCAGAATGCGTAGGGGCCGTTTGACGGCGCGACCCGCGTCCGGTTGTTCATCCATCGTCGGCGGCCTGGACGACGCGGAAGCGAGCGCTTCCAGCTTCTCAACTTTTTTCGCCTGCGCGGCAAGCACCTGCCGCAGCTTCTTGGCCAACGCCTCGCGCGTATAGGGCTTGGTAAGCAGGTCCACGCCTTCGTCGAGTCGGCCGCCGTGAACGATGGAATTTTCGGTATAGCCCGAAGTGAAAAGCACGGCCAGGTTGGGCAGCCGTTCGCGCGCCTTTCGCGCAACTTCCGGACTTTTCAGTGTGCCCGGCATGACCACGTCGGTGAACAGCAGATCGATCGGCATGCCGCTCTCGATGATGGTGAGCGCGCCCTGCGCATCGCGCGCCTTGAGCACCTTGTAGCCAAGATCGGACAGCATCGCTACAACGGTGTCGCGTACCGCGTCATCGTCTTCGGCCACCAGAACGACTTCGCTGCCGCCGGTCACCACGCCGCTGTCGTGCTCGATAGGCACATCTTCCGCCTGCACCGCACGCGGCAGGTACAGCTTGATCGTGGTGCCCTGCCCCAGCTCGCTGTAAATCTTGATGTGGCCGCCGGACTGTTTCACAAAGCCGTAAACCATTGACAGGCCCAGGCCGGTGCCATGGCCTTCGGGCTTGGTGGTGAAAAACGGCTCGAATACCTGATCGATGATGTCGGTGCCGATGCCGCAGCCCGTATCGGTCACGGCCAGCATCACATATTGCCCGGCAGTCGCCTCCGGGTTGGCCCGCACATAGTTGTCGTCGAGCCAGGCATTGCCCGCCTCGATGGTCAGCCGGCCACGACCATCCATTGCATCGCGTCCGTTGATAGCCAGATTCAACAGCGCGTTTTCGACGTTGGCCGGGTCGATCAAGGTGTTCCACAAACCACCGGCGACCGCCGTCTCGATTTCGATGGCTTCACCCAGCGCGCGGCGCAGGAGATCGTCGATATCGCGAATGAGACGGCCGACATTGACGACCTTGGGCGCCAGCGGCTGACGGCGTCCGAACGCAAGCAGTTGCGATGCCAGCTTGGAGCCCCGTGATACCCCGGACATGGCATTGGCCACGCGGCGCTCGGCACGCTCGTTGCCGGCGACGTCGTTGCTCAGCAGCTGCAAATTGCCGCTTATCACTTGCAGCAGATTGTTGAAATCGTGCGCGACGCCGCCAGTCAGTTTGCCGATGGCTTCCATCTTGTGCGCCTGACGCAGCTGCTCCTGGGCAATCGCCAGCGCGGAGCTGCGCTCCTTTTCCGCGCTAACGTCACGCCCGACAGCGTGGATCATCCCGTGGTTGGGAAAGGCGTTCCACGATATCCAGCAATGGCTGCCATCGCGCCGTCGATAGCGATTCTCGAACTGCACCACCGAATGGCCCTGCGAGAGCTGTTCGATTTCTTCCAGGGTGGATTGCGCGTCATCGGGATGAATCAGATGCAGCAGCGTGCTACCGATGACGTCCGCATCGTCCCAACCGAGAATTCTTTCCCAGGCAGGATTGGCCGAGACAATGCGGCCATCGAGGTCGGCCACCAGCATGAGGTCGAGCGAAAGTCGCCAGATGCTATCGCGCTCAAGCGTGCGGGCGGAAACCTGCTGTTCAAGCGAGCGGGCAAGCTCACGCAGCTCCTGTTCCGCCTGTCGGCGCGCGACCGCGGTACGCGTGCGATTGGCCACTTCACGCATGAACGCCAGCTCGTCGTCCGACCACTCACGCACGGTTTCGTGATTGGTATAAACAATGGCCACGAAGCCGCCCTGCTCGGTCACCGGCATGTTGACGGCGGCCTGCGCACTGATCGCCTTGAGGCTGTCGGCATTCTCAGCGGTGCGCGGGTCATGATAAGCGTCGGCAAAAGCCACCGTCTCGCCGCGCTTCAGGTTTTCGATATAGGAACCGTAGTCGCGAAAATGCAGGATGCCCGCCAGCGTCTTGATGCCCGGCGCATTCCAATCGCGTTCGATGGTGATGGTTTCCGCCACCGGGTCGATGGTGCCGTAACCGGCGCGGCTCACGCCCAGCGTTCGCCCCAAAATTTCCGCCGATGCGTACGCAAGATCGGAAATGTCGTCGAGATCGAGCAAACGGGCGTTCAACTCGATAAGCGCCTGCTGCCGAAGATCCGACTTCTGCTTCTCGACACTGTTGGCGTCGATCAACAGCGAAAGCTGCCACCGATCCGAGATATCGCGGGAGATACCGATGATCTGACGTACGCCGTCCGGCGTGTCGAACGGCGCCAGACTCAACTGCCACCATTTCAGCTGTCCCTTGGCGGTCGGGCGAAAGCCTTCGATACTGGTCAACTTTCCGCGAGCGGCCTCACTGACTGCCGCGGTTATCTTGGCCCGCTCATCCCGCGGCCACAGGGTTTCATAGCGGACGCCGATGATCTCCTCGGCAGACTCGAACTCGTTCAGCGCGAGTCCGCGCGGATTCATGTAGAGCAGAACGCCATCGACCGAGAGGATTTTTATGCTGTCGGGCGAGGCGGCCAGCATGGCCCGCATCACGTCGGAGGTGAGCTGCGTGGTCGGGTCCTGCATCAATCCATCTCGTCGGCCGTATTCAGTGCCGCATTCTAACGATTTACTCGTCAACTCCCTTTCACATTCGGAAAAGGCTCCGCAGGAGCGCGCGCACCGTCATCGACTCAGCGCAGAACTCAGAAAGCGTGGCGGAACACCCAGAACAAACCGGCGGCCAGCGCGATGGACACCGGCAGCGTCAGCACCCACGCCAGCAGCAGGCTACGTACCGTGCTCCACTGCAGGCCGGAGCCATTGGCAACCATGGCACCGGCGACGCCCGACGACAGCACGTGGGTGGTGCTCACCGGCAGGCCAAAGCGATCGGCCGCACCGATGGTGATCGCCGCAACCAGCTCGGCTGAAGCACCCTGGGCGTATGTCAGATGCTGCTTGCCGATGCGCTCGCCGACGGTGCGCACGATGCGCCGCCAGCCGACCATGGTGCCAAGGCCCAGGGCGATCGCCACGGCGACCTTGACCCAGGTCGGGATGAATTTGGTCGAACGATCCAGCAGGCTGTGATAGTTGTCCAGCACGGCCTTGTCGGCCGGCGCAAACACCGGCTGCTTGGCCTTGTCCATTAACCGCAACGCCTCGGACGTGAGGTACATGTTGTTGCGCACGTTGTTGACCTGGGATTGCGGCACGTCCGCCAGCGACGGGCTTTGCCCGGCCTGACCGCCGATGGCGTCGGTCATCTGGCGCAGTGCGGCGATGGTCGCCGGCGTGGCCTTGCGGCTGTTGATGTACTGCTCGATTTCGTCGCGCGGCGAAGTCACCGGCGCCGCGCCGGTGGTGTAACGCGCCAACACTTCGCTGGCGTGATGGGCGACCGAGATAAACGTCTGCGTCTCGCTCGGCGTCACCGTGCGGTTGAGCGCATAGGCGGCCGGCACCGTGCCGATAAGAATCAGCATGATCAGGCCCATGCCCTTCTGGCCATCGTTGGAACCGTGCGCGAACGACACGCCGGTGCAGGTCAGAATCAGGATGCAGCGAATCCAGAACGGCGGCGCCTCGTCACCCTTGGGCTCGGCATACAGCGCGGGCACGCGCACCAGCAGTTTCAACGCGTACAGCAGAAAAGCGGCGAGCACAAAACCGACCACCGGCGATACCAGCAGGGTCTTGCCCACATTCCAGGCCTGCCCCCAATCGACACTGCTGCTGGCCGCGCCACCGTGCATGAGCTGGTTCATCAGGCCCACGCCGATGATCGAGCCGATCAGCGTATGCGAGCTGGACGACGGCAGGCCAAGCGCCCAGGTGCCGAGGTTCCAGATGATGGCGGCGATCAGCAGCGCAAAGACCATCGCAAAGCCCACGCCCGAGCCGACGTTGAGTACCAGATCGATCGGCAACAGCTGCAGCACCGCGAAGGCCACCGCACCGCTGGAAAGCATCACGCCGACAAAATTCCAGGCGCCCGACCAGACCACCGCAAACGCGGCCGGCAGCGAGCGGGTGTAGATCACCGTGGCCACCGCGTTGGCGGTGTCGTGGAAGCCGTTGACGAACTCGAAACCCAGCGCAATCAGCAGCGCCGCGGCCAGCAGAAAGTAACTCGTTGCCGTACCGGCCGGGATGATTGTCAGATCATGGGTCAGCTGTACGCCAACGTAGATGGCGGCCACCAGCAGGCAGATGCCGAAAATACCGAAGCCGAAACGGCGCTGGTTGCGTGACCCTTGCACGCTGTCGATCAAATCGTAGCCGGTCGAGCTATTCATGGCGTCACACCGTTCGAGGATGGTAGACAAACTTAAACAGCTCAATGTGACCTGCGTATGGCACCGGCCGATCGACATGCACTTATTCCTTCATCGCGACATAAAAGTGTCATGGGCGAACCGGCGACCACGTACACTCGTTGCCTCGCAAGCAAGGATCGTCTGATTCATGAATGCCGATACGCCGCCCGTCACAGGTACTTTTCTGGCCGCTCTCGCGCGCAAGGAATGCAAGGCGATTGCCAAGGCGCTGGGCAACCGCAAGGATCGGCACAAGGGCATTCATGAGGCGCGCAAGGCCATCCGTCGCCTGCGCAGCCTGCTCGCACTGGTTAGCGACCCCGTCGGTCATGAAACGGCGCAAATTGATCTGGCGCTGAAAAAGCAGGCCAAGCGGCTGTCGGTATTGCGCGATGCGCAGGTCGTCGTGGCGGTGGCAGAAAAACTGGCGCTGGACGACGCCAGCGGCGAATGGGCCGTCGCCGCGCAGGTACTCGCCGTGCAACGCGATCTGTTGCTGGAAACCGAACTCGAAAAAGATCTTGGTTTCGCCCGTCGCGTTGCCGCCATCAACGATATTGCGGTGGTACTGGACAAGCTGCGCTGGAAGCGTGTGGGCCAGAAAGCCTTGCAGCTGTCGATCAAGAAGGGGCATCGCCGGGTCAACAAATCCGAACATGCGGCGGCCGAACACGGCACGCCTGCCAACCTGCACCGCTGGCGCCGGCGCGTGCGTCGTCTGCGCATGCAGCTCGATACCATCCACGCGCTCAATGAGCTTGCCGGCGTGAAGATTCAGGCCGCTGATACGCACAGCAACAAATCCAGCAAGGCGCTGGCCAAACTCGCCGACGCACTGGGCTGGCGTCAGGACATCCAGATACTGCGTGCCGCGCTGCGCACCTTCCCGGACGCCACGATGCTGGCCAACCTGCGCCGACGTTTGCGCGCCGAAACAAAAGCCTGCACCGATCATCGGCACGCGCAGCACGCTCAATAATTCAGGTGCAGGCTCAGCAGGTGCAGGTTGACCACAAACCAGATCGCCGCCACGCAGGCAACCAGCAGCAACGCACTATTGATCTTGCGCCACCAGCCGCCAACAGCGCGCCACGCATAAACCGCGTTCATCAGCACCGCCAGCGTACCGACCAGCGCCAGCACGCCGAGCCATTGAATGAAGCGCAGACGGGTATCGAACGCGTTGTTGAAACCGGCCACGTTGTTGCCCAGTTGCTGCAATACGCGCAGCCATCCGATCGCAAACAGCACGTACAAGATCGCGGTGACGCGGCTCGCGCGATACCACTGCCGCACTGCGCCTTGCAGTGCAAACGGTTTGCCGCAAGCACGACGCACCAGCGCGGCTATCGGCCATAGCAACGCCGTGGCGGCAAACATCCACAGCGACAAAAGCAGCAGCGGCAGATTCCAAGTCGCCGACTGCGAAGCCTTCACCGGCATCCACACCATGACCGGCGACACCTCGTCGAACGAGATCCAGCGCAGCACGCCGTTCTGCATCAGCGCGCCGAGATGGCTGCCGCTGGCATCATCAAGCCACAAAAACGGCTTTACCTCGCGCCAGTGGCGCGGCTGACCGGCAAGGTTCTTGAAGCTCGGCGTGATCAGGGTGCCATCCGGCGCCATGATTATTTTCGGCTGCGAAACAAGGCTGGCGATGGATAGAAAATTGTCGAACGATGCGCGGCTGCTGGTGTAGCGCCCAACCAGCAGCGCACCGTGCTGCGTCGCCGTGCCAAGCGTCGGCAGCGGCCGCTGCGGCAACGCCGGAAAATAGCGGTCGGTAAAACCTTCCAGCAGCTGTTGGCGCAAACCGCCGTCCTTGTCGCCGACAATCGACACGAAGACGCCAACGTTCTGCTGCAGGTACAGCAGCATGTCGCTGTGGAACAGCACGGTGTCACCGCCGTGCCCGATGATGGTCTGGCCGTTGCGATCCATGTGATAAAAACCAAGCGCTATCGGCAGCAGCCCCGGCACCGAGTAACGGGTGAAATCGTGCATCGCCCGGGCGCTGTCCGCATGCAATATCTGCGCGTTCTCATAAGCGCCGTTCTGCAGGTGCGCGATCATGAAACGCGCCATGTCACCGCCGCTCACCGACAGGCCGCCCGCGGGAACGCTCACCACCATTTCAAACGGCCGCGGTGGCGTGCTGGCCGATGCATAAGCTTTGGCCACGTCACCGTTGAGAGCGTCCGGCAGCGGCTGGCGAAACGTGGCGTGCTGCATGCCGAGCGGCTGGAAAATGTGCTGCTCGATGTACTGTTCGAACGGCTGGCCCGAAACGCGCTGCACGATATAGCCGGCCAGCGCCGCGCCGTAATTCGAATAGGCCGACACGTCGCCCGGCGCAAACGCGCGTCTGGGAATCCATTCCTTGAGCCAGGCTTCATTGCTCATCGGCAACTGCGGTGCGCTGGAAAGCAGGTTTTTCAGAGCGTCCTCGAAACCGGCGGTGTGTGTCATTAGCTGGCGCAGCGTGATCGGCCTGCCGTCGCGCGGCGGAATGGAAAAGTCCAGATACTGGTTAACGTCCGCGTCCAGATCGAGCTTGCCGTGTTCGACCAGCTGCATTACCGCCGTCCACAGAAATGTCTTGGAGATCGAGCCGGCACGAAACAGCGTGGTCGCCGGATCAACTTTCTTTTGCGCTGCGATGTCGGCGTAGCCATAACCTTTGGCCACCAGTATCTGGTTGTCTTTCACCACGACTACTACTGCGGACGCGAGATTGTTCTTGGCCAGTGCGTAAGGAAACAGCCCGTCCAGCCATGCGCCCACATCGGCCGCCGTCATCGGACTACTGCCGATCGGTACGGGAATGTTCGGCTTGGCGTCCTTCAGCGGCCTGATCTGAATCTGCGCAACAGACACTGATGCACTCAACCCAAGGAATGTAGCGATCGCGACGCGAACAAGGCGTTTCATCAAGGGTGTTCTCATCAAGGGTGTTCCTGAAAAAGAGAACCTGGATCGTTGCGGTTCGCCGTTCCAGGATAACGCAGAGCTGCCTGGTGCCTCGCCGCTCTTCATGGAGCAGCTGGCGAGATATCGACCAGGCACCAAACGTTTGACGACTCGGCGAAAAGCCTTGTAGCAAGACTTTGTCGCGGCGATGCCGGGCCTCGTGTCCGTCGGGTCGCTCGATTGGCGCGCCTGCCACACGTTTCCTGCTGCGTCGCAACGAAACTGAACCCATGAAGAAATGTAAAGAAATGTAGTCAACGCATCGCCGACCGCCTGCGTTCTCCTTTCTGCAAGCACGCGCCTCGCCCTTTTTGCTCAGCATCGGCGAATGCGTTCTTGGCATTGATCACAGCGTCGCATTGACGTCGATCTCTAAACCTACCAACCCATTTGCCCCTCACCAAAAAAGGACGCATTGATGAAAACCAACGCAACGTTCCGTCGCAACCTGCTCGGTCTGATAGCTGTTTCGGCCTTCGTTTCAGGCACTGTGATGGCCCAGGACACTACGGTGCCGGGGCATCCGCGTGTCAATGAGGTCAACACCCGCGGTAATACCCAGCAGAACCGCATCGCCAACGGTGAA
>Ga0302316_10001790_pt1 | contig 16378 bp, 17 predicted proteins | sample III_Palsa_N3_2_FD_200456 | JGI IMG/M metagenome (GOLD analysis project Ga0302316, IMG submission 200456) | Peat permafrost microbial communities from Stordalen Mire near Abisko, Sweden - III_Palsa_N3_2 | ecosystem: Environmental > Terrestrial > Soil > Palsa > Peat permafrost | place: Sweden...
CACTCGTACTTACTGCTTAAACATCAGTAAGTCGCGCGCCCACCCGACAGATCGAACACCGCACCGGTGCTGAACGCGCAGTCTTCCGACGACAGCCACAGAATCAGCGAGGCAGCCTCTTCGGGCAACAGGAAGCGGTTCATGGGGATCTTCGAAAGCATGTAGTCGATATGCTGCTGCGACATCGAATCGAAGATTTCCGTCTTGGCAGCCGCAGGCGTGACGGCGTTGACAAGAATGTTTTTGGTGGCCAGTTCTTTACCGAGCGATTTGGTGAGGCCAATCAGGCCGGCCTTCGAGGCGCTGTAGTGCGACGCGTTCGGATTGCCGTCCTTGCCGGCCACCGAGGCGATATTGACGATGCGGCCGTAGCCCTGCTTGAGCATCTGCGGTACCACAGCGCGGCAGGTCAGATACGGGCCGATCAGGTTCACGTCGATCACGCGGCGCCAGACATCCGGTTCCAGCTCCCACGTGGTGCCATTACCGCCGGTGATGCCCGCACAGTTGATCAGCACGTCGATCGTGCCGTGGGCGGCAAGCGTTTCGCTGACCGCCTTGTTCACCGAAGCCTCGTCGGTCAACTCGACGATCGCCGTCGAGACCTTGCCGAGTTCGGCCAGTTCGCCCCGGCTGCGCTCGAGACGCGCCGCGTCGACATCCCACAGCGCCACCGAAGCGCCCGAGTTCAGCGCGCGCTGCGCCACTGCATACCCAATTCCACGCGCCCCGCCAGTAATGACGACGGTACGCCCCTCCAGATCGATTCGGTTCATCGCTTGTCTCGCTCCTATGACACCCAGTAGTACCCGGGTCACAGTGTGGTTGTGTTGGTGTCAGCCAATATACGGCGTGGCTGATACCGGAACAATTCGAGTATTGGAAGATGCGATAACAAAAGTGGATCGGCAGTGCGCGCCCCTCAAACCTCCGCACTCACCCGATTCCGCCCTGCCGACTTCGCCGCATACAGTTGCGCATCAGCCGCAGCCATCAATCCGGAAGCGTTCGCCCCCTGAGCCGGCACGCAGGTCGCGCAGCCCACACTGACCGTCACGCTGCTGTGGCCGCTCTGCCCGTAGAACAGGCTCATGCCCTGGACCTTTTTGCGGATCTTCTCCGCGACACTTGTCGCCCCTTCCGCCGGGGTATCCGGCAACACCACGGCAAACTCCTCGCCGCCATAGCGCGCCACCAGATCCACCGGACGCCGCACTGCCGACGCGATGCATTCGGCCACCGCGGTCAGCACTTCGTCGCCGGCAGCATGGCCGTAGGTATCGTTAAACTGCTTGAAATGATCGATGTCGACAAACAGCACCGACATCGGGCTGCCATGACGCCGCGCGCGCAACCATTCTTCGTCGAGCCGGCGGTCCAGCACGCGACGGTTGCTGAGACCGGTCAGCGGGTCCGTCGCCGCGAGCCTGATCAGTTCCGCCTGCGCCGCGACCTTGTCCTGCAAGGTAAATGCAAGCAACCACGACAGCACCACAAACACCGCGCCCAGAGCAAGCGTCAGGCCGCCGGCAATCAGGCTGCGCCGCCGCCATTCGGCAAGCACGTCGTCGAGCGACGGCGCCACCACGGCGATCAACGGCGTGTTGTGCACACGCGCATAGGTGAACATGCGCCGTACGCCGTCAACTGCCGAACTCGCGATATACGACCCCTCCGCGCGCGCCGCCATCGTTGTGAAAGTGGGAGACTTTGCGATGCTGGTGCCGATATCGCTCTCGATAAACGGCTTACGGGCCAGCAGGGTTCCATCGTCGAGGAGGATAAAAACAGACCCGGACGTGCCGGTGTTGATCCTGTCGAGCAAGTGCTGAAAATATTCAAGCCGGATAGCGAGCATCGCAACGCCCGCGAAACTGCCGTCCGGTGCATTGATACGCCGGGTCAGCCCGATCGACGGATTACCGCCGCGCCACCGGGAGCGGTACGGATGCGATACGAACAGGCCCAGCGACGGATTGCGCTGTTGAGCGACAAAATAGTCACGGTCGCTGAGCGGCACCACTGGATTGCGGTCGCTGTTCTGGGAAGCGCGCGGCAGGCCGTCTATGCCCAATACATAGGCGCCGCCGAGGTAGGCGGCAGTGGTCGCCCGATCGAACAGCACAGCTTGCCGCAGCGCAGGGGGCAGCTGCCAGGTGGACGGGTTCTGCGCGTTGTCGACCATCGACTGCAGCGACAGGTCGTAGATCTCCACATTGCGCGCGAGGTCGCTGGAAATCAGCGAGACCAGGTTCTCCGAGGTTTCGTGGGCATGGCGCAGCGCGTCGGCCCGGCCGTCGTAGAGTGTCAGAAAGGTCAGGCTCGCCATGGCCGTCGCTACCACCGTCCCGGCGATACCCGCGAGAAACGGATGGCCGCCCACACTCTGCGCGACCAGCACTCCATACTTGCGAAATGCTTTGCGCCAGCGTCGACGCAGGGAAAGCTTTCGATGCCTCACTCGTCCCCCTTCGTCGTGAGTAGAGCGCGCGTTCGCGGCTGGCCCGCCGCGCCTTTCCCGGCAGACGGTCGTCCTGCCGGGCGCCGGCCGTACCTCGTCTGCGTTGCAGCGCAGTACTTCGACCGCGGTAGTTCAACTTTAACCGCTTCGTGTCGCAACGGGAAATCTGCGTGTCCCCGGGTGGGACCCGCCTTGCCCGCCTTGCGCAGCTAATGTGAGCGAAGAACACCGGTTGTCGCTAAAATCCAGCCATCCGTCCAAAGACACCGAACACCTAGCAAGGAACCTGTCAATGACCGGCTCAGATTTACCCAGCCAGCTACCGGAGCTGCTGCCGCGCCTGTGGTCGTTTGCGCTGCGCATTTCAGGCGACCGGCACGATGCCGAAGACCTGGTGCAGCGTGCCTGCCTGCGCGGGCTCGAACGCGCCCACCAGTTACAGCCCGGCACTTCCGCCCTCAGCTGGATGTTCTCGATCGTGCACTCCACCTGGATCGACGAGTTGCGCGCCCGCACCCGGCGCAACCGCTCGAGCACGGAGTGGGACGACGATATGCTTGAAACCGTCGCCGATCCGGCGGCGCGCACACCGGAGGAAAATGCAATCAATAGCCAGATTGTCAGTGCGGTTGGGCAGTTGCCGGAGGCGCAGCGCGTCGTTATGCTGCTGGTCGCCGTCGAAGGGCTTAGTTATAGTGAAGCGGCGGAGGTGCTCGAGGTCCCGATCGGCACCGTCATGAGCCGCTTGTCGCGCGCGCGCCAGACCATCGGCACGCTGTTCGGGGTTCGGGACAATCAAAAAACAAAAGTGGTAATCGCGAGTAAGGACCCGGTCTCATGAAAATGGACTCTGTTTTGTTGATGGCATACGTGGACGGCGAACTGTCTGCGGACGAATGCCAGGAGATCGAAAAGGAGATCGCTGTGTCGCCTGATACCGCCGAACTCGTCGCGCAGTTACGCGCGTCGCAGTTGCCGTATGCGCAAGCGTTCGCCCAGCAAAAGCTGCCGCCGGTGCCGGACAGCCTGACCGAAGCCGTTGCCGCGATGGCGCGCGCCCATGCACAACGCACCGCCACACCGGGCGCCAACGACGCCGCCGTCGCGCGCGACGCCTTCACCCCGCTTTCGGCTCCCGTCCGTTCGCGACTGCGTATTGCGCCGCAATGGCTCGCGGTTGCCTTTGTTGCAGGGGTGGTCTGCTACGGCATTGGAACGCGCTTCCTCCCGGGTTTCGGCACTAACCCGAACACCAACCCCACTGCGACGCTCGCGGCGGCCAATCCGGAAGAACCGGGCTGGGTCGCGGCGGCGGCGGGATATCAGCAGCTCTATTCGCGCGAGACCGTGGTACAGGTGCCGGTCAATACCGAACTCACGGCGCAAACCGTCGACGAAATCCAGCATCAGGACGGTCTGAACGTGCGGATTCCAGATCTGAGTCAGGCGGGGTTGACCTTCAAACGCGTGCAACGACTGCGCTTTAAAGACAAACCCTTGGTGCAGATCGTCTATCTGCCGCAGCAAGGCGCTCCGATCGCACTATGCGTAATGAAGGACGCGCGGCCTGACTCCACGATCGCAGAACAACGCGTCGAGAGCATGAACGTCGTGACCTGGCGGCACGCCGATCTGAGCTATGCACTGATTGGCAAGCCCGAGGGGACCGATTTGTCCGCACTGGCCAAACGTATCTCCGATAACGACGTGCAGACGCTGTTCGGCGATGCGGGTGTCTCGATGCTGGCAGCTAACTGAGCCTGGTAAAAAAAATCGTCCCAGCAGGGAATAAGTCGAAAACAGCGAGCGTTCAATGGAGTAACCGGTGACGCACCGCATGGCCGCAAGGCCACGCGGCGTCGGAGGTTACATCCTGTCCATTTCAAGAGACGTCCATGAAAATGAATCGAACGCTTACCGCACTGGTGTTCTCTCTGAGTCTCGCAGCACCTGCGCTCGCCGTTGCCGACACGCTCAACCTGCAAGCCCACCTGCTCGCCTCCACCGAAGTGCCGCCCAAGACCAGCGACGGACACGGTGAATTGACCGCAACCTACGACACTGCGTCGAAAGTGCTGCATTACAAGGCCACCTACGCGGACCTCACCGGGCCGGCCAGCATGGCGCATTTCCACGGTCCGGCACCTGCCGGCAAGAATGCGCCGGTGGCCGTTCCGATCCCGATGGACAAACTGGCCAGCCCGATTGAAGGCGACGCTACGCTAACCGCTGCGCAGGAAACCGAACTGCTGGCCGGCAACTGGTACTTCAACGTGCATACCGCGAAGAATCCGGGCGGCGAGATTCGTGGTCAGGTCGAACAGGTGAAGTAAGGCATTCGCCGCGTCGCAGCTTTGGGCGCTGTATCGCTTTGCGGGACACCTAGGGCTTCGTCTGGCCACTATTGTCAGGCGTCTTTAGGGGCCGTTTTCCGGTTCTGCGCAGCGTTGCGCAGACGAGGCGCACGCGCGATTCGTAGTCCTGCGGGTCGCCCACCTTCAGCGATTGATACTGGAGCAAGGTGGGCGTGGCCCGCTGCCATCCATAGTCCCATTCTGTGTCGAAGCTGGGCGGATCGGAAAGCGAGCGCTTCAGATTCGCCTTATAGTTCGCGATTTGCGCAGCCGTGAAGCCGCACAGGTCATGCCCGAGGTGAGCTCCGCGGCCGGCGGACTGAATCCGGTCAGTGACTGCATTGTCATCCGCGTAAGCGCTGGCCGCACACAGGCCACTAACAGCGAGACACAACACGACGATGACGGAACCTGTATGGGCCATGGAGCACCTCCTTCAGCAATACACCTGCGCAACCTGCGTCGCTCTCGTTGCCGGTTCAGTTCGTGCTCCAACCTGCCGTCAGAACCGATAACCCGCGCCAGCAAATATCACATCAGTATCGCGGTCATAACGGGTCACCACCCGGTTCCACTCAAGCCGCGCATCCCAGCTGTTGGTAAAACGATATGAACCTGCAATCGTGACGAGGCCGGAGAATTTCCCGGACCCCGGTCCAGGTGATTCGCTGTTCTCGTTCTCGTTGATCGCGTAGTACGCGCCAGCGCCCACGCCGAGCGTCACCTTGTCGTTGAAGAACGCGCGGGTTGCCCATAGCTGACTGGTAATGCCGTCGCGGCGCGCCAGTTTGCTGCTGCCTTCGTGCAGATAGCCGAGCGTCACATCGAGATATTTGGCAAGACCGCGCCGGTACTCGATGGCGCCGCCCAGCGCAGACGGCGAGCTTGTCGAGTTGACGATGGTCTTGCCCAGATACACAGCCACTTCGTTGTTGGTCACGTTGGTGTTGCTGCTGGCTGCCCGGTCGCGCGGGCCTGGCGTATCCGGTGCATCGAGTTGATACCCTACGCCGAACATCACGCTGGTGGCATCCGGGCCGCGCAGCACATGCACGCGATTAAGCTGCAACTGGGTAATCCAGCGGCTCGAAGCGTAATACGCGGCACGCACGCTATAAACCACACCCCAGCCGTGGGTGTCGGAATAGCTGCCGCCCTGATCGGCCGTGGTCGTGTCGAAGTAGCGATACGGGCCGATACCCGCCTGCAGGACGAACTTAGGATTGCCGACGGGAATGCGGCCCCAGAGCTGAACCAGCTGGCCGTCACGATGATGATCGGGAATATGGCCTTCGTTCAGCCAGCTAAAGCTGGCTGCAAAGTATTGTCCGAGACCCTCCTGGTAATTGAAGGCCCACGAGTAGGTATCCGTACTGCCGGCGCGGGAACCACCGCCGAACAGCGAGAACTCCTGTGCATCGGCCGCGGGCGCGCCGAACAATCCGCTTGTGACGAGCGCAACACCCAACGCCGCGTTGCGGACCGGGCGTGCCGAGGTGCGCGCAGCAGCAACCTCGAGCGCCCCTTGCGCCTCTGCGGATAATTCCTCTCTGGCGGCCCGAGCGTGCCCGTACACCTGCTCGCGCGCTTCACGAGCAAAACGCTGCTTTTCCACGAGTCTGAGCTTGCGGTTTCGGTCTGCACCGAGCACCGCGTAATAGCGCTCGGCGTGCAGGCGCCTGAAGCGGGCATAGAAGTCGGGGCCCGGCAAACCCGAATCAGTACAGAGAAGCGACGCGTAATCGGCAAGCTGCAAATCACAGAGGGACGCGGCCGTGTGTTCCAACGCGGCATAGCGACGGTTTAGCGATAAGTTCGGAGGAAAGATCGCGTGAAATGCGCCATACGGAACGAGTTTCCTGTGCCGCGCTGCTCGCAGAAGCAACTGGGCAATCCGCGCCTCGAAGGCTATTTCCATCTGCAGTCCTTGTAAAACGGCGAACGCGGGCAGGCACCGCCGCAGCGCGCGGCCAGGACCTAGCCGGCGCGCCGCTTCGCTGTACCCGTTTGCCCTTTCAGGCTCGTTATTTCGCGTGCCGAGCCGGCCTCGTACGCTTGGGTTCGCGCCGCTTCAGCGCGTCGGTCCGTCCAGCTGCCGGCCCGCGAGCCTACCGTTTATCGAGGCGCTGTGACCACCACGTATTGCACCGTTGGGCCCACGTATTGCGGCTGGTACCAGTTCGGCCCGCATTGCTGATACAACACGCCTGCGACCATCACGCTGTTGCAACTCGGCGGCAGAGCCGCGACGGTCGTTCCGACCACGATCGCCGTCGTCACACCCACTGCCACGCCGACCGCCACCGGATCGACGTACCAGTCATCGTCGTGATGATGGTGGTGATCATCGTCGTGATGATCGTGGTCATCGTCGTGGTGATCATGGCCGTCGTCGTGGTGGCCATCGTCATGATGGTCACTGCCGCCACCGTTGTGGTCGCTCCCCCCGCCGCCGTTGTGGTCGCTTCCACCTCCGTTGTGATCGCTGCCCCCGCCACCGTTGTGGTCGCTGCTGCCACCGTTGTGGTCGCTGCTGCCGACGTTGTGGTCGCTGCTGCCGACGTTGTGGTCGCTGCTGCCGCCGTTGTGGTTGCTGCTGCCGTTGTGGTTGCTGCTGCCGCCGTTGTGATCGCTTCCACCACCGCCGCTGTGTTCACTCCCTCCAACGCCGTGCGAGTTCTGGCCGCCCCCACCGCCATTGCCGCCGCCCCCGCCGCCGTGCGCAGGTTGACCGCCGCCCCCATGAGACGGACCACCGCCCTGCGCCCCGCCGAAATTGCCGCCGCCGCCGTGAAAGCCGCCACCGCCACCATGGAAGCCTCCTCCCCCACCTCCATGAATGCTGGTGCGCGCGCTGCCACGAAACCCAAAGGCAAACGTCGAGGTCGAGGTCGCCGAAAACACCACGGCGAGCGCAATACCCGTCAATCGCATCAGTGGTTTCATTGCGCATCTCCCTGTTGGTCGTCACCCGTCGTAGTCGGCGCCCGCATCGGAATCTCCCTCGCGCCAGGGCCCGGATGGAACGTGAAGGTCCCAGCTTCGAAGGTGGGATTCACCGTCCACTCATAGTTGACCGCATGCTGTGGCCGGGACGGCTGGGTCGTATCCGTGACGACAAACCGGCATGGCAATGGCCGCGCACCGGCCTGGATCCAGAGCTCCCAGTCGAGGCCCGGCTGCTGATACGCGTAGTGGTTGCACCACTTGCCTTCGACCTTGTCGAGCCCGATAAACAGCGCGCTAGTCAGCGACTTTTCGTCGTCCGACTGCTCGCCCCAGTAGAACAGGTCGACGAGCGGAAGCTGGACGCCGTACTTGTCGTCAGCGTCTGCGATCAGCTCGCGAATGGTGGGCGGCGCCGGCACCTTGCTGTAGTAATGATGGGTGTCGTTGAACAGGACGAAGGTATGGCCGTCGTAGATCAGGCCCTTCGGCGCACGGCTTCCCGTAACGACAACCCGGACCTTGTTGGGACGCTGCACCGACATCTCCGTGCGATGCAGAAAGCCGACGTTCTGCCCAGTCGTCAGCACGGCGTCCGTCACGCTATCGGCCTCGATACGGAAGCTCTTCAGGCTGCGCAGGTAGTTGCCGAGCTTGTTCAGCGCATCGACAGCCTGCGACTGCACCTCTGGTTGCGTCTGAGCCGGCTCGTCGCTCCCGGACGTGGGGGCCTGGGCGAGCACTACGGGGGCACCGGCCAGCGCCGCCAGCGCGGAACCCATCAGGACCATGCGCCGCACCCGCAAGGCAGGCTGGCCGCCATGACGCGAAATAAACAGGTTCACTATGCTCTCCTAAATCATTGAAACGTTGCACTGACCCGGCGTTCGAGGCGGACAACCTGCTGTACGGCGCTCTATCCGCGCCTGTGCTCAAGCGCGAATTGCCATTTCCGACTCCACAGTCGCTCGGGAGTCAATCGACGGTCAAACGGATAAATCCATTTATATCGAATTCCAAAACAATTGATGTTTTTCTGTCAGAAAATGATGGTGAAACTGAAATTCTCGACAAAAATAATTGATAAAGCGGCGATATCTCATGATCGTTCATCGTTCGCGCATTAAAATAAGAGAATGCGGTGATGGAGAGCCGCACGATGCCTCTCAACGAGAAGCGGCAGGCAGACGGTGCCCGGTGTGGATTGAGTTTCTGCAACATTCTGCAGACCATGTAAAAGTGTTATTGGATGCTAGCAAACGTCTTGCCGAACATCAAGCGTCATTAAGGCGATATCGGAATAAGAAATAATCGAGACGATTGTTTCAATCTGACGGAACTATGCATCCCCGCACGCTTATTCATAGGAAAAATGAAAAAATCACAGACGCAATTATTTTTATCTCATTCCAACACATTCAATAAAAAATCATTTATTAGTAATGCTATCCGCCCCTGTGCGGCCGTTTCCTGGGTTCAGTGACAACGGCTGGGCATGGTTTTCCAGATGGAACGCTCGCATTGCCTATGCGCCCGGACTTTGACGGACGGTCAACCTATGCCCTCCCGAACCGAAGAGCTTCCCACTGTCGTCCGGCGCATGAGCGCGGGCCAGATGCTGATGGCGGGTTCTTCGGTCAGCGCGGTGGCCGACGCCCTTCATCTGTCGACCGCCACCGTCAAACGCTACAAGGCCATGCTGGAGAGCGGCGGCCTCGATGCGTTGAAGAAGATGAGCGTCGGTGGCCGCTCGTCCGCGCTCGACGCCGCGGCGCTCGAATGGGTCGCTGCCGCACTGCGCGGCTCCGCGCGCGAACACGGTTTCCCGAGCGATGCATGGACCAACGTGCGCTTACGCGAGCTGATCTCCGCACGCTTCGGAGTGCAGTACTCGCGCGTCTACGCCTGGCAGATCGCGACCAATCTGGGGCTCGGCCACCGGCTGTCAAAATCGAGCCGTTGAACGAACCCTTATCCTTCTCTGCTCACACTCCTCACAAACGCCAGATGTCCTTCAACCTGCCGAATTCGGCTGGCCGGGTAAAGGAACGGTACAACTCGCCCACCGTGCCGAATGCAAGGGCCGGCTTGAGCGTCGCGCCGGGCAGCGCCTGGGTGATCCAGTCGTAGGCATTCATGTCGCGCTGTTCGGCATGCACAGCGTCGGTCAGTGCGATCAACGCCTTGTCGGCCGAATGGCTTCCAAGGTCCATGAAGCAACTCTCGAACGGGTGTTTCGCGGCAATCGTGGGGCGTACAGCGGTGGTTCGGCTGCTCACATCGGTCTCCTACGGGGGTTGTCCCTTTCCGTGTAACAGATCGATGTGACAATGGATCGAACCTCCACGGAAATTCAGTTTGAATTTTATGGACGGGTTGCCGACGCGCAACAGGCTTAAGGCCATTCGAGCGACGTTCGAGGCGGCGCCGTATTCTGGGGTTTCATAGAAAATGCATGCCGCATGTAAATCGGTCCTTATATTCGATCTATTATGTCAGCGTTTTGACACAGCACGTTCGCCTTCCCCGACCGGATCGGCCAGAAGCTCACCCCGCAAGCGATTCGAATATTTTCGACCCGGAATGCATGATTCTGAATAGTTAAATCGGCCTGATGATTACACGTCATTCCCGCAGGGACTCCGGATTTCCTCGAAATTATTTACTGCCTGACTTTTAAAAATCAAAAAATTAAATCAATATGAGAGCGAGCGCATATAAAATCGCGACTCAAAATCCAGCAAGTCTGTGAGTTTTACCCAAAATGAATAAAAGAAAACATCCGGCCCGGCGAGGTTCCAGCGGGAAATCGGCAGCGAAAGCCATACTCCTGCCGCTTACGCTCCAGTCCATCCGAGAGCGGTCGTTGCGCTGCCATCTCGCACTGGAAGCGTTGCGCGCCGGATCGGGGAACGGTCATCTGTTGAGCGAACTGATTCATGTCCTGTACGTGGCCTGGTATCTGCAGGAAGCGGGCTTCGGCACGGCTGACGCCACGCTCTATGCGCATGCGGAGCAGGCACTTGAGCGCAGCGCGGCGCGGGCCACCGGGGCAGATGTCTGGCGCCTGGAAGACGCCGAAGCCCTTGCGCTGGAACGGTTACTGGCGCTGCACGACCAGCAGTTGCAGGAGACTCCCGTCAAGGTGATACGGGACGTGCACAAGCGTCTCGCCCGTTTTGCGCAGAGCGACCGGACTGCGCCGTGGCAAAAAAATGGCCCCGTCATCTTGCGATAGCGGGGCCGAGACCCATGTCAAGGAGTGAGTCATGGAGGAGACGGGCCAATCATAGCGGCGCCTCCCGTCCGCAGCCAACGAAGCGTTTTCGCTTTGCTTATCCATGCCCGCTTCAGGTGCATTTCACGGCGCCCCTGCATCGATAACCCTCCCGGCGTATATCGTTAGAACGAAAAGTCGCTTCGTGCTGCTAGTATCGGTCACTAAGATGGCGGTTTAAGTCCGCGGGTTGAGTCCCGTTTGCCGGGCGAGTTTGCGCGCAGCCCTGCGCCGCGCCCCCGGCAACCGCTACCGAAGGAGCATTTCGTTGACCAGTTTCGATCACCAACGCCGGCCGCTCGTCATCGGCATCGGCGGCACCACGCGTGCGGCATCGTCGACCGAGCGTGCCCTCGGTTTTGCACTGCGCGGCGCAGAAGCCGCCGGTGCGCGCACCCGCCTGTTCGGCGGCACGTTCCTGCATAGCCTGCCGCACTACGCCCCAGAAGACCCGCAACGCACCGACGCACAGCTCGAACTGATCGAAGCCGTGCGCGAAGCCGACGCGCTGATCATCGCCACCCCCGGCTATCATGGCGGCGTCTCCGGTCTCGTGAAGAATGCGCTCGACACGCTCGAAGAACTGCGTGCCGACGAGCGCCCTTACCTCGACGGCCGTGCAGTCGGCTGCGTGGTCACGGCCTATGGCTGGCAAGCCGCCGGTTCGGTGCTGACGTCGCTGCGCTCGATCGTGCATGCCTTGCGCGGCTGGCCCACGCCGTTTGGCGCCGGCATCAATACGCTCGAGACGCGCTTCGAAACCGTCGATACCTGCTCCGACCCGAAAGTGGTCGACCAGCTCGCTACAGTCGGCCAGCAGGCCGCGCAGTTCGCCCTCGCGTTTAGTACGCAGCACACGTCGGTGCCTCGGGGTGCAGCGCCCGAGGGCCGCACGGCCAAGGTGTTCACGCTCGCCAGCTAACAGGCACGCGAAGGTACGCGGCGCCCCGGCGCCACGCCGCAAATCAAGCGGCGCCGCTACCTGCATCGGCATACGCCGCCAAAGCCACAACACGCCTGAATCAACCCTAAAAAAGCGCCAACACGCTGCGTGTGCCAAGTAACAGACAGGCAGCACGGCGCGCCGGATAGTGGTCTCGACGCATCCGGGGTCGCCTCATCCGAAATTGCGAAGACAGTTCCAGGTCGAGCGTAATTTGCTTGCGACGAATGATTGGTTCACTGGCGAGGCTACCGCGCCTACGCTTGTTCCTGCCCGCCGACCCTCCGGTCGACACTATGCGTCTGGCTTCCCTTGCAACGCACATGGGCAGAAACATCGCCAAAATCATGAATCGACAAGCTATTCAATACAAAGGTTACGAGGTCGCTCCGGTCGCACAGCAACTGCCCAATGGGCTGTTCGCCGCGAATCTGACCATCGGCAAAACCACTGCAGATCCGAGCCGGGCACATTCGTTCGACGCACTCGACTATTTCTTCGACGAAGAACATGCGGTCGCTTACGCGTTCCGCTGGGGACGCATGTGGATCGACAACCATCAATGACCAATACGTGACACGCACCAGTGGGAGCTGGTGTGCTGGTTGAGTTTGACCTGAACAGAACGGCCATGCGCCGGTCTGCTCGATGACGCGTCTGGAATGGCTGTGACAGAATAGGCGTCATTCGAGGAGATCTCACGCATGACATGGACCGTCGACGAACAGTTGGCCCTAACGGCAACGCAAGCGGTGACTGCGATCCAGACCGGCCGGCTGAAAGCCACGGACTATATCGCCACGTTACTCGCTCGCGCCGCGGCGCTTTCGACCCTCAACGCCCTCACTGCGCTCAACATGGAGGGCGCACTCGATGCGGCCAGGCGGATCGACGCAATGACACCTGAAGCGCGCTCGGCATTGCCGCTTGCGGGTCTGCCGATCGTCGTCAAGGACAACATCAATACGGAAGGGCTCGTCACTTCGGCCGGTACCCCCGCGCTGGAAGACTTCGTGCCGCGCGCCAATGCGCCCACCGTACAGCGCCTGCTCGACGCGGGCGTGATCGTGCTCGGCAAGGCCAACATGCACGAGCTCGCGTGCGGCATCACCAGCACCAATTTCGCGCCGCATGCCGGTCACGTGCGCAACCCTTACGATCCGGGCCTGATTCCGGGCGGCTCATCGGGCGGCACCGCCGCTGCCATTGCGGCGCGCATCGTGCCGGCCGGACTCGGCACCGATACGAGCGGGTCCATCCGTATTCCTGCCGCACTGACTGGTACCGCGGGCTTTCGTCCATCGGTCGGCGATGGGGGCGCAGAGCGCCGCTATCACGATCCAGACGCCGTGGTACCGATCAGCCATACGCGCGATACCGTCGGGCCCATGGCGCGCGATGTCGCCGACCTTGCGCTGCTGGACGGCGTCGTGACCGGCGCCGGGCCGTTGCCTGAGGTTGCGCTGAGCGGTCTGCGCGTCGGCTTGCCGGCGCCGCTATGGGACGGACTGGAGTACGCGCTGGAAGACGTCGTACGGCACGCGCTGACGCGGCTCGAGGCGGCTGGTGTAACGTTGGTGCCGGTCGGGATGGACGAGTTGTTGCAACTGAGCAGCAAGGTCAGTTCGGCGGTGGCGATTCACGAAGCGCATGTGGATGTGCCGGCATGGCTCGTCGCCAACGATGCGCCGGTCAAAACGCTGGCCGAGCTGGCCGCACGTATTGCCAGCCCGGATGTACGCGACGTCTATGACGCGGTCCTCGCCGACCCGCTCGCCCATGAGTATCAGGACGCCTTGACCGTGTGGCGGCCGCAGCTTCAGCAACTGTATGCCCAGACCTTCGCCACGCAACAGCTCGATGCGCTGTTGTTCCCAACTACCCGCCTCGCCGCGGTGCCGATCGATGACCTCGCAGGTTCGTCGGCCGTGTCGATTAACGGCGGCGCACCCATCGACGAAATGGACGCTTATCTGCGCAACGTCCAGCCGGCTAGCAACGCGGGCATTCCGTGCCTGTCGCTGGCTGCGGGCTTGACCGCTGAAGGTTTGCCGGTCGGTCTCGAACTGGACGGCCCGCTGGGAAGCGACCGGCGGCTGCTGGCCATCGGCGTGGCGTTCGAGCAGTTGCTCGGCGCGCTACCGGCGCCGACGCTTTGATGCGCGCGCGGAGAGGCTCAGCGGCCGCTGACGGCCGCTTGCGCGAGTCAGCTCGCACGGTACGGACCGGAAGCAACTTCAGCGGCCGCGCACGTCTCGCGATGGCCAAGGCGGCCGCTCTGGTGGCAGTCGCCGTCGTAACCAGCAGTTGCGCCGAGCTTGCTGCGGCCGATCCTGACGCGCTATGGAAAATCGTCGGCGGACAATGCGTGCCCGAAGCGCGCGCCAGCGGCCATCCTGGTCAATGCACGAGCGTGGACCTGGCTGGCCACTACGCGATTCTGAAAGACATCAGCGGCCGCAGCCAGCATCTGCTGATTCCGACTGAGCGCGTCACCGGCATCGAAAGCCCGAGCATCGTCGCGCCCAATGCGCCGGATTATTGGGCCGACGGCTGGAGCTCACGCAATACCGTGGAAGCATCGCTGAAGCAACCACTCGCCGCCGATCAGTTCGGACTGGAAATCAATTCGGAGTATCGCCGTTCGCAGCAGCAACTGCATATTCATATGGATTGCATGCGCACGGATATCATCGACGCGCTGGCGCCTTACCGCCATGATCCGCCTGGCCAATGGCACTGGGAGACGATAGACGGCGCTCGCTACCGGATCATGCACGTCACCAGTCTGTCGCAAGACAACGACCCGTTCCGCATCGTTGCGCGCGATCACCCGGACTCGCAGTCGATGGCGACGCAGACGATCCTCGTCACCGGCGCAGGACCTTCCGCCGACCAGGACGGCTGGCTCGTGCTCAATAGCGGACTGGACGTGGACAATGGCAGCGGCACCGCTGAAGGCTTGCTCGATCATGCCTGCCATCTGGCCGCCGCTCATTAACGCGTAGCTGGCTTCTGCGTAGCTGGCTTCTGCGTAGTTGGCGGCCACCTGGTCAACCTCGCTCGTCAGCCACGCTCACTCGGCCCCGTTCGAACCGCTATCAACAGCGACACTCACCAGCCAGCGGCGAATCACACTCTCCTCTGCAGCGTTGAAACCCGCGAGAATCTGCTGCTCGATCGCTTTCACGCGCGAGCGGCATTGCTTGAGCAGCGCCTTGCCGGCCTCCGTGACATCGATATGCTGAATGCGGCCATGAACTGCATGAGGCCGCCGGGCGATTGCGCCGCTGCGCAACAGGTTCGCGACGATCACGCTGACGGTTTGCGGCGTGAGCATGGCGAGGCGGGCAACGTCCGCATTCGATAACCCGGGGTACGCCACCAGCATCGTCAACACCGTGAACTGCGGCGGCGTCACGCCGAGGTCGGCCAACGCCCGCTCCATGCGCAACCGGTGAGCGCCCCCCGCCTGACGCAGCAGGTAGCCGATATACCCCTCCTCACCGCGCTTGCCCTCGCCGATGCGGGGTACGTCGAATCGATCGTGTGTGGCGGCCGGTTTGTGCATGGGTATCAGACGTATTGGAAGTATCAGAACTCGAATATTTTAACGTTCGTGCTCTGATACTAACCGGTAACACGGCGCGGGGACAGCGGGCCCCGACACCCCGCGCCACCGTCCTAAGCGCTTTTTCGCAGATGCTTTGCGAAACAAATTGGTTCGTCGCAGATGCAGCTCCCCGTAGGATCGGTTTTAACGCGTCTTCTGACGCCCCCTGCATCCTGATCCGGCCCGACCCGTACTCTGCCGATGGCGATTTACCTCGACGACAAGCAACGCGAAGCCTTGGCGCGCATGAGCGCGAGCTGGACATGGCGCACAGAATGGCCGACCTGGGTGTTGATCGTCCCGATTTACGGCGGATGGTTCGGCATCGCGACGCACGCGCGTAGCCTGGGGCTGCCGCTCACCACCGGTCTGCTGGCGTTGTTGAGCGCCTGGTATATGTCCTTGCAGCACGAATTGCTACACGGCCACCCTACGCGTTCGCGCCTCGTCAACGGCCTTCTCGGTTTCGCCCCGCTCGCCGTCTGGTTCCCGTATGGCATCTACCGCAATTCGCATCTGCGCCATCACGACGACGTGCATTTGACACGCCCCGAGCACGACCCGGAAAGCTACTTCGTCACCGGCGAAACGTGGCAACGTGCAGGCACCGCGACACGCGCGCTGCTGATGTTACGCAATACGTTTGTCGGGCGCTTGCTGGTAGGGCCGGCCTTCGCGATTGCCGCGACGACCATCGACGCGATGCGCAAGGTCGGTCGTGGCGACTGGCGCGAGGTCCCGTTGTGGCTCGCCCATGGCGGGTCCCTCGGCGGCCTTGCGTGGT
>Ga0302316_10001791_pt1 | contig 16366 bp, 7 predicted proteins | sample III_Palsa_N3_2_FD_200456 | JGI IMG/M metagenome (GOLD analysis project Ga0302316, IMG submission 200456) | Peat permafrost microbial communities from Stordalen Mire near Abisko, Sweden - III_Palsa_N3_2 | ecosystem: Environmental > Terrestrial > Soil > Palsa > Peat permafrost | place: Sweden...
CCCTCTGGAAGTTCGACGCGTTCACCGGCGTCGGCACCATTCTCTCCAACGGCACCTCTTCGACCGGCGCCGCGCCCAAGGGGACTCCGTGCAACGATGTCGCTGGTAGCCCGGGCCCGGTCTCGGTCGATAACTACGCCGACGGTTGCCCCCTCACCCAGGTCTATCTCAACGAGATTGGAGATGTCGCCTTCGATAACCAGAACAACTTCTATATGGCGTCCAACGGCAACGCCATCCTCCAGAAGTTCTCCTTCAACACGCAGCTTCCGTCCTCGCCCGACGGCACGGCCGTCACCCAGCCGATGGCCTTCTTTACGGAGCTGTCCACACCCACGCTGACCGGCTACTCCTTCGCGCTCCAGGGCGCGACGGGCACCGACTTCTCCGATAACGTCACCGGCGATACCTGCGCCCTGAACACCGTGCTTGCCGCCAAAGCCACCTGTATCGTCTACGCCAAACTCAACCCCACGCACGACGGCCTGCGCTCGGGCTCCGTGACGGTGAACACCGCCCTCGGTGCGGCCGTAACCGAAAATGTCACCGGCATCGGCCTGGGTTCCGATCTGGCCATCGATCCCGGGACCAGGAGCACGCTCGGCGCCGGGATTACACCCAACGGCGTCGCCACCGACCTGCTGGGCAATGTCTACGTCGCCGACAGCAAGGGCAACCAGGTGCTCAAGGGCGCCTCATCCGGCACTGCCCTGACCCAGTTGATCTCGGGCCTGAGCAAACCCTCGCAGGTCGCGGTAGATGACCTTGGCAATGTCTACGTGGCCGACGCGGGAAACAATCGCGTCCTCGAGACTACCGCCGCGGGCGCGACCGTCGCTTCCTTCACTATCAGCGCGTCGGTGGCTCTATCCGGACCCAAGGGAGTCGTGGTCGACGCTTTCGGCAATATCTATGTGGCCGATACCGGCAACAATCGCATCGTGGTCTTCCAGCCCAACGGCATTGGATCGCCTCTATACCAGATCACGGGTCTTTCCGCTCCCACCGAACTGGCGCTGGACCAGGCCGGCGACCTCTTCATTCTCAACTCCGGCACCAGCCCGGCCCAGGTCATGGAATACACCGGCGCTACAGGGTTGAACGCCATCACTCTGGACGCCGGTGTGAACCCCGTGGGCGTTGCCGTCGATCCTGCCGGCGATATCTTTGTTGAGGACAGCGCGGGTGGGAATGTTCTCGTCTACCCCGGCGGACTGGCGCCCGGAAACATCCTGCTGAGCAGCCTGACGACTCCAGTAGGGCTCGCCGCCGACGTCGACGCCAACCTCTTTATCGCGGACACGGCCAACACCGGGGCCGTCGAGTTGCGCCGCGTTCTCAGCACCGTCAACTTCCCGCTCACCAACATCAATCCTCCCTCCACCACCACGGAGAGCGTCACCCTGAGCAATGTCGGCAACGCGGGTATGACCTTCCCCGCGGCGCCGATGTCGACCATCACCGGTGCCAACGCCGCGCTCTTCTCCTTCGTGCCCGCCACCACCAACGGCTGCGGCCTGGGCATTACCTACACCCCCGGTACGGGTTGCAACTTTACGGACAGCTTCTCCCCCATCGTAGCCGTAACCGCCACCGCCACCCAGGTGTTCAACACCAATGCAGTCGATACCGCGACGGCCAAGGCCCTGCTCAACGGGGTCGGCAAGTTCCTGATTGCGACCACCTCGACCCTCACCGTCTCGTCAACATCGGGCTCCACCATCTATTACAGCGAGTCGGTCACGCTGACCGCCACTCTGACGCCCGCCAGCTCCGCAGGCACCCCGCCGACCGGGACCTTCACCTTTACAATCGACGGCCGTACCCAGCCCGCGGAGACGCTCGTAAACGGTGCAACCGACACCCTGACCCTCAGCGAGCCCGTAGGCTCGCACTCCGTCTGCGTCACCTATAGCGGCGACACCAACTACGCCAGCAGCTCCTCCTGCACCACCTTCACCGTCAACAAGGCTGTGACGACCACTGTGCTCACGGCAGTTCCGGTCAACAATGCCGGGTCGCTCACCCTGCTCTTTACGGCTACGGTCACCTCGGCCACGGCTGTAGGCGAGACTGGGACGATCACCTTCTACGCCGGAACGGTGCCCCTGGCCACCATCACCGGCGCGCTGGTGAACGGCGTCTTCACTGCCACCTACAACAGCAACGCCCTGTCTTTTGCCAGCAACGTCCTGACCGCAACGTACAACGGCAACGCCAACTTTGCCGCTTCGACCTCGGCGGCCGTGCAGACCAATGGCGGCGACTTCGCGGTCGGTTTTGACTCCACCACCATTACCATCCCGCAGGGCGGCATCGGCCTGGTCAGTGTCACGCTCGAGTCGCTGTTCGGCGGTGCCGGGACCATCGTTGAAAGCTGCACGGGCCTGCCTGCGAACTCGGTTTGCCGGTTCACCCCGGACACTGTGACTCTTGGAACCACGCCGGTCGTCATTCAGATTCAGGTCTACACCAACGTAGCCTCCACGCTGGCCTCCAACGGCTCACAACCCAGGTCCTCAACCGCACGCGGCATAGTTCTGGCCCTTGGACTCCCGCTGGGAATTAGCCTGCTGCTGCTGCGCCGCCGGACGAGGCTGAGAGTGCTGGCGCTGCTCCTGCTCGGTGTCTCCCTCGCGACCGGGCTCTCCGGTTGCTCGGGCACCAAGAGTACCCAAACCTTCTCCGGCCTGATCACCCCCGTGGGTACCTATCCGCTCACCTTCACCTTCACCGGCTCCAACGGCCTCACCACAACGCATAGCTCTTCGGCCACGTTCGTCGTGCTCCAGGATTCCGGGCAGTACTAGGGCTTCTTAGCCGTGGCACGGAGGAGTCAGCTCCGTGCTACAGTCTCTTTTGACCGCTGTTGGACAATTTGCCTGGGTTTGGGTTTCCACCCACTGCAAGGATCGTTCGACCTGCAATCGTAATGTGATATTTTCAAGCGGCACGTTGACATTCATTTTCCCTGTACGGTACTTTGCGTTGGTGAGGTTTTCATGAAGAAGTTTCCCCTGTATCTGGCTGCTGCTGCTTTGTTTACCGCCTGTGCCCCCCTTTATGCGCAGGGCGGCTGTGTGAACTCGCCTGAGAACCCCACCGCAATCCTGGCACTCGTCGGTTCAGCCGGGGCCTTTCTGGTCGCGGCCCGGGGCCGTCTCCGGCGCAAGTAGAACCCCTTTAGAATCGAAAGCATGTCCACTTCGCCGCCAGGCGCCCGCGCACTCTCCGAGCCAGCAGGAGTAGCGCTGACCCTCCCCATGGCCGCAGCCATGGCCACAGCCCTTACGGTTGCCGGTGTTCTGGCCATCTTCTCCACGGTGCTCTACCTTTGGGCGCTGTGGACGACCGACCCCCTTAAGTCCATCGGCGGCTTCATCCCAATCGTCAGCCTGGTGCTGATCCTTCGCGTGTGGCGGTCTCTCGGCTGGGAGATGCGCGGCACCTGGTGGGGCCTGGTGCTTCTCGCCTTCACAATCTTCCTCGTCCATCTGCGCGATCACGCCATCCTGGAACTCGTCCTCACGCCTGCGTGGACGATCTTTATTCCCCCGCACTCGCTGGTCGCCTTCGCCTATGCGTCCGGCGCTGTCCTGCTCTTTGGAGGAACCCGGCTCTTTCGCGCGGCGCTTTTTCCCATCGTTTTGACGTGGTTCGTCAATCCCGTTCCCCACTTCTTCAATCTGTATATCGATCTGCCGCTGCAACACGCCTCCGCGCTGATCGCCCGCGGCTTCGCCCATGCGCTCGGCCAGCCGCTGACCAACGACCAGCTCCGCCTGATGTTTACTCCCGACTTCGGTATGTTCATCGCGCCCGGCTGCAACGGCATTCGCGGCGCCATCACAATGGGATTTATCGCGCTGATCGCCGGCTACGTCTACCGGTTTCGGCCGTCGATCCATGCCCTGGTGGTCGCCGGCGCAGTCCTGCTCGGCTACCTGTTCAACTTCGTGCGGCTATGCGTCCTGGTCCTCTATTACATGGTCGCGTTGCACATCACATGGCTGCAAAGCCGCGCGGAGATGGGCGACTACATCATCGGCGCATGTCTCTTCTTCATCGCAACGACCCTGCTGTTCATGCTGATCCGCCGCTTCAGCTCGACAGGCGATCTGCGTCCGCCCCCGCTTGCGTATCCGCTCCAGGCTTCCGGCGTCTTCACGCCCCGGTCGTTTTTGCTGCGCTGGTCGGCGTTGCTGCTGCTGCTGTTGGCTGGTACTGCCACCTATGCACGAGGACTGCTCCAGGCCCACGAAACCGCCCACGTTGCCGTCGATCCCAACGCCCTCGGGCGCTTCCCGCAACACGTCGGCAGCTACACTCTGGAGCGCCGCTGGAATGAATACCTGAATAACGGCCCCCTGATCTTCTACTGGGCAGACTATCGCCCCGCTGGCGGAGGCGCTCTCGTCTCGGTAGGCGTCTCGCCGGTGTTGGGCGCGCACGACTCGCTGCTCTGCCATCAGGCCAGGGGCGAGGACTGGCTGTGGCACGGCGATCTTGCCCTTCCGACAGCCGCGGACACCACCACCTTCAGCGGCTCGTTCTTCAACAACGGCGCAACCCAGTACATGGAGGCGACGACGGTCTGCACCGGCACGACCTGCGGTCAGTACTCCAGCAGCCGCACCCATTTTGGTTTCGTCTACAGCCGCCCCGATGCGCACACGCTGCTCAGCCAGAGCCCGTCTCGCCCGATCCCGGTGCTGCTCCACGCCGAGACCCTGGACACAGCCATGTCGGCCGACTCCGCCCGCGCCGAATTGACGGCCAACCTGCGCACTTTCCTGGCGGCCGCCAGTCTCGCGGAATTCACAAAACCCTATCGCGAGCCGTAGTGCATCTGCTACTTTCAATGGTGTGACTTTGGCGCGGCGCATCACCGGGTTTTCTCTCTCTTGCCTTGTCCTGGCTCTCGTTGCCGGTTGCGGCGGTAGCAGCGGCACTCCGGCCGCCTCTCTCTCGTCCACCTCGCTGGCCTTCAGCGGCACCGCGGTCGGATCGTCGTCCACCATGTCGGTCACCCTGACGAACACCGGCAACGCAACACTGAATATCTCCGGCGTCACCGTCATGGGCACGAATGCGAGCATCTTCACAATTACCGCAAACAACTGCGGCGGCTCGCTCGCGGCTGCGGCTGCCTGCTCCATCGCCGTCACCTTCAGCCCCACCTCGGTCGGCAGCTTCACCGCAACCGTCTCCATCGCGGACAACGCGAGCGGATCGCCGCAATCGGTGGCGCTCACAGGCAGCTCAGGCATTCCGGTGGTCTCCATCTCCCCGTCGACGCTGAACTTCCTCACTGACTTGACCGGCTCGGCGTCTACCTTGGCGGTCACCCTCAGCAATACCGGCACCGCACCGTTGACCATCGCCAGCGTCACGCTTTCAGGCGCGAGTGCCTTCAAGATCTCGGCCAACACCTGCGGCACTACTCTGGCAGCTGGATCCTCCTGCCCCATCTCCTTAACCTTCAGCCCAGTTGCTACCGGCAGCCTCAGCGCGTCGGTCAGCGTCTCGGACAACGCCACCGGCTCGCCGCAATCCGTAGCGCTCAGCGGCGCCGGCGCGATAGAGCCAAACAGTTGCAAGCAGGTGGATACCACCAGCCCGCTTCAGCCTTCTCCGACTGCCAACTATGCTGGATCGGCGTTCAGCGGCAAGGTGATGGCCGGAACGTCTCCGGTGATCGGCGCCAGCGTGCAGATCTATGCCGCGGGCTTAGCCGGAAATGGATCGTCGCCGACGGCTTTGCTGACCACTCCTCTGGTGACCAATTCGAGCGGCGGCTTCACTGTGCCGTCCGGCTTTACATGCCCGTACAGCAACTCGGTGTTGTATGCAGTGGCCCGGGGCGGTCAGGCCGGTTCTACTGGAACGGTCAATGCAGGTACTGTGTTGGCAGGCGTTCTGGGCCTCTGCAACTCGATCGCAGGATCGCCAACCTTCACCATCGACGAGGTCACGACGGCGGCCACGGCATGGTCCATGGCACAGTTTCTCGCTGCCGGTGCGAAGATCGGCTCCACCTCCACCAATAGCAGCGGCATTGTGCTGGCAGCCGGCACCTTCGCCAACCTGGCGAACGCCCTCACCGGCAGCTCTCCCGGTGCTTACTTTCCGGGCACGGGCACGGCGCCGACGGCGAAGATCAACCAGCTGGCGAACCTGCTGAACGGCTGCATCGTCTCCACTGGGGCAACCAGCTCAGCCTGCACGCAGCTCTACTCGCTGACGGCGACCTCTGCCCTCACGCCCACCAATACGCTGGATGCGGCGATGAACCTGGTGCGCAACCCAGGAACGAATGTTGCCTCGTTGTATGCGTTGAGTACGGGTTCGGCGGCCTATGCTCCGTCTTTGACGGTCGCGCCGGCGGACTGGTCCTTGTTTGTGAACTTCACCGGCGGCGGCATGAACGATCCGTCGGCGGTCTCCATCGATTCGACCGGCCGCGTGTGGGTGGCGAACTACTTTTCAGTTGCCAGCCTGTTCAGCAACACGGGAACTCCCGTCTTCGCGAACGGCATCACTGGGAACAGCCTATACAACTCCTATGGCGGTGGCGTGGACGTCAACGATGTCATGTGGGTTGCGAACGAGGAGGGCGGGCCTACCGGCCTGGGCACGATAACCTTGCTCACCAGCGGCGGAGCCTCGCCGGCGACCTATACCGCGGGCGGCCTGAACTTCCCGATTGCCGTGGCCTTCGATACCAGCGGCGTCTCCTGGGTCGTGGACTATGGAGATTCGCAGATGACGCTGCTGTCCAACTCCGGCAGTCCTCTTTCCGGCACCACCGGTTATAGCTCGGCGCAGTTCGAGTTCCCGGTGGCCCTGGCCACGGACGGTAAGTGCAATGCCTTCGTCGCCAACCAGTCCAGCGATACGATTACTTTCATCAGCGCGGACGGCTCCATCGTGGCCAGCTATGCGACCGGCAGCGGCCCATCGGGGGTGGCCGTGGACTCGTCGAATAACGTGTGGGTCGCCAACTACTATGGCAACAGCGTCGGCATGGTCGCCTCGGCTGGCGCGATCGCCTCCGGCCCAGGCTACACGGGTGGAGGCATCGACCACCCGCAGGGCATCGCCGTCGACGGGGCAGGCACCGTCTGGGTCGCAAACTATCGCAGCCCTTCCAATGTCGGCAACGCGATCACGGAGCTGGCGGGCGCTGCCACGGCCAATCCCGGGTCCGCACTTTCGCCCACTACCGGCTGGGCTACCGACGCCGGCCTGCTGGAATCTTTCGGCCTCGCCATCGACGCCGCCGGCAATATCTGGGTAACCAGCTTTGGCAATAACATGCTGACGGAGTTCATCGGCATGGGGACGCCCGTGAAGACACCCCTGCTCGGACCTGTGCGCATTCCCTAGCTCAGGCTCCAGGCTTCTACCGTACCGCGCATCCTCCCCCGCCAAAATCCCCGCTGTAAATCCGATTGTCTAACGACTCTCCGGAAGATCTGCGGATGCACCCTTCTTTACTTGTATCTTGCTGTATGACAGATCGAATTTCTAACTTGACAGGTTCTGCATCAGAAGAAGATACTTGCGCCGCAATGAAGGGCCACCTTTGCACGCGCACTCAACGAGGAGAGGTCCTGACGATCCCAATCTTTCGCAACACCCTGAGGAGCCCAATGAGCCGTACCTGTCAAACACGGAACACCGTCAACATCTTGCGCCGGCCTTCGCGACCGGCAGCCCGCCTGTTCCCCCTCGCCGCCCTGCTTTTCCTGGTGCTGGGCAGCGCGGCCCACGCCCAGCTCTCCGGCAAGGGCGCCGTCTCGGGCACCATCCTCGACCCCACCGGCGCGGCCATTCCCGGCGCTACCATCGTCATCACGGACGATGCGAATGGCGTGGCAACCACAACCACCAGCACCTCTGCGGGCGACTACAGCATTTCGACACTGGATCCGGGAACCTACACGATCACCGTCAGCGCCAAGGGTTTTGAGAAGCTGACGCAGAAGAGTGTGGAGGTCAACGCCCTAGAAACGCTGACCCTCAATCCCAAGTTGACGATCGGCGCCGCCGACCAGAGCGTGACAGTTTCCACCTTGCCGCCGCAACTGGAGACTACCAATGCCATGCTCGGCGCCACCATGGACAACGAGATGTACTCGGCGCTGCCAATCTCGATGGGCTCGTACGGCTCGCCCGACCAGCGCCGTGCCACAGATTTCGCCTTGCTGATGCCCGGCGCGCAGGGGAATGAAACCAACGGAAATGCTACCGACAATACCGGCCCAATCGACGGTTCCGGCAGCCGCGGTGCCGCTGCCGCCATATACATCGATGGACTCCCCTTCACCAATGTTGCAGGCGAGGGCGACAACCGCTACGTTTGGACCTCTATCTCGGTGGACGCTGTCAACCAGTTCCAGGTGGAGACCGCCGGCTACCCCGCTCTGTATGAGGGGCAGGGTGTTATGAACTTCACCGTAAAGCAAGGCGGCAGCAAGTACCACGGTGCCGTGTATGAGTTCTTCCGCAACACCGCGCTCGACACCTGGGGATTCTTCCAGGTGAAGAGCAATCTCACAAATCTGCCGATCAAGCCCGTTGAGCACCAGAATGAGTATGGCATCGTACTCAGCGGCCCGCTGGTTCCCTTCGGCGCCTGGAAGAACAAGGTCTTCGCGTTTGCGAACTACGATGGCTACCGCTACTCCAAGATCATCCCAACCTACGTGACATTCCCAAGCGCGGCGGAGCAGGCCGGCAACTTCCAGGGAATTGAACCGATCTACGACCCCAACACTCAGACGGCCTGCACGGCGAACAGCACCACCGGACAGTGCCGGTACCGGTTTGGCTATGTCGCCGGTACGGGTACAGGGCCTGCTGGAAATCCGGTGATTGGGCCCGGTGGCGCCGCCGCGGTCGATGTCATTCCATCCAGCGAGATGTCCGCGGTCGCGTTGAAGATGCAGAGTTATATTCCGGCCCTGATCAACCAGCCCTCTCCGGCAACCAATACGGCTGCATCTCTTGCCAACAACTATGTCTCCCCCAATCCCAACGGCCTGATTAACTGGTCGACGACCGAGCGGATCGACTACATCATCAGTCCTAAGAACACCCTGACGATAGTGGGTGCCGCCGGACGCCAGGGCAGCTCGGCTCCTGTGGGCCAGACAACCGCCGGCCGCAACGTAGCTGCTGCCCCATATAACTACGGTCAGGCCTATGCCCCCAAGACAGTTGTGGCCTTTATCGAAGATACTCACACCTTCACCGAGCATCTCGTCAACCAGTTCAAGTATGGCTTCGCCCGCTACGACAGTTACGACTACAACACGGAACAGACGCCTGCCTACGCAGCAACCACGATGGGCATAACCGGCCTTCCTTCGGGTCAGGCGGCGGGATCGTTTCCTGAAGTCACCTTCGCCGGCATAGACCCCGTGGAGCAGTGGGCAGGCTATACCGGAAGCGTCAATATCGGCAACTCGTATATCTTGATCGACAACGTTCAGTGGGTCCACAAGAATCACAGCATTACCATCGGCGGCGAGATCGGTTGGATGCAGTACAACCAGGTGAACGATCCCGGCGGTAGCAGCCAGGTCATACTAGCCACTGCTGTGACAGAGACGGCTGGCTTCACCAATGCCACCACACTGGCCCCCAGCACCGGCGATTCTTACGCCAGCTTCCTGGTCGGCCAGATCGATAAAGCCAGCCTGACGCAGAATGTGGTGCAGGAGACGGGTGCCCGCTTCCGTCCCATCTCGCCCTATATTCAGGACAACTGGAAGGTCAACTCAAAACTGACCGTCGACGTCGGTCTGCGCTATGACTACTATCCCCCCTATCACGAAGCTCACGATGTCCTTAGCTTCTTCAATCCAACCCTTACCAATCCGGTCACCAACGCCCCCGGAGCAATCCAATATGCGGGCAGCGGCGCCAACACCTGCAACTGCAGCACGCCGGTCAAGAGATACTACAAGAACTGGGGCCCCCGCCTCGGCATCGCCTACCAGAGTGATGCCAGGACAGTATGGCGCGCCAGCTATGGTGTGATGTATACCCACGGCAACGGCGTCGGCGGATCGGCGATCTCGCGCACCGGCACAGGGGACCTCGGCTTCTCTGCCGCTCCGGCCTTCTCGTCCAGCACGGCCACATTCCTCTCCACGGCGCCGCTCCCCGCATTCCCGGCCTATACCCCGGCACAGGGCGTCGCCTCGGGCAATGCTTACGGAACGGGCTATACAACCACTACCGGCTACACCAGTACACCCACCGCGCTCGGCTACGGCGATTCTTACTACGGCGGTCGCGCGCCGCAATACATCAACTGGACTATTGGCTTCCAGCATCAGTGGACGAACAGCTTTACGTCCAACATCAACTATGTCGGATCGCAGGGGCACTTCCTGATCACCGACGGAGGCAACCCGCGCGGGTACTGGGCCGATCAGCTCGATCCGAAGTATCTCTACCTGGGCTCCTGCCTCGGTGCGGCCATCACCAAGCTCGCCACCACCACCAACTCTCTCAACGGCCAGAACTGCGCCACGGAGCTGACCTCGGCGGGTATTGCCATACCCTCCTGGTTCAGCACCAGCCAGTCATTGTCTACAGCACTGACGCCGTTCCCGCAGTACAAGGTAAGCGACAGCTACTCAGACGTGGCCAACGCCAACTACAACGCGCTCCAGATGACCCTTACGCAGAGACCGGCGCGGGGCGTGACCTTCATGCTGAACTACACCTGGTCCAGGACCATTGACGATGGCGGCACGTTCCGTACCGGCTATGCCATTCCTGCCGGCACCATCGCCGGTGAACCCAACGCGTCCTGGTCTGCCGACCGCATCGAGCGGAGCGTCTCTACAAGCAATCAGCCCCATCACCTTGTCTTCACCGGCGTCGAGGATCTCCCTTTCGGCAAGGGCATGCTGGGCGGCGGACGTGCCTGGTCGCGCGCTGTTCTTGGCGGATTCAAATTCTCCCAGATCATGCAACTCTACTCCGGCTCTCCTCTCGCTCTCACCGCTTCGTCTGGACAGACGAACCCCGCGGTGAGCACGGTTGAGCCTACGGTGAACCCGAACTTCATCGGCCCCGTTCGCATCAACGGCAAGTGGGGTAAAGGAAGTACCTCTTCCAGCCTGTTGAGTTATATCGCTCCGAGCGCTGGCACGGCGACGGCCCCAACAGGCCCGTTCATTGCACCGTCAGTGATTGCCACTTCACCTTTTGCTCCGCCATATACTTTCGGCAACGCATCGCGCACATCACCGTATGGCCTCACCAGTCAGGGCAACTTCGATCTGGACATCAGTCTGCGCCGCACCTTCAACCTGCACCTCACGGACACGTCCAAATTCAGCCTGCAAGCGGACATGTACAACGTCACGAACTACGTGCTCTTCGCCGCTCCGAGCGTCAGCCTGGGAAGCTCCACCTTTGGACAACCGGGCGGCTCGCAGGCGAACAACTCGCGTGATGTGCAGCTCTCAGCGCGACTTGAGTTCTAAACCTCAACCCTCCCCACGAACAGCGATGCCGCCTCCAGGGGCGGCATCGCTCGTTGCATCGCCAATACCTACATAATCCGAAATCGCTCCCGCATCAGCCGCTGAAAGCGCGGCCTCCAGATCAGGTCGTACGCCAGCTCTTTGCCCGGAAACATCGCCAGCGCCGCGGTTCGCGCGTCCGCGATCATCTGCGACGCCTCATCGATGCTCAGCGAAGAATCCTGCGCCACCGTCTGCATCACCAGGTTCATCATCATCTGCAATCGGCGTATGAGCTTCGCCTCCTCCACATCGCCAACGCTCCGCAAAGAGGGAACTGCCTCTACACTCTCTGTCTTCTCCACCGGCTCACTCATCGTCTCCTCCTAATCCCTAATCCCTGCTCTTCAATTAGACGCGGGACTGCTCGCCGAGATTCCACCGTCGCTGCTCAACAAAAAAGTCTCCGCCCCTTCGCGGTCGGTGCGGTATGTCTTGACGTGCGCAGCCTCCAGCCGTTCCAGCACCTCAAACCGCGGATGCCCAAAGGTATTGTGCCGCCCCACGCTGATCACCGCATCCCGCGGCGCAACCGCTTTCAGGAACGCCGCACCGGTCGACGTATTGCTGCCATGATGCCCCACCTTCAACAGCGTCGCCGCCGCCACACGCCCATGCTCCACCATCGCCGCCTCGCTCGGCGCCTCGGCATCCCCTTCGAGCAGCGCACTGGCCTTGCCGAAGCTCAATCGCAGCACCAGCGAGTCATCATTCACCGCCGCGCGCGGGTTCGCGTAGCCAACCTCGGGAGCCAGCACGCTGGCCTGCAATCCTCCCCATGCAAATGCGTCGCCGGCACGAAACCACCGTATCGCAATACCCATCTGCCGCGCCTCTTCCAGCAGCGCACGAAGGTCCGGCGCATCGCCCGGCTGCACACTCAGCCAAAGCTCTCGCGGCCACAGATCGCGCAGCACAGCGGGCATCCCTCCCATGTGGTCGCTGTGCGCATGGGTCAGCAGCACGGCGTCCAGCCGCCTGATCCGCCGCGACCACAGGTACGGCGCAATCACCTCTTCGCCCACGTCCCAGCGGTCTGGAGATGGCGCACGTCCTACCGGCCCACCCGCATCGACCAGCAGCGTTCGGCCATCGGGCGACACCACAAGCAGCGAATCGCCCTGCCCCACATCCAGCGCCGTCACCTCCAGCAAACCCGGATGCAGCAGCGGTGGCTCGGGCCACAGCACGGCCAGCGGGATAAGGGCCATCGCCACCATACCCGCACCCCACCACAAACGCCACCGCATACGTAACGCCCAGCAGCAAAACAGCATCGCCACGCAAGCTACGGCGATGGCAATCGGTGCTGGCGCAGGCACGCGCAGATCAGCGAGCGCCGCATGGCCCAGATGCCCCACCACCGCACTCACAGTGTGCAGCAGCAACGCCGCAATGCTGCCGGGGACCATCGCCAGCCACGCGCTCGCCAGCGATAGAAGGAACATCGGGATGGCCACGGACATCAGCATCGCAATCAGCGGCACTGAGACCAGGTTGCTCGGCAGCGCCAGCAGCGTAGCGCGATGGAAGTACACCGCCATCGGCAGCACCATGCAAATCTCCACGACCACGCCGAGCAGCAGCACATTGCAGCCCCTGATCGCGCCGCGCAACAGCCACAGCGGTAGGTCACGCTCGCGCTCGCCGAGCAGCACGCCAAACACCTCACCGAACATCCGCAGCCGCACGCGCAGTTGCGCCGTGCGCGGAGGCAGCGTGGCATCCAGCCTCACCAGCCAAAGCTCATGCACGGCGCTCTTCCACGATGAAAGCCAGCGCTGCGCCAGCGGAACGGCGATCCCCGCAATCGCGACGATCACCAAAAACGTCATCTGAAAGCTGGCCTCGAACATCGCACGCGGATCAAGCGCCAGCACCACCAGCGCCGCTGCTCCCAGCGCATTCAGTGCGCCGGCCTCCCGCGCCATCCAGCGCGCCAGCAGATACGCCGCGGTCATGCACAGCGCGCGCTGCACCGGCACGCCGAAGCCGGTAAGCAACGCATAGCCAGTCGCCAGCACGATCGTCGCAATCACCGCGACGCCCTCCGGTGCGCGCGCTTTGCGCAGCAGCCAGAACATCGCACCCGACAGCAGCACAATGTGCAGTCCCGATACAACAAATAGATGGAACGTCCCCGTGCGTTCGAAACCTACACGCAGCGAGTGGTTCAAACCTCCGCGGTCTCCAAACAGCATCGCATCCAGCATGGCCGCGTCTTGCGCGCTAAGCCGTGCTGCGGCCGGCAGCAAGTAGTTCGCGCGCGACCGCACCAGCGCATCCATCCGCCCCGCCGCCCACGTCTGCGCCGCGTAAAGCCCGCACCGCCAACTGCCTGGACTCCTACCCACCTCCCGCACCTTCGCAGCCTTCACGCTGGCTTGCACGCCGATGCCCTCGCCCAGCAACTCCGCCGCATGAGACCATGCGCCGGGGTCGCGGTACGTATCTGGAACGCTCAGTCTCAGCGGCATCTCCAGCACATCGCCGCAGTTCAGCGCCGGCGCATCGCCGCTCACCGTCACGCGCGCGCCGCCCTGTACTGGCTGCATGGTTGAAACATCCGGCGTCACCTCTTCAACGGCCTGCACCTCGAGGTCGACCGACTCCATCGCCGGCCCACTGTCGCTCTCCCACGCGCCCGGCTCCATCTGCCAGGGCTCTTGCTGCGCTTCAGTTGCAACGGGCAGTGCCTGTAGCATCCGCACGCGCACCACGCGGCCACGCACGTTGCGGCTCAGCCCATCGGCATAGTGCGTCAGCTCCTGTTGCGGAGCAATAGGTGGCTGAATCTGCGCGCACCAGCAGCCCACGGCGACCCACAATCCCAGCGCCGGAACGATGGCAACTCGCGCAGCGCAACGCAAACCTACTATCGCCAGCAGCAACAGCAGAACAGTTGCGACCGCAAGATAAAAGGTCGTCTCCCAGCGCAACGCGAACACGTCGCCCAGCGCGAAACACAACGCAGCCGCCATCATGGGCACTCTGCGCAAACGCAGAGGCTCGACAACAGCAGCTTCGTCCATCCAGAAACCAGTAGCACCGACTGCCCGCATGAGAAGCGCCACTCAGAAATTCGTTTCTAGTTTGTCACCCTTTGCGCTCCAGCACTACAACTGTTTCGATGTGGCTGGTCTGCGGAAAGAGATCGACCACATGTAGCGCCCTAATTCTGTAGCCGCGCTGCAACACCGCAAGGTCCCGCGCCAGCGTCGTCGGATCGCACGAAACGTACACCATCTCTCGCGCTTCTAACCGCAGCAACAGCTCACAAGCATCCACATCCGCGCCTGCTCGTGGCGGATCGAGCACAATCAACTCAGGCCGTTCACGCTGCACCATCGCCTCGCGCAAAAAGTCCCACGTAGTTGATGTCACGGCTTCATGTGCGGCGCTTATCGTGCGCAGCGCGGCACGGTTGTCCGCCGCAGCGGTGGCATTGGCCTCTACCGCAACGACCCGTGCGAACCTCCGCGCCAGCACGCGGCTAAAGAGACCGACGCCCGCATAAAGGTCCCACGCCACGCTGCCGGAGCGGGGTTTTCCTTCGTCTTCACACACCAGCGCGACCAGGGTTTCCAGCAGAAAGCGGTTCACTTGAAAAAAACCACCGCGGCTAATCCAGTACGTCTCGCCGAGCACGCGATAGTTGAGTCCAGCCGCTCCCACAGCATCGAGCGTTCGTCCCGTAGGCCCCGTCCGCGCATCGCTCGCAATAGCCGCTAGCGCAACAATCTGCGGAGCCATCTTCCGCGCAGCAGTGAAGCATCGAGCCAGGCTCCCTTGCTTCACCTTCGTACGCGGTGCGCACAACAGCGTCACTTGAACTCGCGTCAGATCGTCATTGCAGAAGATCTCAACCTCGCTTGCAGCATTCATCCAGAAGGCCACATCGTCATCGAGCTTCGCTGCATTCAGCAAAGCCTCCGCGGTCGACCACAAAATTGGTGCAGCGATAGTACAAGTCACGATGGGCAAAAATTCGGTCGTCGCGCGCACGTTGTACCCGAGGCGGAGTTCTCCTTCGACGCGCTCTATTCTGAGTCGAATGCGATTGCGATAGCCGTAGCCTTCGCCACTATGCGCAGGAATCTCAACAGGGAAAGTAATTCCTGCTGAATTGAGTTGATCCCATAGAACCTGACGCTTCACATCACCCTGCTGGTGCGTCTCAATCATCTGATACTGGCATCCGCCACACGTTCCAAAATGCGGACACTGCGGCGTTACCCGCTCAATAGCCGGTTCGACCACGCGAACAAGCTCTCCCTTTGCAGAGACCTCCACGGTGTCCTTGCGCACTACGAAGGGAAGCGTCACGTTAGGATCGCTCGTTTTGGAAGCACCACCGTACAGCGGGCCCCATACCTCTAAGACCTTTTCCTTGCTCATTCGTGCCCCATATAAAACAAACTAAGCCGCGGCAGCCGCCGTGCCTCCAGCAACCGCTTCTGCAAAAACTGCGTCTGCACCTGGCGAAGCTGCACCACGCTCATCCTTGCGCGATACGGCGCAAGCTCGCGATCGGCCTGTTCGCGCAACGCAACGATCTCCTGCTCGGGGGCCGAAGCCATCAACGCCGCAAACAGTTTTTCTTCCAGCACAGTCAGCGTCCGGTCCAGCTCATCGAGCGGCATCGGCTCTACCTCGCGCATCGCCGCCGCCAGCTCCCGCAGCCGCCGCGAAGTCTCCAGCCGCGCCTCATCCGCGCCTCCAGCCTCGCTAACCGCCTTCGCACTCTCCTCAAGAAACCGCGCCACCCGCGCAGCTTCAAATCCACTCGACACACCTTCGCGCGCCTCAGGCTT
>Ga0302316_10001792_pt1 | contig 16361 bp, 15 predicted proteins | sample III_Palsa_N3_2_FD_200456 | JGI IMG/M metagenome (GOLD analysis project Ga0302316, IMG submission 200456) | Peat permafrost microbial communities from Stordalen Mire near Abisko, Sweden - III_Palsa_N3_2 | ecosystem: Environmental > Terrestrial > Soil > Palsa > Peat permafrost | place: Sweden...
GCGCTCGTGCCAGAGGGCTACGTTTTCAAGCGCTACCTGGGCGTTGCCGCGGACGACGCGGGCGAGGCCGCTGATGTTTTCGCAGGTGATGGGGTTGCGCTTGTGAGGCATGGCGCTGGAGCCCTTTTGCTTGGCGGAGAAGAACTCCTCGGCCTCGCGGACTTCGGTGCGCTGGAGGTGTCGGATTTCGGTGGCGATCTTGTCGAGCGAGGAGCAGAGAACGGCCAGGGTGGTGATATAGGCCGCGTGGCGGTCGCGCTGGAGGACCTGCGTGGAGATGGCGGCGGCTGTGAGGCCGAGCGAGGTGAGGATGGCAACTTCGTGTTCGGGCTTGAGTTTGCCGAAGGCGCCGACAGCGCCGGAGATCTTGCCGACGCGGAGATCTCCGGCGGCGGCGTCGAAACGCTTGAGGTTGCGGCCCATCTCGGAGTACCAGAGGAGGAGTTTCATGCCGAAGGTGGTGGGTTCGGCGTGGACGCCGTGGGTGCGGCCGATGGTGGGGGTGTGCTGGAATTCGATGGCGCGCTTGCGTAAGACTTCGCGAAGACGGACAATGCCTAATCGAATCAAATCAGAGGCTTGCGTGATTGCGAGGGCCTGCGCGGTATCGACTACGTCTGTGGAAGTGAGACCGTAATGGAGCCAACGAGCAGAAGGGCCGGCTGTTTCAGCGACAGCCGTGGTGAAGGCGAGGACGTCGTGGCGGGTGTCGGCCTCAATTTCATGGATGCGCTGGACGGTGAAGCCGGCGCGCTCACGGAGCTCGGCGGCGGCTTCTACGGGCACGATGCCGGCACGGGCGAGGGCGTCGGTTGCGGCGAGCTCGACCTTCAGCCAGTTGTGGTACTTGCTTTCTTCGGACCAGATGCTGGCCATCTGCGGACGGGTATAACGGTCGATCAAGGCGGCTCCTAAGGTGGTTCTACTCCAGTGTAATCGCGCGGTTGCGGACGAGATATTGGCATGCGGTTTTAAGAGGCCGCGTGGAAGTATCGCGAAGCGATATAATTGAGGGGTAAACGGATGAACGTTATGGATGAAGAAGTTGGAACGATCGAAGATATTCCGCGGCTGAGTGAGCTTGCGGATTTTCGCTACCAGTTGCGAACGTTCCTGAGTTTTAGTGAGAGTGCGTCGGAGACGTGCGGGGTGGCCGCGCAGCAGTACCAACTGATGCAGGTGATCGGTGCGGTGCCGCCGGAGCAGCAGGCTTCAATCAGCTACATTGCGGAGCGGATGATTCTGCGGCATAACAGCACGGTGGAGCTGGTGGACCGGGCGGAGCGGGCTGGGTTAGTCGAGCGAAAGCATGATGAGAACGACCTGCGGCGGTCGCTGGTGCAGCTTACGGCGCAGGGGTGGGAGATTCTGCAAAAGCTGGTGGCGCTGCATCTGGAGGAGGTCCAGCGGCAGAGCGATGGGCTGATACGGTCTTTGCGCAAGCTACAGGCGCCTGTATCGGGAAGCCGACGGAAGAACGATAGTGGAGACGACGAGAAATAATGACTGAGCCTCTGGCCGGCAAGTTGCGGGACTACTCGGCGGATAGCCGAATTCTTTATGTGAGTGTGTTGGCCGCAGGGTTGGGAGCTGTGAGTGCCGTGGCGGCATGGGCGCTGCTGGAGATGATCGCGCTCAGCACGAATGCGTTTTATTTTCACCGGCTGAGTGTGAAAGAGGTTGATCCCTGGCAGGCGGGCAGACATTGGTGGTTGCCGCTGATGCCGGTGCTGGGTGGGCTGATTGTTGGCGTGATTGCACGGTATCTTTCGCCCCGGGTGCGTGGGCATGGCATGCCGGAGGCTGTGGAGACGATTGTCTTCGGCGGGGGCAAGGTGCAGCCGCGGGTGGCGGTGCTGAAGCCGATTGCTACGGCTATCTCGATTGGGTCGGGTGGGCCGTTTGGGGCTGAAGGGCCGGTGATTATTACCGGTGGAGCGATTGGCAGCGTGCTGGGGCAGTTGCTGCCGATGACGGACTCTGAGCGGACTGTGCTGATGGTGGCGGGTGCTTCGGCGGGGATGGCGGCGACGTTCAACTGCCCGATGTCTGCGACGCTGCTGGCGGTGGAGATTCTGCTGTTTGAGTGGAGGCCGCGGTCGCTGGTTCCGGTGGCGATTGCATGTGTGACGGCGGGTGCGGTGCGACGGTTGATGCTGGGACCGCAGAGCTTGCTGCAGATGGCGCCGACGGGTGCGCCGGTGTATCACTCGGCGATGCTGGGCGCGCTGGCGGTGGGAATTATTGCCGCGTTTGTAGCCGCCGGTTTGAGCAAGGCGGTACACTTTTGCGAACACTGGTTTGCGAAGATTCCCATCCACTGGATGTGGTATCCGGCGATTGGCGGGATCGGTGTGGGGCTGGGTGGTTTGATCTTTCCGCGGGCGCTGGGTGTGGGCTATAGCGTGATCCAGCAGATGATCTCAGGCGATAACGGATGGAAGCTGCTGGCGGGGATTTTGATCGTGAAGAGCGCGATCTGGGTGTTTTCGCTGGGATCGAATACGGCGGGTGGTATTTTGGCGCCGTTGCTGATGATTGGCGGGGCGTTGGGCGCTGCGCTGGGGCATCTGATGCCGGTGATGTCGACCGGTGCGTGGGTGCTGGTGGGGATGACGTCGGTGCTATCGGCGGCGATTGGGGCTCCGTTGACCTCAGCAATGCTGGCGCTGGAGCTGACGCATAATGGCGGGCTGATGCTGCCGGTGCTGCTGAGTTGCGTGGCGGCTTATGCGGTGAGCGTGCTGGTGATGCCGCGGTCGATGCTGACGGAGGGATTGAGCCGCAGAGGTTTGCACCTGAGCCGGGAGTTTGGCGTCGACCCGCTGGAGACGATGCTGGCGAACCAGGCGATGCATACGAGTGTGTTTGCGCTGAACGATAAGGCTACGCGCAGGGATGCGGCGGAGTGGCTGCAGAAGATGAATGAGCGCGGTGCGGAGGCGTGGTCGCACTGGCAGCGGATCTTTCCGCTGGTGGATAGTACCGGCAGGCTGCATGGGATTCTGACGCGGTCGCAGATGATGGAGGCGGCGAAGCAGGAGGATCTTTCCGTGTCGCTGCTGGAGTATGGGACAAAGACACCAACCGCAGTGACACCGGGAACGACGTTGCGTGCCTGCGCGGCGTTGATGGCAAAGAGCAAGCTGACATCGTTTCCGGTGGTGGATGGAGGCAAGCTGGTTGGTGTGCTGACGCTCGAGGACCTGTTGAAGGGGCGCAGCGAGCAGGCGCATCGGGAACAGGACCGCGAGCGCGTACTGAGATTGCGGTGGCCGTTTAGCAATAGTGCGGCGCGGAATTTGCCGGCAGCGCCGGTGACTACCGATGAGAAGGAAAGTCTCGAAGACTATTAGGAGACGGTGACGCCGAAGAGCTCGGCCATCTCGTCAAAGAGGAATCCTTCGCCGGGTTTGTAAGGCTGAATCCACTTACCGTTGAGGACGAACTGCGGGATGGCGCGCTTGCCGGTGTTGGCGATGACGGCGTCGGCGGCGCCGGGGGTGCGCTCGATGTCGATCTCGGTGAAAGGGATGGAATGGGTGGTGAGGAAACGCTTGGCCTCGCGGCAGTCGCGGCACCAGTTTGCTGAGTAAACGAGAAGCTCCATACCTTTATTCTCGCCGATATGCAGTGATATTGCACGTGTGCGGCGAATCCGCATCTCATGGGGAGAGATTGTCATTTGAATCAAACTTGAGGGTTCTTCGTGGCGAAGCGCAGTGGAAAGTCGAGACGTGCGAAGAGCAGGTTTGCAATAAGCCGCAAGGCGATTTGGTGGGCGAGTGGGTGCGGGCTAGTGCTTGTGTTATTGCTGGCGGTGGGTTTGCCGGTGGTGAATGAGCACTGGCCGTTTCGTTATAAGAATGTAAAGCCGATGCTGGAGAGTGTGCTGGCGAGCAAGTTGAAGATAGATAAGTATCACCGGACGTATTTTCCACGGCCGGGATTTGTAGCTTCGGGGCTGACGTTGACGCGCGATGCGTCGCCAAACGGTTTGCCGGTGGGAACGGCGAAGGATTTGATCGTGGAGGGAAGCTGGATTGATTTGCTGCTGTTGCGCAGCCGGGTGCAACTGGTGGACATTGTGGGGTTGAAGGTGGTGATTCCGCCGCAGGGAAGCGCGGCGATCAAGGCTAATTTTCCGGCGGGCAGCAGTGCGGACTTTGCAGGACCGACGACGGCGGTGGAGACGCTGCATCTGCGGGACGCGGAGCTGGATATTCAGCGGGTGCATGGCGGCGAGTTTGTTTATCCAATTCACGACCTGGTGATTCGGAACCTGGAGAAGGGGCATGCGATTTCGTATGCGGTCGATATGCAGAACGCGATGCCGTCGGGGCGGATTTTGTCGAAGGGCAACTTCGGGCCGTTGAATCCTAAGGATCTGGGTGGGACGCCGATGTCGGGAAGCTTTACGTTTGCGCCGGTGAATCTTGCTGATATTCACGGGATTGGTGGAACGCTTGCGGCTACGGGGAAGTTCTCCGGGACGCTGGCGGCGACGGAGGTGGAGTCGAAGTCGAATGTGCCGGATTTTGCGGTGGGGAAAGGCCAGCCGACGGCGATGGATGTAAGCATGCAAGCGACCTTGAATGGGATGAACGGGAATGTCGTGCTGCATCGCGTGGATGTGAAGATCGGTGTGAGCGATATTCATGCGGAGGGTTCGATTGCCAGCGCTAAAGGACCGAAGGTGACGACTCTGGATGTGACGGTGAAGAAAGGGCGTGTGCAGGATGTGCTGCGGCCGTTCTTCAAGGGGAAGATTCCGGTGGCGGGCGCGGTGTCGTTGCATGGGCATGTGCGTGTGGATGGGTCTAGCGGCGATGAGAAATTCCTGCAGCGGTTGCATGTGGTTGGCGGCTTCAACGTGCCGCAGGAGCGATTGACCGATGCGGCGACGGAGCAGAAGTTGTCGGATTTTAGCGAGCGGGCGCAGGGGGTGAAGCAGGATGACGATGAGGATGTGTTGTCATCGCTGAGTGGGGACGTGACGGTGCAGGATGGCGTGCTGTCGGCTTCGCGGATTACGTTTGATGTGGGGGGCGCGGAGGCGAACATGAATGGCACCTTCAACTTCAAGAACCGCAACGTGAACCTAGCAGGGCAGGTGAAGATGGATACCGACATCACGCATGTGACGACGGGGTTCAAGTCTTTTCTGCTGAAGCCGCTGGTGCCGTTCACGAAGAAGAAGAGTGCGGGTGCGGTGATTCCGATTGCGGTAACGGGTGGTCCTGGACACTATAAAGTGGCCCAAAATTTTCTGCACGATAAGTGATGTATGCGTGAAGGCTCCTGGGCTGAGACAATGTTGAGACAGTGAGTTCAACGAGAGCAAGTGTGCGCCTGTGGGCGCCGTGTGTGGGGATGTTGTTGCTGTCGCTGCTGAGCTATGCCGACCGCAGTGTGCTGGCGATATTGAGCCCGACGATCCTGGGCGATCTGCATATGAGCGCGACGCAATATGGCTATGCGGTGTCTGCATTCAGCGTCTGCTATATGGTGGCGAACCCGGTGTGGGGATACTTTATCGACCGCAAGGGTGTGTGGATTACGATCCTGGTCGCGGTGGTGATCTGGTCGGTGGCTTCGGGTGCTCATGCGTTGATGATCGGGTTGGTGGGGATGTGCGTGGCGCGGGGCGTGCTGGGGTTTGGTGAGGGCGCGACGTTTCCCGCGGGACTGGCTACTGTGGCTGAGACGATGCCACCGGAGCGGCGGTCGTTTGCGTTGGGACTGGCGTATAGCGGTGGGTCGCTGGGTGCTGCGCTGGCTCCGCTGGTCATTACACCGATTGCGCTGCACTATGGCTGGCGGGCGACGTTTGTTTTCACGGCTGTGCTGGGATTGCTGTGGGTGATGCTGTGGGTTGCGCTGCGGTCGAGTGGGATGTATCGCGTGCATGCGGCGGCTGCGCGTGTGGTGGGGGAGAAGGTTGCAGGGCGGTGGAATCGGAATCTGTTTGCGACGATTTCGGTTTATGGGCTGGGTGCTGCGCCGCTGGCGTTTGGGCTTTATGCGGCGCCGCTGTATCTTTCGCGTGTGCTGCATGTGAGCCAGGCTTCGCTGGGGCATCTGTTGTGGATTCCACCGGCGGGTTGGGAGACGGGGTATCTGGTTTGGGGATGGATCGCGGATAAGCGGCGTCTGCGTGGCGCGGAACGGCCCGGAGCTTTGTTTGCGGGGTTTGGAGTTGCGGGATTTCTGATCGCGCTGGCACCGTTGGCGGCGCGGAGTACACATCCGGTGCTGACGACGATGGTGCTGTTCTATCTGCAGATGTTTGTGGCCGGCGGATTTGTGGTGTTGGCACTAGCGGATGGGATGGAAGCGCAGCGGGCGGAGAACTCGGGATTCCTGGCGGGCGTGGCGATCTCGTGCTGGGCTGGAGTGACGGGTGTACTGACGCCAGTGCTGGGGCACTTCTTCGATGCTCGTCAGTATGCGAAGGGGTTTTGGCTGGTGGCTTGTTTGCCGGTGGTGGGGGTGTTGTTGTGGAAGGCTTTGCGGAGAGACGTGCGGGTAGAACGCAAAGCGTCACTCGCTATCCAAGCCGAGTGACGTTTGGTGTTCAGCCGAGACGAGGCTAGAAGCGCATGAAGACACTAGCTGAGGGTTCGACAGTGGCAACCCAACGGGATGTTGCAATGCTGGGATTGTTGAAGTTTGGTGCGCGGTAGTAGAGGCTCCTGGCTTGCACTCGGAAGCCAAAGCGGGGGTTCGAGGTGAGCATATCGGCGCCTACGTCCACGAGGCCGGTACCGCGTAGCTGGGTGAAGACATGCACGGGCGATGGATTGAAATACAGTGCGCCACCACCGACTGCGACGAAAGGCTGAATCCCGCGTCGGTGAGAGTGAAGTAGATAGGCCGCCGAGAATTCATGAAAACTTAGTGGGACATTTTCGAGGGGAACACTGGCGAGAGAGGTGAACTTTTCGGTAAAGCTGCTGTATCCGTAGTTGAGTTCGATGCCAGCCCAGGAGACAGGACGATCACGGAAGCTCAACAGGAAACCTGCCGAGTCTGTAGTCGCCTGGTGAGGCGTGTTGGTTTGGTCCGTAATAGACGGCGTGAATTGTCCGGTTCCGCCGACTGCAACATCGGCGTTGTGGATTTTATATACCTGAGCCTGCGCGCCAAGGCACGCGACAGCGCAGAGGCTGAAGATGGCGAAGCAGCGTAAAGGTTTCATTTTGTAAGTACTCCCATGCAGTTCTAGATGCGTGGCCCCTATGAGGTGTTGTTTTGAAATCATCTTTATTTACGCGGGGTTCCGCGTTGTTGTCGACGTTACTTGCCGATGGGTGTTGCCGCGAAGGGGCTGTGAACAGGTTCTGGCTGGTGGCTTGTCTGCCGGTTGTGGGGTATTGGAGGGTTCGATTGATATACTCCGAGACATCGCCATGCTGACCCATTGAGGAAGAGGAAGACCATGAATCGTATGTTGCATGCTGCTGTTGCTGTGTTGCTGGTTGGATCGAGCGCCACTGTACTCCAAGCGCAGACGCCGATTTCTACGCCGGATATTCCGCCGTCTTTTACTGCACCGCATACAGGCTACGACTATGTGAAGCGCGTGGAGATGGTCCCAATGCGGGATGGTGTGAAGCTGTATACCGTGATCGTGATTCCGAAGACGGCGACCCATGCGCCAATACTGCTGACCAGGACGCCATATGACGCGGCTGGACGCGTGTCGCGAAATGATCCTTCGCCGCACATGCTGGATGAGGTGCCGCAGGGTGACGATGTGTTTGTGGGTGCGGGGTATATTCGCGTGTTCCAGGATGTGCGCGGAAAGTATGGGTCGGAGGGGAAGTATCTGATGACGCCTCCGCCGTTGGGACCGCTGAACACGAGTGGTATTGATGACACGACCGATGCGTATGACACGATCGACTGGCTGGTGAAGAATGTGGCCGAGTCGAATGGCAAGGTGGGAATGCTGGGGTCTTCGTACGAGGGCTTCACGGTGGTGATGGCGCTAATCAATCCGCACCCGGCGCTGAAGGTGGCTTGCCCGGAGAGCCCGATGGTTGACGGCTGGATGGGCGATGACTGGTTTCACTATGGGGCATTTCGTGAGGTTAACCTCGATTACTTTGCAGGGCAGACGGCGGCTCGCGGTGGAGGCTCTGTGATTCCGCGCGAAGGGCTCGATGACTATTCGAACTTTTTGAGGAAGGGATCTGCGGGGGACTTTGCACGGTATGGCGGGCTGGATCAACTGCCTTTCTGGAAGAAGGTGGAAGAGCATCCGGCGTATGACGCGTTCTGGCAGGGGCAGGCGCTGGATAAGGTGATGGCGTCGCTGCCGCTGAAGGTTCCTGTGATGTGGTTGCAGGGACTGTGGGACCAGGAAGATATGTGGGGCGCGATCCACGCGTATGAGGCTGTCGAGCCGAAGGATAAGGCGAACGATAAGAACTTCCTGGTGATGGGGCCGTGGCGGCATAGCCAGGTGAACTATGAGGCGTTCAATCTCGGACCGCTGAAGTGGAATGGCGATACGGATCTACAGTTCCGGCGGGATGTGCTGCTGCCGTTCTTCAATCAGTATCTGCTGGATGGTGCGCCGAAGGCGGATACGCCGCCGGTGTTCATCTACAACACGGGGGAGAACCATTGGGACAAGTTTAAGAAGTGGCCGCTGAGTTGTGATTCGGGTTGTGGGGATACGTCGAAGGCGATGTATCTGACGGCTGGTGGCGGGCTTTCGTTTGAAGCTCCGAAGGTGGGTGACGCGAAGTTCGACGAGTATGTGTCAGACCCGGCGAAGCCTGTGCCGTATCGCCCGCGGCCTGTGGTTGGCGCGGACCATGATGCGTGGACGACGTGGCTGGTGACGGATCAACGGTTTATTGATGGGCGGCCGGATGTGTTGACCTATGAGACTCCGGTGCTGACGGAGCCGCTGCGAGTAAGCGGAGCGCCGATCGTGAACCTGGTGGCTTCGACCAGCGGGACGGATAGCGACTGGGTAGTTAAGCTGATCGATGTATATCCGGATAATGTGCCGTCCCAACCGGCGATGGGCGGGTATGAGCTGCCGATCTCGCTGGATATCTTCCGGGGACGATACCGGACCAGCTTTGAGCATCCAGAGGCGATGGAGGCGGACAAGCCGCTTGCTTACAAGTTTGGCTTGCCGACGGTGAACCACGTTTTCTTACCGGGCCATCGCGTGATGGTGCAGGTGCAGTCGACACTCTATCCGTTGTACGATCGCAACCCGCAAACATTTGTGCCGAACATCTTCGACGCGAAGCCGGAGGATTATGTAAAGGCGACGCAGAAGGTCTGGCATGAGCCGGGCGAGGCCAGCTTCATCAGCCTGCCGGTGGTGCCGTAGCGGCTACTGCTCGTGATAGTTACGGATAAGGCCGCCGTCGAGAAAATAGGTGCTGCCGGTGACGTAGGCGCCATCGTCTGACGCGAGGAAGGCGGCTACGCCGGCAACCTCTTCGGGCTTGCCCATGCGGCCCAGTGGAATGTTAGCGAGAAGCGCGGCCAGCTTGGGTTTATCGGCTAACAGCGATGTGTTGATCGGCGTGTTGATCGCGCCGGGCGCAATGTTGTTGACGGTAATCCCAAGCGGGCCAAGCTCAACGCAGAGGTCACGCATCAACATGCGCATCGCGCCCTTGCTGGCGCAATAAGTGGAAAAGTGCGGGAAGACCATGTCCTCATGTACCGAGGAGATATTGATAATGCGTCCCGGTTTTTTTGCATCGCGTAGCTTGCGCACGAAAGCTTGCGTAAGGAAGAACGCGCCCTTGAAGTTGACGTTCATCACAAAGTCAAAATCAGCTTCGGTGACATCCCAAAAGTCCGCGCCTTTTTCGACACCGGCGTTGTTGACGAGGATGTCGCAAGACCCAAGCTGCTGCCATGCCGTGTCGATGAGGGTATTGCAGTCGGGGATGCTGGTCACGTCAGCGCGCACCATGATGGCCTTGCCTCCGGCTGCATGAATCTTATCGGCGGTGGCTTGCGCCTGCTCGATGTGATCGCGGTAGTCGATGACGCAGTCCGCGCCTTCCTGCGCAAGCCGTTCGGCAATGGCCTGACCTATACCGGATCCTGACCCTGTGACGACAGCGACTTTTCCTTCGAGACGACCTGGCATGGGTTCCTTTCGAACTAGCGCTTGCTGGGGGACTTCTTTGCGGACGATTTCTTCGCAGACTTCTTGCTGGCGGATTTCTTCGCTGGCTTCTTGCCTTCTTTTTCGCGAAGGATGTCCTTGGCGTTTTCAAGAGCCTTCTTCCGCTCAGGAGAAAGGTTTTTACCGCCGCGGTTTTCGTAGAAGCTCAACATCTGCATCGCCTGGCCGGGACCTTTGGGAGAGACGCTCTTCTTCGCGAGGCCTTCGGCGATGACCTTGGCGCTCTTCTTGAAGAGGCCGGGACCGGGCTTGGTGGAATCAGTTGTGACTTTTGCGGACCAGCGCTTTGCTGGCGGCGTAGCGGACTTCTTGCCGGACTTGGTGGGGTACTTCTTTGCGGCTGATTTCTTCGCGGACTTCTTTGTGGTTGCCATGGGTTACTCCTCCGTCAAAGTGTCTGATGCGGAGATGGCGGCTGCGGTTTGTAAGGACTGTGCGGCGCGGCGGGTTCGAAAGAACCCGCTGAGCATTGTGCTGCACTCTTCGGCGAGGATACCTTCGGTGACTTCGACGCGGTGGTTGAGGGCCGGGTGGTTCATTACGCTGAGTACGGAGCCGCAGGCGCCCGCCTTGGGGTCGCGTGCGGCGAAGACGAGGCGGGCGATGCGGGCGTGGAGGATGGCCCCAGCACACATCGCGCAGGGTTCGAGCGTGCAGTAGAGTGTGCAGCCACCTTCGGGAGTGAGGAGGCGGTAGTTCGAGAGGGCGAGGCCGGCGGCGCGGAGGGCTACTATCTCGGCGTGGGCTGTGGGGTCGTTGGTGCGGAGAACATGGTTATTGCCGCGGCCGACGATCTCGCCAGCGGGTGTGACGATGATGGCGCCGACGGGGACTTCGCCGGCGGCTTCCGCGGCTTTCGCTTCGGTGATGGCGAGGCGCATGAAGTCTTCGTCGGTCAGCATACTGTCAGTTTAGCCGAGGTGGTCGCCGGCCTCGGCGGCGAGGCTTTGGAGGAAGCTGTGGAGCGCGATCATGCGCGGGACGGCGATCTCGCGGGTGGCGTCGAGCCTGATCTTCGGCGGGAGGGTTTCGAGGGCTCGCTGGAGGGATTGCTGGACGTTGGTGAAGAGCAGGAAGCGGGTGTCGTTGCCGAGCTTGGCGGCGGTGCGGAGGATGCCGATGGCGCCGAGCTGCTCGAGAATGTCGGCGTCGCGGAGGAGGGTGGCTTCAAAGGTTGTGGGCTCGTCGTGCGGTTGGTGCTCGTTGATGCAATGGATGACGGCGCGGATTTTTTCTGTCGGGAAGCCCAGGAAGGCGAGCAGCCCCGGGGCGTGTTCACTGGTGTAAGCGACATGGTCCCACTGCTTGAGGGCTTCGGGATCTTCGGGGCGGTGGCCGATAAAGACGCCGAGGTCGTGCAGAAAGGCCGCTGCATAGACGATGTCGTCGTCGTACTCCGGCGCGGGAATAGTGAGCGACGCGATCTCGCGAGTCAGCGCGTAGAGGCGCGGCTGGTGGCCATACTTGTGCGCGGGAGCGGCTTGTTGCTGGATGTACTGCTCGATGGCGGCGCGGAAGCTCATGAGGTGCGTACCTGTGGTTTGGCTTCGGGGCCGAAGAAGCGTTCGATTTGTTGGGCGAGTTGCTTTTGCTTTGCTAAGCCGTCGGGCTTTTGGTTCGGGAACTGCTCTTCGAAGAGCTTTATCAGAACGGGAAGCGTGTGCTCTGACGTGAACTGCTCTGACTTCCAGCCCTTTGTGAGATCGAAGAAGTGCTTCGCCTCTGGATCGTATTCGTCGATTGGACAGTCATCTGCGATCAAGCTTTCAACGTCCGCTTCGGCGAAAAGCTGTTTGAGTGATTCGAGATCCGGTGGTGGGGGCCAGGGTTTGGACATCGGGTTAGGACGGCTCCTGTTGGGTCATGCAGTGGAGCGCGCCGAGGCCCCAGATGAAGTCGGTGCAGTGGATGCCGGTGATGGTGCGGGTGGGGAAGCACTCGGCGAGGGTGTTGAGGGCGATGCGGTCGTTGGGGTCGTTGAAGGTGGGAACCAGGACGAGGTCGTTCGCGATGTAGAAGTTGGCGTAGCTGGCGGGGAGGCGTTGGCCTTCGAAGACTACGGGCGCGGGCATTGGGAGGGTCTTGATCTCGAAGGGGCGTTTCTTCAGATTGCGGGCGGCGTGGAGACGTTCGAGATTCTCGGCCAAAGGAAGGTGGTTCTCGTCGGCGGTGTTGGGCTCGACGGCGGTGAGGATGGTGTTGGGGCCGACGAAGCGGGTGATGTCGTCTACGTGGCCGTGGGTGTCGTCGCCAGCGCAGCCGCGGTTGAGCCAGATGACCTTCTCGATGCCGAGGTAGTCGTGGAAGGCTTGTTCGAGCTGAGCTTTGGATACACCGGGATTGCGCTGCTGGACGTCGGAGAGGAGGCATTCTTCGGTGGTGAGGAGGATTCCGGCGCCGTTGGTGTCGATGGAGCCGCCTTCGAGGACGAGGCGTTTGCCGTCTATGGCTGGCTCGAAGGAGGGCATGTCGTAGAGCTTCGTGACTTGCTGGGGAATCTTGTCGTCGTTGCGCCAGTTGTCGTACTTGGCCCAGGCGTTGAACTTCCAGTTGGTGATGGCTACATCGCCTTTTGGGTTCTTGACGAAGATGGGACCGGAGTCGCGGAGCCAGACGCGGTCGGTGCGCCAGCAGTGGAAGTGCAGGCGGGCGAGGTTGGCTCCCTGGCGACGGAGCATATTGATGGCGCGCTTCTCGGCTGCCTGATCGTTGACCAGGATGTGGACGTCTTCGACCTGGGAGAGATGGCGGACGATCTCGCAGTAGACCCAGGGGACGGGCGTGAATTTGTTCGGCCAGTCCTCGGGGTTGTGGGGCCACGCGATCCAGGTGGCGGCGTGGGGTGCCCACTCGGCGGGCATGCGGTAGTTCTGGGCGTAGGGCGTGGTCATGAGGCGTCTTTCTGGATACCCCTACCCCCCGGGTATTTTGCGCAAAGTCCGCAGCGGAAAGGAGATAAGGGTGGACTTGGCGATGTCCGGGCGCGCCGTGTTCGCGTGGCCTGGATTTGTCGCTCTTTAAAGTTTAGCGAATCGTGCGGGAATTTGTGCCGCGCTCATCGTGAAGATTCGAGGCGGTTAGAGGGTGTGGGTGTTTGACAGGCTTCAGGCCCGGCTTGATTCAGCTCCCGGAAAAGAAAAAAGCCAGGTCTTCGATGTTCACTTTGGCTTTGACTGATTCTTGAGCAGTTTTGAGCACAGATCAATGGCTGGCAAACCGGAGGTCCACGACCCGCTGACGGTGTAACAGAGCTGGCCTGTCTGGGTGTCAAGAGCGAGCGCCCCCGGAGGAATGTCTTTCGCTATTCCGGACGGGTCAGGGACGAGCATGAACCGCTGCTGGTCGACGGATGAAGCCGAAGCGAGGCATCCGGTGAGAAAGAGGAGGCAAGCAAGCGCGATTAGTTTCATGCGGCTATGCTAGCAGCCTGCATTACTGTGCGGAGTAGAAGGTATAGGTGGCTTCGTAGGGGACGCGGATGATGTTGTCCAGATGCTTGTCGTCGCAGCCGTTGTCGGGGGCGGCGCCGGCTTTGGTTTCGGAGCGGCGGACGTATTTGATGTTGGCGAGCGTGCCTGGGCCGCCGGTTGAGTGGGTTTCCAGCAGGAGCCAGGGGATGTTGGCGCGGTCAGGCGAGGGCTGGGATTTGAGGGGTTTGCCGGTGATGGCGCTGTTGTCGTGCCAGGTCCAGGTAGGGCCTACGGTGTGGGTGCCGACGGGTTGGTGAGTGGTGGTGTCGAAGAGGTCGGCGTGGGGCTCCTGAAAGACCCATTGGAATGTGACAGGTGCTGGATTGATTTGCTCGCACTTATAGATTTGCACGCCATGGCCGATGACAGTGAACTCGATGTGGGCGGTAGGCGGCGGCAGCGTGGGATCGGCGGGGGCGGCAGCCTGAAAGAAGGCGAGAGCGAGGAGCGCGTGGGTGAGGAACATGATTTTTGTGCCCTTAGGTTGGGATGGTGGGGCCTTGTCGATGATACATTCAGCACATTCACGCAGCAGATGTATCGCAAAGGAGCTTGCTATGGCTTTTGGACGCCGTTCCCGGTGTTTTGGTGTGGTTGCCGGACTGATGTTGAGTGTTGTGCCGGTGGTGGCGCAGAAGCCCTATGCGACGCAGAAGGGCACTGAGATTCTGTGGGACAAGTGGGGTGTGCCGCATGTGTTCGCGAAGTCCGTGGCGGATATGTTTTATTGCTTTGGCTGGGCGCAGGCGGAGGCGCATGGTGATCTGCTGCTGCATGTGATGGGGCAGTCGCGTGGACGGGGTGCGGAATACTTTGGGCCGGGCATCGCCGATGCGAATTTGAAGACGGACCAGTGGATCTGGCTGAATGAAGTTCCGGCGCGGAGTGCGAAGTGGCTGGCGATGCAGACGCCGGAGTTTCGCGGGTACCTGGATGCGTTTGCGGCGGGGATCAATGGCTATGCGGCGAAGCATCCGGAGGCGATTTCGGTCGAGGTGAAGCAGGTGCTGCCGATTACGGCGCTGGATGTGATGGAGCACGAGCAGCACTTCTATGACTTTGAGTTTGTGGCGGGCAAGGCGCTGATGAACTCGCCGCGGCCGGGAGTGGAGACCGCGGAGCTAACGATGCCAGTGGCGCCGGGGTTGGAAGACACGGCCGAGGATATGGCGGATGGGTCGAATGGATGGGCGATTGGGCCCTCACATACGACGGACGGCAAGGCGATGATGTTGCTGAATCCGCATCTGGCGTGGGGAGGCGAGTCGACGTACTTTGAGGTGCAGCTTACGGCACCGGGTGTGAATTTATATGGAGCGACGCAGATTGGTGTGCCTTCGCTGCGGTTTGTGATGACGGAGGAACACGCGATTACAAACACGGTGAATGTGAACAATGGACATTTGCTTTACAGGATCAAGGAAGCGCCGGGTGGGTATGTGTTTGACGGCAAGGTGCTGCCGTATACGAAGGCGAGCTATCCGATCAAGATTCTGCAGCCGGGTGGTGGGTATAAGACCGAGAACGTTGAGGTGTTGAAGACGGTGCATGGGCCGGTGATTCGACGCGATGAGGGCTCGCCGATTGCGATGTATGCGGCGGGGCTTGATAAGCCATTTCTGTTGGAACAGGTTTGGAAGATGAGCATCGCGAAGAACTTTGCGGAGTATGAGGCGCAGGAGAAGCGGTTGCAGATTCCGATGTACAACATCATGTATGCGGATCGTGAGGGGCATATTGAGTACCTGTTTAATGCACCGGTGCCGCGGCGGTCGGAGGGTGATTATGCGTTCTGGTCGCGGCCGGTGGATGGAGCTACATCACGTTTATTACCTACTGGGTCGTTAACGTATGAGGAGCTGCCGAAGGTGATTGACCCGGCGAGCGGGTATGTGCAGAACTCGAATCAGCCGCCTTGGGATGCGGCGTGGCCGACGATGATCGATCCGGCGAAGTATGCGGCTTATGTTTCGCCGCAGTGGCCTTATTTCCGCTCGGACCGTGGACTGCGGATGTTGAGCGAGGATAAGAAGTTAAGCTACGAGATGTTGTTGCAGAAGAAGCTGTCGACGCGGTCGGAGGCGGCGGATCGGTTGTTGCCGGATTTGCTTGCGGCTGTCGACAAGTATGGAACGCCGAAGGCGAAGCAGGCTGCGGCGGTGTTGAAGGCGTGGGATCGGCAGACAGAGGCGAGTTCTACTGGCGCGATTCTGTTTTGGAACTGGGCGACGAAGTTTGGGATGCCGGCGGCGGGTGCTTCTTCAGTGAAGAACTTTGCTGTGCCGTATGTGGTGGACAAGCCGCTGGTGACGCCGGCGGGGATCAAGGACCCGGCTGCCGCGGCGGAGATGCTGGACGCGTCGGCTCGCGAGACGGAGCGGGATTTTGGTGCGCTCGATAAGCCGTGGGGCGAGTATCTACGGTTGCAGATTAATGGTGAGAGTGATGGGAATACGCTGGCTCCGCGGGGGCCTGCGCTGAATGGGGTGAACCTGCCAGCGAATGGTGGGCCGGGTGCGATTGGGATCTTCCGTGTGGTGACGCCGGGGCCTCGGCTGGATGGCATCAGCACGCCTATCCATGGCGATGGGTTCACGATGGCGGTGGAGTTTTCGACGCCGGTGAAGGTGAAGTCGCTGGTGAGCTATGGCGATTGCTCGCAGCCGGGATGCGCGCACCATACCGACCAACTGCCGCTGTTTGAGAAGAAGCAG
>Ga0302316_10001796_pt1 | contig 16342 bp, 15 predicted proteins | sample III_Palsa_N3_2_FD_200456 | JGI IMG/M metagenome (GOLD analysis project Ga0302316, IMG submission 200456) | Peat permafrost microbial communities from Stordalen Mire near Abisko, Sweden - III_Palsa_N3_2 | ecosystem: Environmental > Terrestrial > Soil > Palsa > Peat permafrost | place: Sweden...
TTTCGGCACTGCGGCGTCCAATGCAAGCGTTCTCATTGAACGTTCCGACAGACGCTACCGTAATACCAAATAGTGCTTGGACTGGATATCGATGCGCTAACTAGCGCGCCATTCCGGGACCGGCTTGCTGCGGGTTTACCTGAGCAGCTTGCTGCTGAATTTGCTGCTGTTGAGCCTGCTGCTGCAACTGCTGATTGACCTGAACCATCTGTTGCGAGCTGTGCTCGATAGGCGCATGGACTGCCTGCACGGTGTCTACTCTAGCGAAACTGGTAGAACCGATCCTGCCATCTTTCTCGACAGCGAACGCGTTGGCACCGTCCTCGCTCAGAGCGACTACGTCGATCTGTCTTAAACCTCTCGCCTTAGACTCGACCGTTAAGGCGCCGGCTAGGTTTAGGCTGTGGTTATCCGGCGCGCGGCCATGTTCGGCATCGAGTTTCTTCACGCCGTCGTAGGCTTGCTGAAACAGTCGATGATCGGGATGTGCGGGATCATTAAGCATCGGAGGGTGGGCAGACCAACTATCTGGGCGCTTCTGGGCATAAGCCTCACCGACTGCTGCAGCCCCCACCTGAGTGCTCTGAGAAACCTCTTTTGCAACGTGTTCGGCGGCATACGCCGTTGCTTCAATGCCCCGTGAGGTGACATCCACGACGGCGTCGTAACCCTTGACCGTTTCATGCGCAACATACTGCGTTCCATGCACTGTCGCTTCAATGCCACGCGAGGCAGCACCAACAGTGGCCCGATACCCTTCGACCGTTTCATGTTCTGCGTATTGCGCCGCGTGCACCGTAGCCTCAATGCCGCGTGAGGTGGCATCAACGGCCCCGTGGTAACCGTTAACCGCTTTGTTCTCGGCGTATTGAGCCGCGTGCTCGGTCGCCAGCAAGCCTTCAACGATCTTTTCATGAACGACTTGGGTTTCATGCACCACTGTTTCGCGCGTAGTTTCATAAGCTCGAACTGATGATTGTTCTGCTGCCGTTGCTGCTTTGGAAAGACCATCCTTAGCGGCCGAGAGGCCATCAACTGTTAGGGCAGTCGTCGTCGCGCCTGTTGCGGTTGAGACTCCAAGCCGAGCATCTCCGATGTCGTCGCGGTAGCGAGAAATCATGTGCTGATTGTGATGAGCCAGAGCGAGATTAGCCTGCGTCAAGATCGTGTTGCCATTCTTATCTGGAGCAAAGTGCGCGATAGCATGTGCGTCTCCGGCATCCCTCCTGATTTCGGCAACAGGATCGCGTGGGCTTAGCAGCCCACTATTGTTTCGATAGCCCACTTGGCTGAGATGATCGATATCCTCTTGCGTAGCATAAGTTCGGACTTCACCAAAATGAGGACTAGCCGCACTCACGACGTCGGTCGCGCGAACGTAGTCGATAACCTGGTTGCCGCCAGCGGGGATGCCTTGCGCCAGGCCCGCAGATCCGTACGCGTTGAAAGTGTCGCCGTGCAGCTTGAAGTGATGGGCGTTTATTTCGGCCAGGGTTCCACCAAGCGAGTGCCCGGTCACTGAAATGTCGAGGGCATAGCCGCCTGCTTTTGCACGCTCTTGAGCTTGCGTTATTACGTGTTGGGTAAAAGCTATCGAGTCTGGCGTTTGCGCATTGACACCCAGAGCCACCATGCCCGCGTCAACACCACCGTCATGAACTGGCTCACGGTCAAATTCAGTGCCGCGATAAGCGATGACAACTTCGTGGGCACCATTGGCATCTTTGTGGTCATATGCAGTGGCTTGGAAACCCGTATGAGGGTCGTTTGCATAGGCAATGGGCGTGTACTCTACCCCTCCTATTTTGATGCTCTGATTCAATACAGGATCTTTGTAAGAATCCTGAGAAAGTGCCGCATAGTCCGTTGGGCGGAGGGTCATCAGAAGTCCTTTTTAGTGACTAACGTCACTGAGAAAAACTCGTTTGGATGTTGAGCAACGTACGCGGTGCGAACCGTTCCTGTATCGCCTCCTTCTATCCTGGGATTGTGAAACAAGCTATTGGCAAAATAAGTTACAAAAGGTTTCTCAGAGCGCACCTCGTCGAGGGACATGCCTGTGCTGAAAACGGTTTTCCCCACATTAAGTTTGGCTCCGGTGCCACCTACGGTCCAGTGGCAGACACCGAGTCCGAAGTAATTTTCATCCTGCAGCAAATCGGTATAAAACGTTCCCCTAAAAACATTGTCGGCACCGGCTTCACGTGTGAACGTCACGGGAACGCTTTTATCGGGCGCCAGACGAGCGCCACTGCCGGGTTGAAGCGGAACACAGTCATCATTCTCCACCTGATACGTCACGTATCCGTCGATCGAGTCGAATGGCCCCGGCGCACCGTCGATCGTCATGGTGATCTCGTAGCGCTGCTTGGCGTTGGCGTTTTGCTTGGTGTCGGGAGTTTTCATCGTCGAGGCGCCACATCCGGTAGTGATCAGGGTCAGAGAGAAAAGCAGCACGGCAGTCACGCGGCTAAGCATGGGGTTCTGGCCTCTGTGGAGAGCGTTGATAAGAGGGCGATTGGCGGCCAACGGGATACGGCTGGATCGTTCACAGCTGGGCGACGCGCTACCCGGTTCAGCCATATGCTGGCTACACATACTCGGTGCTCCATGCTCCGTCGACCTCAGTCTAGCGCCAAATTCAGGACCGAGTCTTTGCGGTCGTCACGCTTTATGAGACTGGGCCACCCTGCCCTTCGCGCACGGGCAGAGAGCTTTACCCGATGGATTTACAGTGCCGTTGCGCCAGAGTCAGTATCCGTTGCCGGAGTTCAACGTTACGATCCAGTCGCGTCGCAGAGCGATACGCGCTAGCACCCACGCCCGCGATCGCCAACGAACACCGATCACTAAACCCCTTACCGATCATATGCCGCACCAGCTCGCGCCGCGCCGGTGCGCTCACCACTTTTTTCGCAAGCCATTCTTGACGACCTCGTTCCCAAGCATCCGCTCGGCTAGCCGCTTCTTCAGCCGCCCGTTCTGGGTTGCCAGCTCCGTCAGCCGCTTAGCGTAGGGCACGGTCATGCCAACAAATTTGCTACGCCAAAGTTAGTACGAAGCCTCGCTGAAACGGTGCTTGCGGCACATCTCCTTCACCGGCATGCTCGCTTCGACCTCGCGCAGGAAGGGCTACCGTTCAATGAGGACATTTCAAATAATGATGTAGCGTTTCTTTATTAGATGAAAATGAACACGCGCGATACTCCAGCGACTCCGTCACCGATCATCCCTGGTCCACACCGCCCCATCCTCTTCCTTCACCGGAAAACTCGCGATCGGCTCGTAGGCTGGCGGCTTGGTGACGTTGCCGGTGCGCAGGTCGAAGCGGGCGCCGTGGCGGGGGCATTCGACTTCGAAGCCGTGCACATCGCCGCCGGCGAGCTCGCCGCCGTCATGCGAGCAGATGTCTTCGATGGCGTAGAGGGCGCCGTCAATGTTGTACACAGCGATGGCGGTGTCTCCGTCCCAGACGACCATGAATTCGCCGGGCAGGATCTCGCTGCGGGTGCCGACCCTGATCCAGCCGTTCATGACGGCTGCTTCGGGAAGGTTTTTACCAACACTTCGAAACGCAGGTCGGGGCGACGCGGAATGCCGAAACGCTCGTCGCCATAGGGAAACGGCTCGTACTCCGCCGTGCGCTGATAACCGCGGCGCTCGTACCAGGCGATAAGTTCGTTGCGCTGCTCGATCACGGTCATGCGCATGGCGCGGCACTGCCAGCGTTCGCGCGCCAGTCGCTCGGCTTCGGCCAGCACGGCCTTGCCCAGACCGCCGCCCTGCTGCGCGGGATCGACGGCGAACATGCCGAAATAACCGAACTTGCCCTGCCGTTCGACGTGGCAGCTGGCGATCAGCCGACCGTCGCGCTCGGCCAGCAGCAGGCAGCTGTGCGGGCGCTTGATGACGGCGCCGACGTCTTCGTTGTTGGTGCGCCGGCCGTCGAGCAGGTGCGATTCCGTGGTCCAGCCGCGCAGGCCCGACTCGCCGCGGTAGGCGGACTCGACTAGGGCGACAATAGCCGGGATATCGGCCGCTTCAGCGGTGCGAAAAGAAAGGTCGACAGAGGTATTCATCCGCCGATGATAGTGCGGGCGCGGGCTCTTCCACCATGCATCGCCATATGTCCTTCAAGCGCTTGGGCGGCCACCGAAGAGCCGTAACCATGACCTTCGACACTGTCTGCCGCCTGCCCCGGTTGACTAGGGTCGACGACTCATGTGCCCGAGCTCGGGCGATCGAAACGCGCCACAGCGCAGAGGGGAAATGCATGACGTACCGATTCGTAAAACCGCTGGCCTTTGCCGTGAGCGTGGCGCTGTCCATCAACGCGGTAGCAGCGTCCAACCCGCTCAATCCCACCGCGTTCGACGTGAAAGAACTCGACAGCAGCATCAAGCCCTGCGTCGACTTCAATGGCTTCGTCAACGCAAAGTGGGTGGCGAGCCATCCGATTCCGGCCGATCGCACGCGCTGGGGTTCGTTCGACGCGCTGCGCGAGGACAGCCTCAACGTGCAGCACAAGATCATCGACGCGGCCGCCGCCAATGCGGTAAAGGCTACGCCTGGCTCGATCCAGCAGAAGATCGGCTATCTCTACGCATCCGGCATGGACGAAGCAAAAGTCGATCGCGCCGGCTTCGACCCGATCAAACCGCAGCTGGCGCAGATCAGTAACGTGAAAAATGCTGGCGATATCGCCGGCTATATCCGCGACAGCTACGCCCGTGGCGAGCCGGTGCTGTTCCGCTTCGGCGGCAACGGCGACTTCAAGGATTCCAGCCAGGAGATCGCCTACGTCGGCCAGGGCGGCCTCGGCCTGCCCACGGTCGATTACTACAGCAAACCGGAGTTTGAGAAGATCCGCACCGCCTACGTGACGCACATCGCCAAGCTGCTCACGCTCACCGGCGTCAGCGATGCGGATGCTCAGCAGCAGGCAAAGAATGTGCTGGCGTTCGAAACGCGCCTTGCCGCCGCCTCGCTGCCACCGGTGCAGATGCGCAAGCCGGAAAACCGCTATCACTACGTCAGCATCGCCGATGCCGACGGGCTCACGCCGAGCTTCGACTGGGCAGCATTCTTCAAGTCGCAGAATGCCGATGTGAACCAGGGCTTTTCTTTCTCGCAGCCGCATTTCTTTACCGAAGTGCAGAAGATGTTCGGCGACGTGCCGGCCGCGCAGTGGCAGGCGTACTTCCGCTATCACCTGATCTCCAACGCAGCGCCTTACCTATCCACGCCGTTCCAGCAGGAGGACTTCGCGTTCGAGAACCAGACCCTCAACGGCCAGAAGGAAATGGAGCCGCGCTGGAAGCGCGTGCTGGCAGCCACCAACGACGGCATGGGCATGGCGCTGGGCCAGCTCTACGTCGCCGACAACTTTTCACCGGTCGCCAAGCAGCGCGCCGAGGAACTCGTTGCCAATCTGCGCGCGGCGTACAAGACGCGCATCGAGAATCTGGCCTGGATGAGCGACGCCACCAAGCAGAAGGCGCTGGAGAAGTGGGCCACCTTTGTGCCGAAGATCGGCTATCCCGACAAATGGCGCGACTGGTCCGGCCTCACCCTGGTGCCGGACAACTACTACGCCAACGTGCAGGCCGCCGAGAAGTTCAACTACGACTACCGCATCGCCAAGATCGGCAAACCGGTCGACCGCAGCGAGTGGGGCATGACGCCGCAAACGGTGAACGCCTACTACAACGCGCAGCAGAACGAGATCGTGTTTCCTGCGGCGATCCTGCAGCCGCCGTTCTTCGACGCCAAGGCGGATGACGCGATCAACTACGGCGGCATCGGCGCGGTGATTGGCCACGAGATGGGCCACGGCTATGACGATCAGGGCAGCAAGTTCGACGCCAAAGGTAACAACGTGAACTGGTGGACCGATGCCGACCGCAAGGCGTTTGAGGCGCGTACCGACAAACTGGCCGCCCAGTTCGACGCGTACGAACCGCTGCCGGGCAAGCACGTCAACGGCCATCTGACCATGGGCGAAAACATCGGCGACCTGGGCGGCTTGAACGCGGCCTATACCGCCTTGCAGATGGCGCTGTCGAAGAACCCGGCCGAAGCCAAGCGCAAGATAGACGGCTATACCGAAGATCAGCGTTTCTTCCTCAACTGGGCCCGCGTATGGCGCGGCAATATCCGTCCCGAAGCACAGATCACCCTGCTCAATACCGATCCGCATGCGCCGGCGCAGTTCCGCGCGATCGGCGCACCGTCGAACATGCCGGAGTTTGCGCAGGCGTTCCAATGCAAGGCTGGCGATGCGATGGTGCGTTCGCCCGAGACGCAGGTGAAGATTTGGTAATCACCCTCCACGCGATCGGTTGAAACACAACACCCAAAACCGCAGCCTTCGGGCTGCGGTTTTTTCATGCAGGGAGGACAATGGTCTGTCAGCCCTGGAGGCATCATGCAAAACTCAGCAACAGCGGTCACCGCTGCCGATCCATCGACCACCATCGTGAGCATTCGCGGACTCGGCAAGGTCTACGCCTCCGGCCACGTCGCCTTGAAGCATATCGATCTGGATATTCGCCGCGGCGAGATCCTCGCCCTGCTCGGTCCCAACGGCGCCGGCAAGACTACCCTGATCAGCATCATCTGCGGCATCGTCCGGCCAACCAGCGGCACCGTGCTGGCGAACGGCCACGACATCGTGCGCGACTATCGTGCGGCGCGCGCGCAGATCGGCCTGGTGCCGCAGGAGCTGTCCACGGATGCGTTCGAATCGGTATGGTCCACGGTCACCTTCAGCCGCGGCCTGTTCGGCAAGGCGCCGAACCCGGCGCATATCGAAAAGGTGCTGCGCGATCTGTCGCTGTGGGACAAGAAGGACAGCAAGATCGCCGCGCTGTCCGGCGGCATGAAGCGCCGCGTGCTGATCGCCAAGGCGCTGGCGCACGAGCCGCAGATCCTGTTTCTGGACGAACCCACCGCTGGCGTCGACGTCGAGCTGCGCCACGACATGTGGGTGATGGTGCGCGCGCTGCGCGAGAGCGGTGTCACCATCATCCTGACCACGCACTACATCGAGGAGGCCGAGGAAATGGCCGACCGCATCGGCGTGATCAATAAGGGCGAGCTGGTGCTGATCGAGGACAAGGACGTGCTGATGCGCAAGCTCGGCAAGAAGCAGCTGACGCTGCAGCTACAGAGTCCGCTGGAGCGGATACCCGACGCACTGGCCGGCCTGCCGCTGGAGCTCAGCGAAAATGGCTGCGCCCTGATCTACACCTTCGACGCGCAAGGCGAGCAGACCGGCATTGCGCCGCTGCTGCGCCAGCTCGGCGAGCTGGGCATCGACTTCAAGGATCTGCACTCCAGTGAGAGTTCGCTGGAAGAGATCTTCGTCAGCCTGGTACATGCCGAAAAACCGGCTGCCCCGATCGGAGCCCGCGCATGAATATCCACGCCGTACGTGCGATCTACCGCTTCGAAATGGCGCGTACGTTTCGCACGCTGATGCAGAGCATCGCCTCGCCGGTGATCTCCACCTCGCTGTACTTCGTGGTGTTCGGCACCGCGATCGGCTCGCGCATGGGGCATATCGGCGGGGTGAGCTACGGCGCCTTCATCATCCCCGGCCTGGTCATGCTGTCGCTGCTCAACGAGAGCATCTCCAACGCTTCGTTCGGCATGTACCTGCCGAAGTGGTCAGGCACGATTTACGAGCTGCTGTCCGCACCGGTGTCGTATATCGAGGTGGTGCTCGGCTATGTGGGCGCGGCGACGACCAAGTCGGTGCTGCTTGGTGTGCTGATTCTGGTTACCGCGCGGTTGTTCGTGCCGTACGAGATCGCGCATCCAATATGGATGATCGGATTTCTTGTGCTGACCGCCATCACCTTCAGCCTGTTCGGCTTCATCATCGGCCTGTGGGCGGACGATTTTCAGAAGCTGCAGGTGATTCCGCTGATGGTGGTGACGCCACTGACCTTTCTCGGCGGCGCGTTTTACTCGATCAGCATGCTGCCACCGCTTTGGCAGAAGATCACGCTGTTCAATCCGGTGGTGTATCTGATCAGCGGCTTTCGCTGGAGTTTCTACGGCGTGGCCGACGTCAATGTCGCGGTAAGCCTGGGCGCGACACTGGGCTTCATGGCGCTGTGCCTGGTGGCGATAGCCTGGATTTTTCGCAGCGGTTACAAGCTCAGAAGCTGAGTTTGACGCGACGAACGACGGAGTCATCTCACGTCACTGATTGAAAGCAAAAGGCCGAAGGTTCACACCTTCGGCCTTTGTGGATCCGTCCGGGGTTTACCGGCGCTCTCGGTCAGCTTCGATCAGCGGCCGGCAATTGGCGACGATGGATCAGTCGCGGCGCGCGAACAGCATGCCGAGCACAAATGCGACGCCGGCGGCAATCAGCACCGTACCGACCGGCCTGTCTGCGGCCAGTTCGCGCACGTCATCGAGCACTTCACCGGCCTTGGCCTGGGCAGTACCGGCCACCTGGCGGACCTTGCCCTTGAGCTGATGCTCGGTGTCGCCTGTCAGCGCGCCGGCGGCATCTTCGATCTTGCCGGCGACGTTGCGAATGGTGCCTTCGACTTCGTTCTTGTCCATGACTTTTGTCCTGCAGTAGTTGAGTTGAAAAGAGGGTTTAAAGGAGGCTCGCGGCACCCGCCATGGGCTGCCACGACTTGCCGGATGCAGCAGTCGGCAACTTATTTCTTCAGCGTGTCACGCACCTTATCGGCCGCTTCGCCGGCTTTGACCTGCGCCTTGCCAATCTGCTTTTCGGCCGCGCCTTCCAGCTGGGCCTTCCTGTCGCCGGTCAACTTGCCGATCGCTTCCTTGACCGAACCCTTGACCTGCTTGGTGGCGCCGTCGATACGATTCTTGTCCATCGTCATCTCCTCATGGGTCGAAATAGTTGCCGGTTGCCATCGATGCCACCGGGCTGATCGTCAGGATGCGAGATTCAATGTGAAGGAAAAAGCACCAATTGAACCAATTGGACTAGTGCATTTGCGCGAAAGGACAGCCGCGATTAAGCCTGCGAATTAGCGCGCGCGACGCGGCTTTTTGCGTACCCCCTGACGATCGGTGCTGTGGCCGAAGACCCCGCGCTCGCGCGCCCAGACGATGGCTTCGCTGCGGCTGTGCAGGTCGAGCTTGGAATACAGCGCGGCCACGTGGTTGCGCACCGTATTAGGCGCCAGTCCCAGCCGTGCCGCTATTTCCTTATCGGCCAGACCTTCGCACATCAGGCCCAGCGTGTCGCGCTCGCGCGCGGTAAGGTCGGCCAGTTCGGCGCCCAGGGCATCGCTTGGGGCATTGACCCGACGTACGTTGGCCATCTTTTCAATCAGCGTCTGACTGAACCAGGAGGCGTCCTTCATTACCGCTTCGATCGCCGTGACCAGCTCCATTTCGCTGCGTTTGCGCTCGGTGATATCGAGCAAAACCATGAGGTAGCACTGAACGCCGTGGATGCTGACGGTATCGGCCGACACCAGGCAATCGATCAGCTCGCCACTCTTCTTGCGGATCTGGTATTCGATGTTCTGCAAGCTGCCCTCGGCTTCCAGCCGCTTGCCCAGTTGGTTGCCTGCATGCCGATCGTTGATCAGACCGAACTCGGCTATCGATTTTCCCAGCACGTCTTCCGACGCATAGCCTGTGGTGGCGACAAAGGCCTCGTTGACCTCGATCACATGAAAGCGGTCCGAGCTGCACACCAGGGTGGATACCGGCGTCATTCGAAATGCCTTGGCAAAGCGCTCCTCGCTCTGACGCAGCGCGTCTTCGGCCTTGCGGCGCGGCTCCAGATCCATGAAAGAGAACAGCATGCACGCCTCCTCGCCGACTTCGATCGGCTGGCCGGCGACAATCACAAACTTGGTGCCGCCCTCGGGCAGCTTCAGCTCGGCCTGCATCTGCGGAATGGTGGCGCCCTCACCTAGACGCTCGATCGCCAGCTCCTTGTTCTCGGCGCGCTCGAGCACGTCGAGCTCGTACACCGAACGGCCAATAACCTGCTCGCGCGTGTAACCGGTCATTTCCATGAAGCCCTGATTTACCTTGATGTAGCGCAGGTCGCTCAGACGACAGATCACCGCGGGTGCCGGATTGGCGTTGAAGGTTTTCTCGAAACGCTGCTCGGCGCTGGCCCAATCGGTCGCGTCGGCGATGATCAGCACCAGGCAGTCCGGTACACCGTCCGCATCGGTCAGCACCATGCTGCGCACGCGGTGCACCCAGCGGGCTTCTTCATCCGCCGTTGGCACGACTTCGACAACCACGTCGGTGAACGACTCGCCGGCGATCACCCGGTCGATCGGGTAATTGCCGGCGGCGAGACGATGATTGTTGCGGTAGCGCAGCTGAAAACGCTCGCGGTACTCGGTGACCGTGGCGCCGAGTTCGGCTACTTCCGTAATGCCGTGCATGTCCAGCGCGGCCTGGTTCGCCCACATGATCGTCTGGTCGGGCTCGATCAGAATGACCCCATCGCTCAGCCCGGTGATGATTTGCTGCAGCTGGCGGCGGTCCGTTTGGGTGCGCAGAACATGGTCGGTCATGGAAGTAGCTCGTGGGTTGCCGCCACCGCAGGGCGGAATTGAACGCATATTTTTGGCGCCGCTCAAACCTGCGATCAGGGCGTGGGCTGAGGCAGCGCCGACGGGTGCGTCGGTGCATGTGCACCAAGAATATAGCCCAGCAGCCGCTGGGCTTGAGACGAATGCACTAGTCGCGCTGGTGCATTTGCAAGGCGACGAGGCCTTGCGCGACGCGCAGAATCCGCTGCCAGTCACACCACACCGAGCGATATCCCGACATCCAGACGTCCGCGCGCCAACGGTGTTGCGGCGACGCGGATCCACCGTTTCAACCCACCTTTTACCGTTACATCCATCTCAACGATAAGGAACTCGCATGGCCACCTACGTAAATCCCGAGCAGCAACCGCGCATTTCATGGGGCGCGATTTTTGCCGGCTGCTTTATTTCACTGGTCGCCTATCTGGTACTGAGCGTGCTCGGCACCGCCATCGGCGCCAGCGCCATCGACCCGCTTCGAGACGCCAATCCACTGAGCGGCTTTGGCAAGGGCACCGGCATCTGGCTGGGCGTCACCACGCTTATCTCGATCCTGATCGGCGCCTTTATTGCCGGCCGCTCCGCGCCGGGCCAGGGTGGCCTGCACGGCGTGCTGAGCTGGTCGCTGACCACGCTGATCACCACTTACCTGGTTGCCTCGCTGGCTTCCGGCGTCGCCGGCGCCGCGACTGGCGCGATCGGCAAGGGTCTGTCGCTTGCCGGTGATGGCGTCGCCGCTGCGGCACCGCACATCGCCTCCGGCGTCAAGGACAAGCTGCAAAAGAACGGCATCAGCTTCGACTCTACCGATCTGCAGGGGCAGCTGGACACCCTGCTGCGCCAGACCGGCAAGCCAGAGCTCGACCCGTCCAACCTGAAGGCCACCGCGCAGCAGGCTGCGACCGACGGCAAACAGACGGCGCAGCAGACGGCCGCTACCCCGCAGCAGACGGACCAGCAGCTCAGCGACTGGTTTGCCCGCGTGAAGCAGGAAGGCCAGCCGGCACTGAATGCGGCCGACAAGGATGCCTTGGTCAACATCGTGGCTGCCCGCACTGGCAAGTCGCACGACGAGGCGCAGCAAATCGTCGACAACTACGCGCAGACCTATCAGCAGGCCATGGCCAAATTCCAGCAGCTGAAGCAGGAGGCCGAGCAGAAGACTCGTGAAGCGGCTGATGCTACCGCTCGCGGCGTGTCGAAGGCAGCTTGGGGCGCGCTGGTTCTGCTGATCGTCGGCGGCCTGATCGCTTTCTTCGCCGGCCTGTTTGGCTTTGCCCGACGCCCGGTGACCGCGATCGTGGTGAAGCGTCCTTACGAAGTCGACTAAGACCTAGGAGACAACGACGGCGCTGACGCTTCGGCGCGGCGCCTCGTGCAAACGGCGTTGAACTTTTCGCCTTGAAGCATCGCCCCGACGCTCACGCATCGGGGCGATTTTTTGGCGTATCAGATACCGACTGCGAACTAGCGCGAACGCATGCTGCCGATCTGCGCATCCTTGTCCGCCCACAAGGTGTTGACCCAGGTCTGGAAACTGTCGCGGAACGCGGGATCGGCCTCATAGTCGCCGCGCAGTGCCGAGGTGATCGGCAGCTCGCGCACGTGCACGCGAATCTCGCTGACCCGGCCGGCAATCAGATCCATCATCGTGTACGGCCCATCAGGATAGACAATGGTGACGTCGAGCATCGCATTGAGCGCGTCGCCCATCGCATCGAGCACGAACGCCACGCCGCCGGCCTTTGGCCGCAACAAATAGCGATAGGACGATTTCTGCTTGTCGTGTTTGGCTGGCGTAAACCGCGTGCCCTCGACAAAGTTCATTACCGACACCGGCATGTGCCGGAATTTTTCGCAGGCACGGCGCGTGGCCTCCATGTCCTTACCCTGCAGCTCCGGCCGCACGGCGAGGGTTTCCTTCGAATAACGCTTCATGAAAGGAAAATCAAGCGCCCACCAGGCTGGCCCGAGCAGCGGCACCCAGATCAGCTGGCTCTTCAGGAAAAATCGCAGGAACGGAATGCGCCGGTTGAAGATTTTCTGCAGCACCGGGATATCGACCCAGCTCTGGTGGTTACACAGCACCAGATAATTGCCGTCGTAGCGCAGATCGGTCAGCCCTTCGAGCTTCCAGCGTGTCTTGGTAAACCCGTCGAACATCGCACTGTTGACCGCGATCCAGCTCTCCGCAATCAGCACCAGGCCGCGCGACAGCGCCAGCCGGATGCCGCGAATCGGCAGGATCACCTTGAAAAGCGTCAGCAGAAACAGCGGCGTCACGTGCACCACGATGTTCAGTGCGAGGAGCAGCATCACCAGCGGTACGCGGATGAAACCAGGAAGCTTTGCGAGCATGAAAGACCAGGCGCGTGGGGACAAGTTGCTGCAGAGTAGCGCCCCGGCGCAATGCCGGGAAACTTTTGTGCGGCCGAGCCCTTACATCAGCAGCTTGCGTACCTTGATCAGCGCGACGATGAAGCTGTCGATTTCCTCGCGCGTGTTGTAAAACGCAAACGACACGCGCAGCGTGGCCGGCACGTTGAAAAACTGCATCAGCGGATGCGCGCAGTGATGGCCGGAGCGCACGGCCACCCCCTGCAGATCGAGCAAGGTGGCCAAGTCCGTCGCCTGCGCGCCTTCGATCAAAAACGAGATCACCGCCTCTTTCTCGCTGGCCTCGCCGAACAGGCGCACGCCGGGAATGTCGCGCAGCCGCTCGGTCGCGTAGTGCAACAGATCCTGCTCCTGCGCGTGGATGGCGTCGAAGCCAATCGACTCGTAGTACTCGATCGCGGCGCCAAGGCCGATAAAGCCAGCGATATTCGGCGTACCGGCCTCGAACTTGTGCGGCGGCGGCGCGAAGCTGCTGCCGCTGAAGCTGACTTCGCGGATCATCTCGCCACCGCCGAAGAACGGCGGCATCGACTCCAGATGCTCGCGCTTGGCCCACAGCGCGCCGCTGCCGGTCGGCCCCAGCATCTTGTGGCCGGTGAGCGCGTAGAAATCGCAGCCCAGCGCCTGCACGTCAACCGGCCGATGCGGCACCGCCTGCGAACCATCGACCAGCAGCGGGATACCGCGCTTTTTGCACTCGCGCGCAATCTCGCGCACCGGATTGACCGTGCCCAGCACGTTCGACACGTGCGCTACGCAGGCAAGTTTTACCTCCGGCGTCAGCATGGCGACAAACTGCTCCACGATCAGCTCACCGCGCTGGCTGATCGGCGCCGCCTTCACCGTCGCGCCCGTGCGCGCAGCCATCAGCTGCCACGGCACGATGTTGGCGTGGTGTTCCATCACCGTGGTGAGAATCGCGTCCCCCGCTTTCAGCCGCGGCAGCACGTAGCTGTAAGCGACCAGATTGATCGACTGCGTCGTACCCGAGGTGAGTATCAGCTCGTTGCGCGACGTGGCATTGATGAAGCGCGCCAGCTTGTCGCGCGCGCCTTCATAGGCTGCCGTCGATTCCTCACCCAGCTGATGCACGGCGCGCGCCACGTTGGCGTTGGTTTCGCGGTAGTGCCGGTTCATCGCCTCGATCACCGGCAGCGGCTTCTGGCTGGTGTTGGCGTTGTCGAAGTACACCAGCGCTTTGCCATCGTGCACGGTGCGCGAGAGCACGGGGAAATCCGCTCGAATGCGCTGGATATCGAACACGGACTGCGTTTTTGGCTGTGCGTTCATGGGCAGGATGTCGTCTCTTTCAATGCGTGGGCAACTGCGCGATCAGCAGCTCCGCCAAGTGTTCGCGCAGCGCTTCGTTCGGCAGATCGTCGAGCACGGCACGGCAGAATGCGGTGGTCAGCAGCGCGCGCGCCTCGTGCAGCGGAATGCCGCGCGAGCGCAGGTAGAACAGCGAACGCTCGTCGAGCTGGCCAACCGTGGCGCCGTGCGCGGCCTTGACTTCGTCGGCGTAGATTTCCAGCTCGGGCTTGGTGTCGATTTCGGCGTTCGGCGACAGCAGAAGATTCTTGTTGCTGAGGCTGGCGTCGCTGCCATCCGCGCCGGGCGCCACCACCATCGCACCGCGAAACACGCCGCGCGCGCGATCGCTGGCGACACCACGCCAGTTCGAGCTCGACCGCGTGTTCAGCGCCTGATGGCGAATCGCCAGCTGCGTATCCAGATGCTGACGGCCGTGCGGCATGAACACGCCCCGCGTATCGAGCTGCGCGTCGTCACCGATCAGCTCGGCCTGCAGATCGTGGCGTACCAGCGCGCCGCCGAGCTCCAGCACATGCATCATGGCGTGCGCTTTCGTGTGCAGACGAAGACGGCTTTGGCGAATCAGCGTTGACGTGGTGGTCGCGTTCTGCAGCAGCACGTGATGCAGCACCGCGCCTTCGCGCAGATCGATATCGCTCACCAGCGTCGCCAGATGCGACGACTCATCGCTGCCGATGTGCTGTTCGACCAGACTCAGCTCGGCGCCCTCACCCAGTTCGATGATATGGCGCACGTGCCACGCTACGGCGGCGTCCGCAGCGGCGCCGATAAATACCAGGTGCACGGGCGCGGCGATTTTATGATGTGCCGCCACGCGCAGCACCACGCCATCGGCCGCACTGGCCGCATTGATGTGGGTGAACGCATCGCCGGCGCCGCGCGCGTGCCCCAGCGAAGCGGAACGCGACAGCGCAAAGCGCAGCGGTTCGGCATCGCCCTTCAAGGCCTGCGACAGCGGCTGCAGGGTGAGTCCCGCCGGCGGCGCATCGATCGCCGAAAGATCAGCACGAAATTCGCCGTTGACGAACACCAGCCGCGGACCGTCCACGCCCGGCAGCGCCAGCGTGGACGCGTCGACCGCACGCGTCTGTGCGCCGGCATCGCCGGGCGCAAAGCGGCGCTGCGAGAGCGCGCGCAAAGCGGTGTACTTCCACGCTTCCACGCGCGTGTCGGGCAAGCCGCCGGCGGCAAACGCCTCGCGGTTTTCCTGCCGCATCGCGTCCAGCCAGTCGATGCCGCTGGGCGGCAGCGGCGCATCCAGCAGGGCAGTCACCAGCGGCAGTGTTGCCGGCTGATTCATGCCGACGCTCCTGCCGGGTGGCGCTCGGCAACACCGGCGTAGCCCTGCGCTTCCAGCTTCAGCGCCAGCGACTTGTCGCCGCTTTCGACGATGCGGCCATCGGCCAGCACGTGCACAAAGTCCGGCACCACGTAATCGAGCAGGCGCTGGTAGTGGGTGATCATCAGGAACGCGCGCTCGGGCGAGCGCAGCGTGTTAACGCCCTGCGCCACCTGCTTCAGCGCGTCGATATCGAGACCCGAATCGGTCTCGTCGAGGATCGCCAGCTGCGGCTCGAGTACGGCCATCTGAAAGATCTCGTTGCGCTTTTTTTCGCCGCCGGAGAAACCTTCGTTGACCGCGCGATGCAACAATTCGTCAGAGATCTGCATCACCTTGAGCTTCTCGCGCACCAGCTTGAGAAACTGCATGGAGTCCAACTCCTTTTCACCGCGCACCTTGCGCTGCGCATTGAACGCGGCGCGCAGAAAGTAGGTGTTATTGACGCCGGGAATTTCCACCGGGTACTGAAACGCCAGAAACACGCCGGCCGCCGCGCGCTCTTCCGGATCCAGCGCGAGCAGGTCGACGCCGTTGTAGATCACCGAGCCGGCGGTGACTTCGTAACCGTCGCGGCCGGAGAGCACGTTGCCCAAGGTAGATTTGCCGGCGCCGTTCGGCCCCATGATGGCGTGGACTTCGCCCGCATTCACGGTAAGGCTGAGGCCCTTGAGAATTTCCTTGCCCTCAACGCGGGCGTGCAGGTTTTCGA